>JACCDH010066496.1_pt1 | contig 17936 bp, 13 predicted proteins | sample 7442481 | NCBI WGS metagenome assembly JACCDH01 (sample SAMN15323433, study PRJNA562643) | freshwater metagenome | isolation source: river surface water | place: USA:Blue River Watershed | collected 2017-08-15
AGCGATCTGTTTACCGAACTCTACACCCCATTGATCGAATGAGTTGATGTTCCAGACAATCCCTTGAACAAAGATTTTATGTTCATATAAAGCAATTAATTTACCTAAGCTTTTAGGGTTAAGTTCATCAATTAATAGCGTATTTGTTGGGCGGTTGCCGCCAAATACTCGGTGCGGTAATAAATTCATGATGAGGTGATGCGGTACACCTTGCTCTTCTAATTCAAGCTTAGCTTCTTTGGCTGTTTTACCTTGCATCAGCGCTTTGGTTTGAGCAAGGATATTTGATACCAAAATTTTGTGATGTTCATCACCGTCCTCGCCAATAGCATATTGGCTTCGAAGCGGCATTAAGAAGTCACAAGGAATTAGCTTATTACCTTGGTGAATCAGCTGATAAAAAGCATGCTGACCATTGGTGCCCGCTTCACCCCAAATAATTGGGCCTGTGGTGTAGTCAATACGCTCACCAGCGCGATTCACAAACTTACCGTTACTTTCCATGTCGCCTTGCTGCATATAGGCTGCAAAGCGTGATAATCCTTGATCATAAGGCAGGATTGCATAAGTCTCTGCATCAAAGAAGTTGTTATACCAAATCCCTAACATCGCCATAATCACTGGCATATTCTTTTCTAATGGGGCAGTTCTGAAATGGTTGTCCATTTCATGCGCACCTTCGAGCAATGATTCAAAATTGTCCATACCAATGTAAAGCGCAATAGATAAACCAATTGCTGACCATAGTGAATAACGACCGCCAACCCAATCCCAGAATTCAAACATATTCGATGTATCAATGCCGAACTCTTGAACAGCTTCTGCATTAGTAGAAAGCGCTACGAAATGCTTAGCTACATGCGCCTGATCTTTTGCGGATTGGATGAACCATGCCCGTGCAGATCTTGCATTGGTCATGGTTTCTTGTGTGGTGAATGTTTTTGAAGCTACGATGAATAGAGTCGTTTCTGGATCACATAGCTCCAATGTCTGCGCTAAATGAGCGCCATCGATATTAGACACAAAATGCACTTGTAAATCAGGGCTTGAATAAGCCTTGAGTGCAGTACATTCCATGACAGGACCTAAATCTGATCCACCAATACCCAAGTTAACAACATCAGTAATTCGTTTGCCGGTATAGCCTAGCCATTCACCATTACGAACGCTGTCGCTGAATGTGCGCATTTGTGCAAGGACGCGATTAATTTCAGGCATGACATCTTTGCCATCAACGTAGACGGGCGTTTTGCTACGATTGCGAAGGGCAGTGTGAAGTACAGCCCGTTCTTCGGTGAAGTTGATTTTCTCTCCCGTGAACATGCGTTCACGCCAAGCTTCAACTTCGGTTTCTCTTGCAAGTTGAAACAGTAAAGCCATGGTTTCTTCAGTGATACGCTGTTTCGAGTAATCAAGTAGAAAGTCATTGAACTGTAATGAGAATTTATTAAAACGTTCGGGATCTTCTGCGAATAAATCACGCATTTGTAGCGGAAATATCTCTTTGAAGTGTTCGTTTAATGCGTGCCATGCAGGCGTATGTGTAGGATTAGTCATGCTTTAATTTAAGTTGGTTTTGCAACATTATAATTTATTTTAAGTACGATTGGACTTGTAAAATTGATCTTGTGGCTTCTTGGTAGATTATTACCGCTATTCACTATCAGGTCTTTGTGCAATAAATTGGCAAGCAACAGCACTTCCATACGGTAATGCTTGCAATGTCAGCATAGTGACCCAAAGTTGAGCATCAATGTTAGTGAATCCTCGCGTGATGAGCATTGCTAGGCTACAAATAATTAATGCTGCTAATAAACTAAATTCCTCAATAATTGGATTAAGAATCTCTAGTTTGTTGATTTTAGCTTTGCCTTTCGCAGTGACTTTGAATACACCGTCTTTTTTGACAATGCCCATCATGACGCCTCGTGCAATGGCATGAGATAAGCCCAAACTTGCTAAGGATGCGCCGAAGATATCTTTCCAGCTACAATTCATGGTCTTTCTATAAAGCACAGGACCTAATGCTGCCTTGATGACAAGGAAGCATAGAATAGGGGTGATCATAATGCTCACCGGCAAGCTAAATGCGGTAGGGAAGGCCAGCATCGCAATTGTCCACGCAATAGAACCTATTGTGAAAATCAATTGCAGCGCATCACCTAGCCACCCAAACCATCCTGTTAAAAAATGATAGCGTTGACCAAATGTAAGCGTTGAATCTCCAAGTAGTTTTGGTAGGTGATGTTTAAGAATTTGCATCGCGCCAAAAGCCCAGCGGAAACGTTGTGATTTAAGTGCTTTAAAGTCAGAAGGGGTTAAGCCTCGACCAAAGGTATCGTCTATGTAGCGAAGTTCATAGCCACTTTCAAGCAAGCGAAGGCCAAGTTCGGTATCTTCACAAATACACCATTCTGACCATTTGCCGCTGTCAATTAGAGGTTGGTGGCGAACCAGCGTCATTGTGCCGTGCTGAATAAGTGCGTTACGTTCATGACGATGGTGCATGCCGATACGGAAAAATCCTTCGAATTCCCAGTTACTCATACGGCGGAAGAAGTTGTTCTCCCAATCTCTATGTGCTTGTGGTGCTTGAACAACGGCGACCTTAGCATCCATGAAATGTGGAACTAAATCCGATAGCCAATCTGGAGTAACTTCGTAATCTGCATCAACTACTCCCACTACTTGTGCTTTAGGGCTGGTTTTATCTAAGGCGAAGTTTAGTGCGCCAGCTTTAAATCCAGGCCATTGAGGTAAATGGAAGAATTTGAAATTTGGGGGCATTTTGGCCATGTAGGCTTCCAAGGGCTTCCATTTCGCTTCATCTTTTGTGTTGTTATCAACAACGATTACTTCATAGTTTGTATAGTTGAGTTTAGCCAAGCTATCAATCGTCATAATGACCATTGCAGGTGGTTCGTTATAGCAGGCGAGGTGAATGGATACGAATAGCTCCTTATCAGCAGGCAGGGGCTTAGCTCGCTTGTAGGCGCGTTTCCAGCCACCTTTAAACATCACTTCGCTAAACTCAACACCGTAAATCATCAACACGGCCGAAGTGAGGCCCATGCCTATGATTAAAGCAATTAATACAATAAAGTCCCTCAGTGTGTAGTAATAATCACCAGGAAGGTTCCATGCAACTACCAATGTCGTAATGCAGGCTTGAAGCAATACTGCCATTGAGAATCGCCCACCCAAACCCCAATGTCGAAATCTGAAAGCAATTAAAGCAATTGGTAAGAAAGCTAACAAGCTCGCCCAAAGTGCTTTTTCTTCCCAGCGATCATCTTTTGGTACAGCGCCCTGAAGTGAATACTTTTCGTTACGCTCAGCATCGAACATGCCCCAGTATGCACCAGCCCAACCTTCAAGCTTTTGTTTCCATGGCTGATCGAAGGCTTCCATGAGGTAATAGTCATAATTTTTGTGAGCTGTTTTAGCTAAAAATTCACGGACAAATCTGGCTTGATTAACATCTGATGCGACTGCAGCACCTAATGTTGGGCCATGGCTAGGCCAACCAATTTCAGTGATAACCACTTTTTTACGTGGGTAAGCTTCCATTAGTTCGTTGTAACGTTCCAACGAATAGTCCACCGCTTTTTCTACGGGCACACCTTCATGGTAAGGCAGAAGATGCACTGCAATGTAATCGACATGTTTTACTAAATCAGGGTTTTTAAGCCAGACGTGCCAAGGTTCCGCTGTTGAAATTGGTAAAGAGGTTGATTTTCTTACATCATCTAAGTATTCAAATAGAGCTTCAGGCTCTAAATCATTTCTTAACAATACCTCATTGCCAACGATTGCACGTTCAATGCGTGGATAGTTCTTGATTTTACTTTTCAGCGCCTCAATTTCTCGCCTGTTAGCATTTTCATCGCTACCTAGCCATGCACCAGCTGTGACATGGAAGCCTAAATTGGATGCGAGGGCTGTTACCTCACTATTTTCTAAAGCACCATAAATACGAATGCGATTGGTTAGTGGTTTAAGTATTTTTAGATCTTGCTCTAGCTCTGCAGTGCTTGGGTATTCTTTTTCAAGAGGACTTTGATTCTCTTGGAAACCACTATAAGCAAACCCATTGACGATGGATGGGGCATTCATGACTGGTAATGAGCGATTGGAAACACTCCAAATGCCAAAATGAATGAGTGCCATCATCGCAGCAAAGGCTAGAGGGCCAACATAACGCTTAACAAATACGATCATAAAGTTACCGAGAATTTCTATAGATGATTGATTAATTTTTTTGGCCAGGCGGCTAACGCTAAGAGAATGTTTAGAATAAGCCAAATATAAGTGACTGTATTGCTAGGCTCTAAATAAACGCAATATAGTGCGCTACCTACAAGCGCGGCATTTAGAAGATGATGAATCTTAAGCTTGGGTCTAATGTCATGTTTAAGTAATAAGACGCCAATAGATAGCTCAAGCACAGCCAATAAATAGAGACGTACTGCAAAGTCTCTATATCTGCCATCCATGATTAACAATCCACTTCCGATTAAAGCTGAAAATAGAAATATCAGTATTCCTGTTTTAAGTAAGTTTAAATTAGCAGCACTTGGTTTTGATATTGTCCAAACTAAGCTTAGTGCTAATACATTACTTAATAAGCTCAATCCGCCCAAGGTCACCCATTCCTGCCCTATTCGGCAAGCCGTCATTAGATATTCTGTTTGCAGCATAGCCGAAAGGCCAGTGAGGGCGCCAAGCGCCGCTATTGAGAAATAAGCAGATTTCCTACGTTCATTTAATACATAAGCTAGCGCTATAAACAGAAGGGCGCTTAAACATGCAATAAATGCAACATTGAAGCTGTCTTGACGCGCTGTTACATCACCTGTAAACGGGAATTTAGGTTGTAAGTCGTTCGTGTAAATACCCCAATACCCACCTACGGTTCCTTCTAGAGTGCGTTTCCATGGTTGATCCATGGATTCAATAAGATTGTATTGCCAGTTATTTTTTTGAGCCAATCCTAAAAAGCCTCTGATATAACTTGCTTGATTAATTAAGCTTGGCTCAGACTCTTGGCGCTGCCTTCCAATGGATGGCCAGCCAGTTTCACCAATCAAAATAGGTTTTTCAAACGTCTGCGCCAGCAAATTCATTACATTTGCTGTGTGGTCGAGTGCGTGCTCAATTGATTGGGGATTATCTTCCCAGTAAGGCAATATATGGACAGTAACGAAGTCGACTGAATTTTCTAGCGCAGGGTGCTTGCGCCAAAACTCCCATACATCAGCATAAGTAACTGGGACATTAGTTTGGGCTTTAGCTTTTAGAATGTACTTTTTGAGTGACGCTTCAGATTGCTCACCTCGCAACAAAACCTCATTGCCAACAATCATTGCCTTGATCGTTTGTGGGTATTGATTAGCCAATTTAATCGCAAGATTAAGCTCTTTATCATTAAGGGTTTTAATCCAGCCTATCCACGCCCCTAAATAAACTTTCATGCCTAACTTGGTCGCGGCTTCAGGAACGTGCGCCAATCCCTGAGAAACTGAATAAATACGAACACAATTAAACTGTTTGGAAAGCAGTGCTAAATCTTGGTCTATCTGTTCGGGCGGTATAAAAGTATCTAGTTTTAGAGGTGTAACACCTTTTTTATAATAAGGTGAGTATGAAACGCATTGCATCTTTCCATCAGCTAATTTTGCGTCTGGCATTGCTACGGGCTGATTTTGGTTCCATAACCAAAAGCTTAATGCAAATAGCAGAATGAGATTAAATGCGCCAAATAACCATAGAGATCTGTTGCTGCGCAATAAGTTGGCATTTGGTTGAGAGGTACGAATTGTCATAAGATTTTTAATGGGTGCTAGCTTGTGTGTTGTTATGAATTCGAGAAGTCGTTCATCATAATCTAGCCGCCTCACAAAACAAAATATATGTCATAAAAAGTTGTGCTTAACTACTTTGGAAACCTAGCACGCGTTACAATAGGCTCTTGTTGAAATTACTGAGATTTCGTATGAAAAAATTGTTTTTACTAAGTTTGATGTTTACATATATGAGTGCTGCTCAAGCTGACCAAGAATTTGTTGGTGATAACTTTAGCGGTGTATATGTATGTAAGGGTAGTAATAACAAAGTAGGTGACTATGAAGTCATGGCAACATTAAAGCTAAACCGCCATAGCAGTCATGATGGTTTTGGCGCTTACGATCTCAAGGCTGAGACAGAAAATGCCCTTGTTTATAAAGGTCAGGCAATTGCGCAAGGCAATAAACTTGCGCTGACGTTTAATTTCTCGGACGGGCGTAGCCCAGACTTTACAACTGGCATTGCGACTATTGCACCAATATCCGCTACCCGCTGGGCGTACTCTAATCATTACTACGAACCAGACGGTGCTGCAGGTGTTTTTGGTAGCGAGCGCTGCGTAATGAAAAAACCTTTAAAATTAGTGTCAAAGAAAAAAATGATTAAGAAGCCTGTACTTAATGAAGAGACAACGATCTCTAATACATCAATCTAGGCAGGACTTTTAACTACGTCTACGCCATCTAAGATGTGGCCGATGATTTCGCTATTGAGAACTTGATACTCGTTAAGTCGCGCATTAAAAATAGGGTCATTACTTTTATCGTTAGAATATTTCTGGATAGCCGGATGACACATCAGCGCAGGAACACCTGCGCTTTTTTTCGCTTGTCGTATCCATTTGCTCAGCATTAGTTCGTACGCAGCAGGGCTAGTGTTGAAGCCGTAAATTCCTAGTAGTTCGCTGCTGCATTTAAAGTTAAAAGCTAATGCTTTCTTTTCTAAAGCTTTTGCGCCCAACAATCTAATAATCAATCCTTTTAAACCATCGCTGACGGGTGGTTTTGCTATGCGCAGCCATGGAAGATTGTTTTGATATCGTTCAAGTAAAACTTCAATTAAGACATCACGTATTTGGGGTAGTTGATGTATGTGTTGATGGCCGTCAACATAATCTGGACTTGATCCAATCACTTCTTCAAAAGCATCTAGCTGCTTATTAATACTTATTTTTATAGATTCTTTAGGTAAGCGTCGCATTAGGCTTAAAAGAATCAATTTAACGTGTGGGTAAGCGTTACCAAATTGCGTGAAATCTAGATGTAAGCCAATTGAAGCCTTTTTTCTGATGGCTGGGGTGATAATTGCCCCAGCTTCTTTCCATCGCGGGCTTAGCACCATGCAAGATGTGGCACTAAGGCGATCATTTTTGATGAGTTTGATGATGGCCTCATCAATGGATGCGCTATAAGCATAATCATCAGCACTCATGATTATAGAATTCATACTTTGCCCTTAAAAGCCCAATAACGGCTAAGTAAGTATGTGGAAATTGCAACTAAGACCATAACAACAGCAAGCACCAACCAAAATGGTAGCGCAGTAAAACTGAGTGTATTCACTACCATCAACTGATTAACAAGAAAGCCAGTCAGCGCTACAGCGAAGAATTTTGGAAAAGCTTGCTGGTGAGTTGCAGTGTGCCCTGCAAAACTTAGTTTTCTGTGGCCCAAATAACTCACTGGAAATGCCAATAAGAACCCTAAAATATTTGCTTTAGCTGGGCTCATTAGTTGGGTAAATTCAATCCCTACAGCGACGACGTAATGAACTGCAGCTGCAGCTGCACCAATCACTGCAAACCAAGAGATGGAGCTTCGCTTCATGATGCTTGATCTTGAGGTTTTTTAACTTCAGCAACAATATAGGATGGGCGACCTTTAACTTCATCATAGATGCGCGCTAAGTATTCACCCAATATACCGATAAAAAGTAGTTGCACCCCAGCAAAAAACATCATACTAGCCACCATCGTCGGCCATCCGGGCACTGACTCATTAAAGAATAAACGGTCAATCACTACGTATAGTCCATAAACAAATGATATCAATGAAAGTATCGCACCCACGGCGCTAGCTAAACGCAAAGGCATCACGGAAAAGCTAGTAACACCAGTCCAGGCAAGTTGAATAAGCTTAAGCTTTGAGTAAGCACTTTCCCCATGAGAGCGAGGAAGCGGGGTATAAGGGATTCCGATTGATTTGTAACCTACCCAAGCATACATCCCCTTCATGAAGCGATTACGCTCAGGTAATGAAAGTAGGGCGTTAACAACTTGTCTATCCATTAAACGGAAATCACCGGCATCTCTAGGGATGTGAATTTGCCCACCCAAGCTAATCGCTCTGTAAAAAATACGCGAGCCCCAACGTTTAAAGCTGGATTCAACTTCACGATCTTGCCGAACAGCATAGACCATTTCGAAGCCTTCGCGCCACTTCTCTAGCATTTGCGCTAATAGTTCTGAAGAATGTTGACCATCAGCGTCCATGCAAATCACTAAGTCACCCTGAGCATGTTCTAAACCAGCGGTAATCGCATACTCCTTACCAAAGTTACGTGAAAACCTAACCAATGTTGTATTGAGTTTGGCGGGTAGGCCACGAACAACATCAGCAGTCTGATCACGACTACCGTCGTCAATTACCACGATATCCCAATTCGAACTTAACTCATCGAGATGGTGGGCAATATTTTTAACCGTTGCGGCTATTGCCAACTCTTCATTAAAGGCTGGGACAATAACGGTGATATGAGGATTTTTATTTGTGCGATGAGTCATTGTGGTTCCAGTCGTATTAATTTCTAGGGGCTGCGCGAGGGCGTCTATCTTCGCCAACCAATTGACGTCGGTCTTTTACTACAGCAAGTGTGGCACCAAGGCGCTCGACTGTACCGACCATCTTTCCTTGTAATACTTTATCGCAATTCATGTTGGTGCCAGAAATAAAGAAGTCGGCAACCACCCAATCTTCCGTAACGCTTAAGCGTTTATCGAAATAAGCATCGCCCTGAAAAGCTTCCGCGCACACTGCAACAAGATAATGATCTTTACGATCTTTAGTTGGCGCTTGAGCCTCTTCCTTGTCTAGATAGTCTTCCAGCATTTGTGTCGTTTCAATCAGGCTGCTCGACCAATAATCACTTTCCCATTTATGTTCAGCCTCTTTAAAGTTGCTGCCTGCGAAGTGGTTGTAATAGATATACTCGTAAGGTCTTAATTTATGTAAGGTTGTTGCAGTGTTGATAGTGAGTATGGCAGCTAAAATACCGAAAGCAATTTGTGTTTTTTTGTATTGAGTTAAGGTGTTCCACGCTTGAGATAGTCCAATGCCAGCTACAACAGCAAGTGGTGGAATGATAAATGTGAAATGACGCACACCGTTATAAAGCGCAGGCCTGTCATAAAGCACAAATGCCAAAGGAGAAAGTACAGTAATAGCGATACTTAACGCAGGTAAGTAATTGGAAAACTTGACCTGTTTTAACCTAATAATAACCCACAGAAAAATACAAGCAATCCCAATGAGGAAAGTTTCTGGCAAGCGAATAGATAGGTACTGAAATAGGTAGGTGCGCGATATTTCACCAATGCTTACAAATTTCCCATTCACCAAAGTGTCCATATTGAAAGCAAAGTGAGAGAAAGATTTTGCTGCAATCAGGATATGGTCAGCCCCCGTGATTGCCCAAGGCCAAAATAGAATCATTAAACAAAATGCAGTGATGCCTGCTGGAATTAGGCCAATTGCACTTCTGAAGCAGTATTCTAATTTTTGTTTTTGAAGAAAGGCGCCAAGAAACACTAGTATGAAAAGGTAGATAACAGCGAAAGCGCCGCCAATACGTAAGCCTAATGCACAGCCTATAGCGACTCCTAATTTAATACTTAAGCTTAAAGGTACGCGAGGAAGATGTTTGGCAATCAATAGCGTGTAATACATTGCCCAAGCCATGCAGGCACCAAATGAAATGTCTTTGGTGTGGGCAAACATGGCGCCTGTCCACGCTCCGGTTAGACTTAGCAACAGGATGGCAAGGAATGCTGCGCGCTCACCAGCGAGTTCTTTTGTGGTTTTATATACAGCGACAATGCCTAAAAAACCAAAAATCGCAGAAAGCAAATGCCTAATATCCCATACCCACATAGGTAAGATTCGCTCTAAGCTCGCTGCAATTAAATCAAAAAATCCACCGTATAGATAAAGGTTTTTGTAACTAAACGCAGATTGATCTGTAAAACCTGACCCATAAAACTTTAATAAAAGTTGACCATAAACATGCTGGACATTTTCATCATTACTTATTCCATATTGTTTAAATGTCAGCAATATAAAAATAGCGAGGGCGCCAAACAACGCATATGAGAGTTTTTTGAATGTTGATTCAGTCATATTTTTAGACTTTAAGTCATCAATGTTGGCGAATTATACCGTGATGCCATGTTGTTGTAATGCCCAAGCCACATGCTCTCTAAGCATTTCGGAAGCATCATGCTGACGACTTAATAAGGCATCAATGACTTGAGGTGTGCTTGGTGCATTGCCTAGGCCTATTGTAATATTGCGCAACCATTGTTCATGACCTATGCGATAAATGGCACTTCCAGCCATTTTTTCATTAAATTTAGCTTCGTCCCAGCTGAACAAATCCACAAGCAAAACATCGTCCATGCCATGTCTTACGTGAAAATCTTCTTGTTCAGTGAGTTGTGCGAACTTATTCCATGGACAGGCTAATTGGCAGTCGTCACAGCCATAAACTCTATTTCCAATAAGCGGCCTAAACTCTACAGGAATGCTTGTTTTTAGTTCTATGGTTAAGTAAGAGATGCAACGTCTCGCATCTAATTGATAAGGGGCAATAATCGCTTGGGTAGGGCAGATATCAATGCACGCTTGGCATGTGCCGCAATGATTGCCTACAGCATTATCTACAGGCAGTGGTAGATCTGTATAAATCTCACCTAAAAAGAAATTGGAGCCAGCTTCTCGAGATAGTAATAATGTATGCTTGCCTCGCCAGCCCAAACCAGCTTTTTCAGCGAGTGCTACTTCTAATACAGGTGCGCTATCAGTAAAAACCCGATAAGAAAATTCGCCAATTTCTGCTTGAATGCGCTCACTAAGCTTTTGTAAACGGCTACGTAAAACTTTGTGGTAGTCTCGCCCCATGGCATAACGTGAAATAAAAGCTGACTCCCCGTCGTTTAAAACACTTTCGCTATCTCTGACTTCCGGAGGAGTGTAGTCCATGCGCACAGAAATAACCCGTATTGTGCCAGGCACTAATTCGCTTGGTTGACTACGCTTATTACCGTGTTTTGCCATATAATCCATGGCACCATGAAAACCTTTTTGAATCCATTTTTGATATTGCGCTTCAGATCCAGACAAATCGGTATCGGTAATCCCCACTGCACTGAATCCGAGCGACTTGCCCCAGCTTTTGATATCACTTGCCAAGGATTGAAGTTCTTCTGTAGACGTAAAGTTTTTTAGCGTAGAAGTCATATGACACAAGATATTACACTAGCTTTGGCAGATGAGCAGGCAACACTTGATGAAGGTGCAAAGTTCGCAGGCATTTTAGATGCGGGATTAACAGTATATCTTCATGGAGATTTAGGTGCTGGAAAGACTACGTTAGTCCGTGGTCTATTGCGTAAGCTTGATTATGTGGGCAAGGTTAAAAGCCCAACCTACACACTTGTTGAACCTTATCAAGTAAGTTTGAAAAGCCATACTATTAATTTTTATCATTTCGATTTGTATCGATTTATTGATGAAGAAGAGTGGGAGGCTGCGGGATTTAGGGATTATTTTAATGCGAACTCAATTTGCATGATTGAATGGCCTGAAAAAGCAGGCAAACTTATTCCACAGCCAGATATTGATGTTTTTATTCAAGTTAAAGATCTTGGTCGAGAAATTAAATATATTGCCAACACAACAGTAGGAAAAAAATGTTTAGAGCGCTTTTAATTAGCTTAATGATGCTTATAAGTTTTGTTGCTCAGGCAGCAACAACCGTCACTGCCACCCGTGTTTGGCCAGCAGCCGATTACACAAGATTGACTATAGAAGCTACGTCTGAAATTAATCAGAAAATTACTATCCTCAAAAATCCAGATCGTTTAGTTTTGGATTTGGATGGCATAGACCTTAATGCAAATATCAAAGCCTTATCTACTGCTATTTCCCCATCCGACCCCTACATCCAGCAAGTGCGTGTCGCTAACTTTAAGCCTGGCACAGTCCGTGTTGTAATTGACTTAAAAGTAGAAGTGAATCCTAAGATTTTCACTTTACAACCAGCAGGGCAATACAAACATCGCTTAGTTCTTGATGTTTATCCAATGAATGATCCATTGTCTAACATTCTCAATAACGCAGAGATGGGCAATCCAGCACCTATCGAAACGCCAGCAATTAAACCTAGCAATAACATTGAAGCAGTTAAGCCAATAGAGCCTGCAATTAAGCCCGCTGAAACTATAAAAGAAATAGATCAAGTGCAAGCTCAAATGGCACCGACAGTAGCAGAAGAAGTGCCGATTACTAATAAGCCGGCCTCTAAAAATGGTACACGCTTAATTACAATTGCCATTGATGCGGGGCACGGCGGTGAAGATCCGGGTGCAAAAGGTGCAAGCGGGTCGCGTGAGAAAGACATCACCTTAGCAATTGCCAAGAAACTTAAACAACAGGTGGATGCTGAACCTAATATGCGTGCAATCCTAACGCGTGATTCTGATTTTTTCATTCCTTTGCATGGCCGCGTTGTCAAAGCGCGCAATATGCAAGCTGATTTGTTTATATCGATTCATGCTGATGCCTTTATTCGGCCAGAAGCACGCGGATCATCAGTGTTCGCTTTATCCGAAAAGGGTGCAACTAGTGCTTCAGCGCGTTATTTGGCTAAAAAGGAAAATGAATCAGATTTGATTGGCGGTGTCAGCCTTGACACTAAAGATATTAATTTAGCGAGAACCTTACTCGATTTATCACAGACAGCCACCATTAATGACAGTCTTAAATTGGGTAAATTTGTATTAAGCAAAGTTGGTGAAGTAAACACCTTGCATAAAGGCTCAGTAGAGCAAGCGGGGTTTGCTGTGCTCAAGTCACCTGATATCCCATCAATTTTAGTAGAGACTGCATTTATCAGTAATCCTGATGAGGAGCGTCGTTTGAATGATGATGCTTACCGAGAGAAATTGACCGCCGCTATTCTGGCAGGTGTGAAAAAATACTTTGCAAGCAATCCTGCTTTAGCAAAAACAAAAATGGCAGCTGAATAAGGATATATATGAAACTGACTTTTTTAGGCGCTGCTGGCACGGTGACCGGCTCTAAATATTTGCTTACTAGTGGCAATTCAAGGGTTTTGGTGGATTGCGGTTTGTTTCAGGGCCTAAAGCAGTTACGTTTAAAAAACTGGGCAGATTTGCCAATAGACCCTGCGAGTGTGGATGTTGTAGTGTTGACGCATGCGCATATTGATCATACTGGCTATTTGCCTTTGTTCGTCAAAAATGGCTTCAAGGGTAAGGTGTATTGTAGTTTTGCTACACGAGATCTATGTGAGCTTATGCTACCTGATTCAGCGCACCTTCAAGAAGAGGAAGCCCGCTACGCTAATAAAAAAGGATTTTCTAAGCATCATCCTGCTTTGCCGCTTTATACCAAAGAAGATGCAGATAGGGCACTTGAGTTACTTTCCCCGATCCCTTTCGGTAAAGATGTGCAAATCACAGATGAGCTGACACTGAGGCTTTCACCTAGCGGTCATATTTTAGGGTCTGCTTTTGTCCATTTAAGTGATATGCAAACCTCGGTTTTATTTTCTGGGGATATTGGCCGACCTGATGATGCCTTAATGCAGCCACCAAGTAAGCCTCAGCAGGCCGATTATTTGGTGGTAGAGTCAACTTACGGCAATCGATTGCATGAGCATACTGATCCTTTAATTAAATTAGAGCAAAGCTTAAATAAAGCCTTGAAGCGAGGAGGCATCGTGATTGTGCCTGTTTTTGCAGTAGGGCGTGCCCAAGAGATGATTTATTATCTTCACCAATTAAAGCAAGCAGGCAAGATTCCTGATGTGCCCATGTATTTAAATAGTCCAATGGCGGTGGATGCGAGTGAAATCTTTAATCGGCATTGCGGTGAACACCGATTGTCAGTGGATGAATGCAATGGGATGTTTAAAGATGTGCGGATGGTGAATTCAATAGAAGAGTCGCAGCGTTTAAATCAAGTCCATCATCCGATGATTTTGTTGGCTGCTAGTGGCATGGCTTCAGGTGGACGCGTTGTGCATCATTTAAAAGCCTTTGCCCCCAATCCTAGAAATACTATTTTATTTGTGGGATACCAAGCAGCAGGAACCCGTGGTGCGGCAATGGTTGATGGCGCTGATAGCGTCAAAATTCATGGTGAATATGTACCAATTAATGCAGAGGTGGAATTCATCTCTAATTTATCTGCGCATGCAGATTATTCTGAGATATTGCGATGGATGTCTGGTTTTAAAGAAGAGCCTAAGAGAACATTTATTACCCACGGTGAGCCAGTGGCTGCTGATGCTATGCGTCATCATATTGAAGAAGATTTAAATTGGAATACCTACGTGCCTGATTATCTCGAAACGGTTGAGTTGAAATAAATGGCAATCATTCGTTTATTACCAGATCAACTGATTAGTCAGATTGCAGCAGGCGAGGTGGTTGAGCGCCCGGCATCTGCACTTAAAGAGTTATTGGAAAATAGCTTAGATGCAGGCAGTACTGAACTTAATGTTGCCTTGTTACAAGGTGGTGTTAAGCAATTGCGAGTTGCTGACAATGGCTGTGGGGTTGCGCGTGAAGATTTGCAGCTAGCTTTAACGCGTCACGCGACAAGTAAGATTGCATCTTTGGATGATTTGGAGCGTGTTGCTAGCTTAGGTTTTCGCGGTGAGGCTTTAGCGAGTATTGCTTCAGTTTCGCGCACCCAACTCATCAGCCGCTCATCTGACGAAAAGCATGCATGGCGTATTACTTCTGACGGTAGTGATATCAGCGCTGTAGAGCCGGCGGCTTTGGATGTCGGCACGATTGTTGAAGTCAATGATTTGTACTTTAATACGCCAGCTCGCCGTAAATTTTTAAAGACTGAAGGCACTGAATTTGGACATTGTGAAGAGGCTTTCAGACGTATTGTACTCTCAAGGCCTGATGTTGCTTTTATGTTGCAGCACAATGGTCGAGCGCTAATGCGCTTAACAGCGTCTGAGCCTGGCAAGCGTTTTAGCGAAGTGCTGGGTAATGACTTTGCTGCAGAAGCCTTAAGCGTTGATGAATCAGCTGGTGGTTTACGATTTTGGGGGATGGCAGCTAAGCCTACATTTTCTCGCCATACAAGAGATACGCAATATGTGTATGTCAATGGTCGTTTTGTACGTGATAAATTAATTTCACACGCGATACGGCAGGCTTATCAAGATGTTCTGCACGGTGATCGCCATCCAGCTTATGTTCTGTTTTTGGAGTTAGATCCAAACTTGGTTGACGTTAATGTGCATCCAGCCAAAACTGAGGTGAGATTTAGAGATGGACAAGCTGTTCATCGTTTTATTTTCCATGCTTTGCATAAGGCTCTAGCTACACCAACCGGCACATCTAATTTAGTCACTGCCAATCAAGCACCTAGCAATCCTTTTTCATTGCAAGGCGCTCAGATCAATGCTTCTTACCCAACATTTCAATCACAAATTGACCTGCGCGCAGCACAAGGGTCACCTGATTTTTACCAGGCTTTGTTCGGCGGAATAAAACAAGAATTTCAAAACACAAGCACTGATAACACTTCTGGAAGTGAGACCTTAGGCACTGAAGCCTCAGAATTTGGTGAGCCACAACAAGACTTCCCTTTAGGCTTTGCGATTGGACAAGTGCATGGTATCTACGTACTGGCGCAGAATAAACTGGGTTTGGTTGTGATAGATATGCATGCGGCACATGAACGCATTATGTATGAAAAGCTTAAAAACGCTTTAGATGCGCAAGAGGTTCCTATGCAGCCATTATTAATTCCTATCAGCTTCCAGGCAGATAAATTAGAAGTGGCAACGGTTGAAGAAGCCTTGAGTAAAGGGCAGGGTAGTTTGCATCAATTAGGTTTTGATATTGCGGTGCTTTCCCCAGTGACGCTAGCAGTGCGCGCTGTTCCCGCCATGCTGAAAGATGCTGATGTAGTAGCCCTTGCAAGGGCTGTGATTAGAGATTTGGGCGAATACGGAGCTAGCCGCGCTTTAACTGAACGTAGAAATGAAATGTTAGGCACCATGGCCTGTCATGCAGCGGTCAGGGCTAATCGTAGTCTCACGATTCCTGAAATGAATGGATTGCTTCGCGACATGGAGGCCACAGAGCGCTCTGGACAATGCAATCATGGCCGTCCAACTTGGTTCCAAGTAAGTATGAATGACCTTGATAAAATGTTTATGCGCGGCCAATAAATGACAAAAGGATTACCACCAGCCATTTTTATCATGGGTCCAACAGCAAGTGGTAAGACAGGCTTGGCTGTTGAGTTATGCCAACATATGCCTGTTGAGTTGATTAGCGTTGATTCTGCACTGGTGTTTAAGGATATGGATATTGGCACTGCCAAACCTGATGCTTCTATCCTTGCTCGAGCACATCATCACCTTATTGATTTAATTCCACCTACAGAAGTGTATTCTGCTGCAACGTTTAGAAACGATGCTTTGAAGTTAATGGCTGAAATTACAGCCCGAGGAAAAATACCGCTTTTAGTGGGCGGTACTATGCTTTATTTTAAGGCGCTTCAAGGCGGCTTAAGTCAATTGCCTGAAGCTGACCCATATGTAAGGAAAAAGTTAGATGCTCAAGCGGCCCAAATCGGTTGGCCGGCCATGCACGATAAGTTGGCAGAGATCGATCCAGAAACAGCAGCTAGATTGAAACCAGCTGATGCCCAGCGAGTGCAGCGGGCTTTAGAGGTTTATGAAATTAGTGGTAAGACTATGACTGAGCTTCATCAAAGCTCCATGAGCGATAAATTACCATACCAACTACTTAAAATTGCACTGATTCCGTCGGATCGCAGTATGTTACATAATCGTATCGCAATCCGTTTTGACGATATGCTTAAACAAGGCTTCATTGATGAGGTTAGGCATTTATTGCTCAAATATCCATCGTTACATGCCGACATGCCATCTATGCGCTGTGTCGGTTACAGGCAGGCCTTAGAACATTTAGCTGGGAATTATGATGTGGCAGAATTGCGGGATAGAGGGATATTTGCCACGCGCCAGTTGGCAAAACGCCAATTAACTTGGCTGCGCGGTATGGATGATACCTTTGAGGTTGATTGCTTAGATCAGAATATAATTGAAATAGTTTTAAATGAAATAAATCATAATCTTAAATAATTTGTTTAATTTAAAACTATAGGTTTCTAATACGTTTAGCAGCCTCTACACACTCTTCTAGACCTGCCACTAAAGCAAGACGAATGAAGTTTTTACCTGGATTAATTCCATGCGCTTCACGCGCCAAAAAGCTACCTGGCAGCACGGTCACATTAAAATCACGGTATAAGCGTATAGCTGCTTCTGTATCAGGCATGTTGGTTCTAGCCCAAAGATAGAAAGCTGCATCAGGCATTTCTACATCAAGGACACTCTTTAACATAGGCATCACTAATTTGAATTTTTCAGCGTAAAGCCGACGATTTTCAATCACATGCACTTCATCATTCCAAGCAGCAATGCTCGCTGCTTGCACTGCGGGACTCATCGCACAACCGTGATAGGTGCGGTATAGCAAGAACTGCTCAAGTATCTTAGCGTCACCCGCAACAAAGCCAGAACGCATGCCGGGTACATTAGAACGCTTTGAAAGCGAGCTAAATACCACTAAGCGTGAATAATCACGTCCTAATTTCTGAGCCGCTTGCAATGCACCTAGTGGGGGATTAGCTTCGTCAAAATAAATTTCCGAATAGCATTCATCAGCAGCAATCACAAATCCGTATTGATCTGATAGCTCAAATACCTTCTTCCATTGATCTATA
>JACCDH011370357.1_pt1 | contig 17936 bp, 16 predicted proteins | sample 7442481 | NCBI WGS metagenome assembly JACCDH01 (sample SAMN15323433, study PRJNA562643) | freshwater metagenome | isolation source: river surface water | place: USA:Blue River Watershed | collected 2017-08-15
CACTAAAAGATCCTACTGCTACTGCTCCAATAATGAGCGGGATCCCAACGGTAGGCTTAACTACTGTCCACATTTTTCCGTAAATCATATTGATCTCCCTTCCCTTTATTTAAGCCAAGGCGAATAAATATAGGCAAGCAAATGCGCCAATGCTGCAATCATCCCAAAAAACTGGGTCCCTTGAATCAGATTACGATGCAGCTCCTCTGATTGTTCTTCATTAAGCCCGGTAAGGCTAATTTTTCCATCTGACATAGTTGTGTCCCTCTAGAAAAGACTCACTAAACGTGCAACCCCGCACGCAGGGTAGTGACCCACGTCACTATTACTCCATGCTACATATGTAATGTATTAAATACAATTTAATTTGTCAATTTAAATAGACAATTAGTATTCTGAAACAAGATTTTATTCATATAATTCAATTACTTAAATAATAAAAAAGATTTTTTGATGTTAAATTTTATTAGGCAAATAATCATAAAATTAGTATTTACCCTAATATAAATTTTTTCTACCTGCCCAAGTAAGATAGCCCTTTCAAGATCCAAACCATGACTTATGTCTGCGCCCGCAATGCAATCCTCTCAGAAGCTGAAATCGATCCAGTCACTAGGGCCTTTCTTAAAGCCATATAAGAATCAACTTCTGATTGCCGCTATTAGTCTGATCCTAGCGGCGACTGCAACGCTAGTAGTGCCACTGTGTTTTCGCAGAATTATTGATCTCGGATTTAGCAGTGTTAGTCATGAGCAGATCAATCTCACCTTTATTAATTTATTTGCGGCCGCATTTGTGCTGGCATTTGCAAGTGCTTTGCGCTATTACATAGTCTCTTGGCTTGGAGAAAGAGTCACAAGCGACATTAGGAAAGCAGTCTACTCACACATCATTGTCCAGAGTCCTGAATTTTTTGAGACAAAGCAAAGCGGTGAACTGCTATCGCGTATTAACAATGACACATCGATTGTGCAAATTTTGGTTGGTACTAGTGTGTCTATGGCAGTGAGAAATCTGTTTTTGCTAGTCGGCGGCATGACCATGATGTTTATTACCAGCATCAAATTATCTTTACTAATTCTGGCAACCCTTTTATTAACGGTTATCCCAGTCATGTTGATGGGTAAAAAAGTGCGTCAATTATCGAGAAATTCTCAAGATAAGATTGCCCTCTCCTCCGCAATCGCAGGAGAAAAAATCAATGCAATACTGACAGTGCAATCGTTTACAAACGAAAAAAATGAAATCAAGGCATTTGATGAGACGATTGAAACATCATTCATAGCTGCCATCACAAGAAGTGCTGCACGAGGTAAGCTCACATTCGTGGCTATTCTGTTGGGCTTCACCAGCATCATCGCGGTACTTTGGCTAGGCGCATACGCAGTAAGCAATCAAGAAATGTCTGGGGGACAACTAACCCAGTTCTTCTTATATGCAGTGATTGTTGCCGGCTCTATTGCAGCCCTCTCTGAGGTAATTGGAGATGTCCAAAGAGCAATTGGTGCAAGCGATCGCCTCTTAGAACTACTTAAACTTCAGTCCCACGTACGAAACCCAGAGACTCCATTTACCTCAGGAAAACACCATCATCCGGCGATCAGTATTGATATTGAAAATCTCAGCTTTCATTACCCATCCCTACCAAACCCTGTTTTATCGGGACTTACTTTAAATATTCAAGCTGGCGAAAAGATTGCCATCGTTGGACCCTCTGGATCAGGCAAAACGACCTTATTTAAATTAATTCAACGCTTTTACGATCCTCAGGGCGGTAGCATCTCTTTTGATGGTGTAGATATCAGGCGGTTTCAATTGGAGGATTTAAGAAAACTGATTGGGGTGGTTCCTCAAGACATCAGTATCTTTTCTGAGAATGCTTTAGAAAATATACGCTATGGGAATATAGATGCCAGCGATGAGCAGGTGATACAAGTCTCTAAGCAGGCTTGTGTAGATGAATTCATCTCCAAGCTACCAGAGGGATATAACACCCATCTTGGTGATCGAGGGGTTCGGCTGTCTGGTGGTCAAAAACAACGCATTGCTATCGCTAGAGCTTTACTGAAAGACCCGCCATTACTTTTGCTAGATGAAGCTACTAGTTCTTTAGATGCGGAATCGGAGAGATTAGTCCAGCATGCACTTGATGAGGCGATGAAGGGCAGAACGAGTATCGTTATTGCTCACAGACTGGCCACTGTTAAGAAAGCAGACAGAATTGTTGTTATAGAACATGGTCACATAGTAGAGATTGGTGATCATGCCAGTCTGGTAAATCAAGGTGGACTGTATTCACACCTTGCAAAACTACAATTTACGGATATTTAGAAATTGAGTGCGTTCAAAAATAGCGATATCAATGTGATGCTGGAGAATATCACTATAAAAACAACAGACATATTCAGATAAATTTTTGCTATTTTGTCTTTAGTTTCAATTGCTTTGTTACTCATCATGACTCACCCTCGCTTTCATATTTAGGCGTTAATTCTACCTTTTAAACATATGACTAGCTTCCCACATTCGATCCAATAGGGCAAGAGATAGCTAAATTTGTGCATTCTAGGAGCACTGGAGCAGGTGAAGAGGAAGGGAGTCGGCAGTCGAACCGTTACCTCCAGCTTGAGAAGCTAGGGTAACAGCCCTTGTACGACACCCACAACCAAAATAAGCAATCTAGAGTTACTTTAAGAGCAATTGATTCATACGCTTTACGAAACTAGCAGGATCATTTAGCTGACCACCTTCTGCCAATAAAGCCTGATCAAACAGTAAATGAGTCCAGTCATCAAATTGCGCTTCATCATTTTTTAACTTTGCAAGCAAAGGATGCTCTGGATTAATTTCTAAAATCGGTTTCATGTCAGGAGCGTTTTGACCGGCAGCTTTGAGCATGCGCAATAAATTGCCAGATAGCTCATTTTCATCAGCGATCAAGCAAGCTGGGGAATCAGTTAAGCGGAAGGTGACGCGAACATCTTTCACCTTATCCTCCAATACCTTCTTCATCCGCTCTACCAAGTCTTTGAATTGCTTCTCAGTTTCTTCGTGCTCTTTCTTTTCCTTTTCATCACTCAAACTACCGAGATCTAATCCACCCTTGGCAACAGATGCCAAAGGCTTGCCATCAAACTCGGTCATAAATGAGAGCATCCATTCATCCACTCGATCGGAGAGTAAAAGAACCTCGACCCCCTTCTTGCGGAAGATCTCTAAATGTGGGCTATTTTTAGCTGCATTGAAAGATTCACCAGTAACGTAATAAATCTTATCTTGGCCTTCTTTCATTCGAGAGACATACTCAGCCAAAGATACTGTTTGGTCAGCAGAATCGGTATGCGTACTTGCAAAACGCAAGAGCTTCAAAATCCGCTCTTGATTAGCATGATCCTCGCCAACACCTTCTTTGAGCACTTGTCCGAATTGTGTCCAGAAGGTGCGATATTTCTCCTTCTTGGCTTCATCTTCGCTATTTGCAAGCTCCTCCAGCATACTCAAAACACGCTTAGTAGAACTTTCACGAATCACCTTAATGTCACGAGACTCTTGCAGAATTTCACGTGAGACATTGAGGGGTAAATCCACTGAATCAATCACGCCAGTGACAAAGCGCAAATACATTGGCATGAGCTGTTCAGCATCATCCATAATGAAAATCCGCTTCACATAAAGCTTAATACCGCCACGCTTGTTGCGATCCCATAGGTCAAATGGTGCACGGGATGGTACAAAAAGCAGCTGGGTAAATTCACTTCTGCCCTCTACCCTATTTAATGAATAGGTCAGTGGATTCTCATAGTCGTGAGAAAGGTGTTTATAAAACTCGTTGTACTGCTCCTCAGTAATTTCTGATTTATTACGAGCCCATAATGCAGAGGATTGATTGATGCTCTCTAACTCATCTTTAATGACCTGCTCTTTTTTCTCCTCGTCCCACTCTTCTTTGCGCATCTGAATCGGCAAAGAAATATGGTCTGAATACTTACGAATAATCGATTTGAGCTGATAACTATTGAGGAAGCCATCTTCGCCCTCACGTAAATGCAAGGTAATCGAGGTGCCACGCTGAGGGCGATCGATTGTTTCAATCGTAAATTCACCTGAGCCATCAGACTCCCAGCGAACGCCATCAGATGCAGGCAAACCTGCGCGACGAGTTTCAACTGTAATTTTGTCTGCAACAATAAAAGCAGAATAGAAACCAACACCAAACTGACCAATTAAGGCAGCATCTTTTTGCTGATCCCCAGAAAGCTTAGAGAAAAATTCTTTTGTGCCGGAGCGCGCGATCGTGCCTAAGTTATTAATCACCTCCTCGCGGCTCATACCAATGCCATTATCAGAAATAGTCACCGTTCTAGCGTTCTTATCAAACTCCACTTTAATCTTGAGCTCAGGATCATCGCCATACCAGTCAGGGTGAGCTATCCCCTCAAATCGCAGCTTGTCTGCAGCATCTGAAGCATTCGAGATCAGTTCGCGCAGGAAAATTTCCTTATTGGAATATAAGGAATGGATCATCAGCTGCAAAAGTTGTTTTACTTCCGCCTGAAATCCTAGAGTTTCTTTAGTAGCAACAGTCATTTCTAATCCCCGTAAAAAAGATGAATCACCTTTACATGGGGATTATTTTGTACATTTCAATACCCCTAACCACCTCGGGATATCTAATCAGCGCTGTCAGAACCCTCATCAACAGGGTCCTCCAAGAGAATTTCCTTACGACTTCTCTTTTGCAGATACTCCAAAATCAAGCGCTTAAGCTTGGGTCTAGTTATGGGCTCCTGGTTGTTGTCCTGGAGCTCTAAATGGTCTATCTCGAGCATTTTGCATTCTCCATTGAGTCAGTTAGCTATTAAATTACCTAAATATGACAACTTAAAAACCCCAATTTGACCAGGGAATTTTTGCCATCAACTTCATATTTATGGACTCAAAAATCTCTTTTCAAGGGCCTTGAAATTCAAAAAAGTAACCCTTAAATATTTCTCAACTAGATGCCTTTGGGGTCTAGGAAATAGTGAACTTGCTTGAATTTAAGGAGAAAACAATGTCTTATCCATTTGGTCGTAATGTATTACTGAGCTCTGTAGGTTTTGATCGCCTCATCAATGCGATTGAGGAAATGAATTCTGGAGAGACGCTCAGCAAAGCGCAAAGCTATCCCCCATACAACATCATCAAAAAGAATGAGCGTGATTACGCCATTGAAATTGCTGTAGCGGGATTCAAAAATGATGAGATTGATATCACTGCGGAAGGTAATAAGCTAACGGTAGTCGGCAAGGTTAAGGACGAGCAGACTGGCGAATACCTCCACAAAGGGATTGCCAATCGAGACTTTAGTCATGACTTTACCTTGGCAGAAACTGTGATTGTGCGTTCTGCAGATATAGAAAATGGACTGCTCATCATCAAACTTGAGAATGTCATCCCCGAAGAAAAACTACCTCGCAAAATTCTGATTGGTGGTAATGCAAAACTAGTTATTGAGGAAGTTAAAGAAGCAGCTTAACCAAGTAAGACTGGCTCAGAATTCTCTGAGCCAGTTAAGTAAATACCCTTTCCATTTCACGACGGAAGGCAATAGCTTGTTTAGTGGCGTCATAATCCACATCGACCCAACGCACTGGGTTACCTGCAGGAATATCATTCTTCAAAATCATGTCGTGCGCTAAACCAATTGGTAGCGCGCCCAGCTTTAAAGAATCGGCAGCAGTCATGAGTTTTCCATAAACAGTAAAGCCGCCCTCACCATCTAATTTCTCCCCTGACTTTAAGGTACGCTTAGCAGTAGCGACAACGTCCCCTCTCCATTCACCGGTAGCACCAGTTGCCTCACCACGAACTGCAATACTCGCAACAGAGATACCTAACTCCAAACCAATTAAGTGATAAGGCTTGTACATAGCCGCATACTTGCCGGAGCTATCCGTTTTTAGGCCGTATTGTGAGAAGCAATCAATGACATATTGGCTTGGTGCCTCAAAAACGACATATACACCCCAACGAAGATCTCTAAATACAGGCCTGCCGTCTCTCTCTATAGACGAAGTCACTTCGACTGTACCCTTTTGGGTGAGGATACCGCCCTCAGATACAGGACGGAAAATGTGTGGCAAATCATCTACTCCGCATGGGGGAAACTTTAGACCATCACTTGGCGGCGTTAAATCACAAGCATTGGAAACTGCCGCCATTTCCAGTGCTGATTTCGTTCCATCTAAAAAAGAATTAAACATTTGCGCATTAAAGTCTCCGCCAGCAACCTGCTCCTCAGAAAAACCATAATGCCCCCAAACGGTATCGGGTGTAGAACGGTGATAGATCGGCAAATATTTTGTTCCCTTACCAGCACAGATCACTTCCATGCCAATGGTTCTTGTCCAATCCACCAGCTCAGCAATCAGAGCTGGTTGATCGCCTGATGCCATGGAATAAATAACTCCCGCTTCGGCCGCTTTACGTGCCAGTAGAGGGCCAGCTAAAACATCTGCCTCTACATTCACCATGATGATGTGTTTACGCGAATCAAAGCAAAGCAAAGCATGGCGTATACCGGCTGCAGGACTACCAGTGGCATCAATCACAATATCAATAAATTCACTAGCAATCATCTGATCAGCATCATCAGTGATAAAAGTTGCACCTGTCTTGACTGCATCTTGTAATGAGCTTGCGCTATAACGTGGCGCATCCCAGCCCACACGTGCTAGCGATTCTTTTGCGCGTTGGGGTGATAAATCAGCAATGGCAACCAAGTGAATCCCCGGAGTGCGGGGTGCTTGGGAAAGATACATAGATCCAAACTTGCCAGCACCAATGATGCCTACACGCACAGGACGATTATTTTCAGCGCGCGCTTTGAGCTTTTGAATAAGGGACATCTAAGAATCTCCAGTTATTTTTACAGTATCAATTTCAGCTATTTTTTATGGCTTCTTGCGCTACTTTAACGAGACTATTGGCATTTACACCAAAATATTCTCTTAATGCAGCACGTGTATCACTTCTACCGAAACCATCAGTGCCGAGAGTAATATACCCCCTACTCTCCGGCACATAGGCACGAATACTCTCTGGTAAGGCATGTACATAGTCAGTTGCCGCAATAATTGGTCCTCGCCCTTGTGACAATACTCGAGTAATAAAAGGCAATTCGACACCAGTCTCACCAGTCAGTTTTGCCTGCTCTTTTAACTTGCCATCTCGAGATAATTCGCTCCAACTCGTCACACTAAAGATGTCAACATTAATTCCTTTGCTGGCTAATATTTCTGCTGCTTTTAATACCTCAGTCATGATGGCACCAGACCCCAATAAGCTTACACAAGACTGCATATCACTATTTTGAGCTTTTATAGTCTTGAATTTGTAGCACCCGCGAATGACCCCTTCTACAACATTTTCAGGTAAATCAGGTTGCGGATAGTTTTCATTCATGAGGGTGATGTAGTAGAAAAAATCTTTTTGGTCTACTAACATATCGCGCATACCTTGATCAACAATCAAAGCTAACTCACCAGCAAATGCTGGGTCATAGGCCTTACAGTTTGGAATCGTTCCGGCAACTAACTGGCTACTACCGTCTTGATGTTGAAGACCCTCGCCACCTAAAGTTGTTCTTCCAGAGGTTGCGCCCAATAAGAATCCGCGCGCCCGCTGATCAGCCGCAGCCCATATCGCATCCCCGATTCTCTGAAAACCAAACATGGAGTAATAGATATAGAAAGGCAACATCGCTATGCCATGTACGCTATAACTAGTCGCTGCCGCCGTCCAGCTCGCAATGGCTCCCGCCTCGCTGATTCCCTCTTCAAGAATTTGTCCGTCCAGCGCTTCGCGATAGCTCAGCACTGATCCAATGTCTTCAGGTTCATAGCGTTGGCCTACGCTTGAATAAATGCCAACTTGCTTAAATAAATTTGCCATTCCAAAGGTGCGTGCTTCATCCGCCACAATCGGTACCACATGCGGTCCTAACTCTTTATCCTTCAGCAAGTTACCTAGCATACGAACAAAGGCCATCGTAGTAGACATTTCTTTATTGTCAGCCTTGATTGCAAATGCAGCATATGAGTCAAGATCAGGAATATTCAATTTTTCACAAGTTGTATAACGCTTAGGTAAGTGACCGCCCAATCTATTGCGCTGTTGTTTTAAATATTGCAGCTCAGGACTATTTTCTTCTGGCCTAAGGAAAGTGAGATTAGTGGCTTGCTCATCCGTTAAAGGTAAATTAAAGCGATTACGATATTCAATTAAGGCCTCATCATCCAACTTCTTCTGGCTATGAGTGGTCATCTTTCCTTGACCGGCATTACCCATGCCATACCCTTTTTTGGTATGGGCCAAGATGACAGTAGGTTGCCCCACATGGTTAGCTGCAGCATGATAAGCAGCATAGATCTTCACCAAATCGTGGCCACCCCGCTTGAGGCGATCAATCTGCTCATCCGTCATTCCCTGAGCTAAACGCGCGAGCTCTACATTCTGACCAAAGAAGTTTTTACGATTAAAACTGCCATCTTTAGCCGCAAAAGTTTGCATTTGACCATCTACAGTTTGTGCAAACGCTTTTATCAGTGCCCCTGTAGTGTCTCTTGCGAATAGACCGTCCCAATCACTACCCCAAACTAATTTAATAACATTCCAGCCGGAGCCCCGGAAGAGTTTTTCTAGCTCATCAATAATTCTGCCGTTACCTCGAACTGGACCATCTAAGCGCTGCAGATTGCAGTTGATTACCCAAACTAAATTATCGAGTTTCTCTCTTGAGGCGAGGGTGAGGGCGCTCATACTTTCTGGCTCATCCATTTCACCATCGCCAAAGACGCCCCATACCTTTCTAGTAGTGCAATCTAATAATTTTCGATCGGTCAGATAGCGCATAAAGCGGGCGTGATAAATAGAACTGATTGGCCCAATTCCCATCGAGCCGGTTGGAAACTGCCAAAAATCGGGCATTAACCAGGGGTGTGGATAGCTTGATAAGCCTCTGGCACCAGATTCAGGAGCGGTGATCTCACGCCGATAGTGAGCAAGATCATTTTCTGTCAGTCTTCCCTCCAAGTAAGCACGGGCATATATACCCGGCGCACTGTGAGGCTGAAAAAATACTAAATCACCGCGCCCTTTGGCATCACCGCTTTCAGTTCTGGCACGAAAAAAGTGGTTAAAACCCACTTCGAATAAATCTGCTGCGCTCGCGTAGCTGGCAATATGACCACCCAGCTCTCCATATGCTTCGTTGGCTTTGGCTACCATTGCCAAGGCATTCCAACGCATCAACGATGCTAACTTTTCTTCAGTAGCAAGATCTCCCGGAAACTCTGGCTGTTCATCTACTGGAATAGAGTTGATATAAGGCGTGACCAAGTCTGGAACCCAGTTGATCTGATGCTTGTTTGCTAGGTTTACTAAGCGGTCCAAAATGAATTTAGCACGCGCACTATCGCCAGATTTAAGTAAATCTACAAATGCTTCGTCCCACTCTGCAGTTTCAGCAGGATCGGTATCGATGTGCTCAAGGTCAAAGTTTTTTTTAATATCGGGAGCGTTCATGGAAATTCCTCAAGGCTATCTCTACACTAGATTCACAAAAGTACTTTACGAAAGTCGGCCAATAAATGGGTAAGGTAGGTGGTGAAATGGGTTGCCAATGCACCATCGATCACCCGGTGATCGGCAGTCATCGATAAAGGACATATCAGACGCGGAATAAATTGCTCCCCATCCCATACAGGCTTTGTAGTGGATTTATTCACCGCCAAGATGGCGACCTCTGGTGCATTAATAATGGGAGCGCAGTAGGTGCCGCCGATTCCTCCCAGTGAGGAAATCGTAAAACAGGCGCCCTGTATCTGATCTGGCTTCAGCTTTCCTTCGCGAGCCAACCGAGCTAATGCCGCCGTCTCTTGAGCAATCTCCAAAATGCCTTTTTGGTCTACATCGCGAATGACTGGCACCACTAATCCGCCGTCTGTATCGACAGCAAAGCCAATATGAAAATATTTTTTCAGAATCAGATCGTCGCCATCTAAGGATGCATTAAAAGTAGGATATTTTTTCAGTGCTGCTACTGTCGCTTTGATCAGAAATGCTAATAGCGTAATCTTGATGCCTGCAAAATTTGATTCCTTGTTTAAATTAGTGCGAAATTGTTCAAGATCAGTAATGTCAGCATCATCGTGATAAGTTACTGCAGGAATCATCACCCAATTACGTGCCAGATTAGCAGCTGACACCTTCTGAATGCGAGTGCGCGCTTGATACTCTATCTCGCCGAACTTTTTAAAATCTACTGTTGGCCAGGGCAGAATATCAAAGCCTGTAATAACCCCGCTCTGCTTAGCTGATAGGGAGGTCATCGACAACATGCTGTCTTTGATAAATCTCTGAATATCTTCTTTGGATACTCTGCCTCCTAGGCCGCTACCCTTTACTTTCTGGAGATCAACGCCTAATTCTCGTGCAAATTTTCTAGCCGATGGACTCGCCCATGTATCACTTCTACCAATCTTATTCGTAGTTTCTTTTGTTAAGCTAAATTCCGAAGATGCAATGATTGAAATATCGAGTTCTTTTGCTCTGTTAATTACATCCAAAGTGCTAGGGGTAATTTCTATGGCTTGACTGGTTTGGTTAACTTGGTTGATTATTGCCGGACCTGACTGAGTATCATCAAGAACAATGACGGATTTACCTTGTGAAAGCAAATCACCAATCTTCACTTTGATTTCCTTGACAACTCCAGCATGCGAGCAAGGTATATCCATAGTGGCTTTATCAGACTCCAATGTGAGAATGGCTTGCTCCTTCTCAACCTGATCACCAACTTGAACTAAGACCTCAATTACAGGAATATTTTGATAGTCCCCAATATCAGGAACCACAACCTCAATAGCCAAAACGCCTCCAAGAATTAACAACGTAAATATGGAAAGTATTTTGGAATAATTTCAGCAAAATAGGATGCTAATTATTGCTTTATAAGATTATTATTCAGCATAATATGCTTTAAATATCAATTTATAAGGAATTTTATGAAGCTGGATCCCCTAGATATCAGAATATTAAGCGAACTCCAAAACGATAGTTCGCATAGCAATGTAGAGCTTGCTAAAAGAGTGCATTTATCCCCCTCTCCTTGTCTGATGAGGGTCAAGGCTCTTAAAGATAAAGGGGTTATCAGAAACTATGTAGCGCTCGCTGACCCCAAGCTTCTTGGACTTGGTTTAAATGTGTTCATTTCAATTAGTCTCAAAGAGCAGTCTAAAGAAGCACTGGCAGAATTTGAAAAATGTATTTCTGAACATGATGAAGTCATGGAGTGTTACCTGATGACAGGGGACAGCGACTATCTCATCCGTGTAGCAGTAGCTGATATGGATGCTCTAGAAAAATTTATCCTAGAGCAGCTAACGCCGATAGCAGGTATTGAAAAAATTCGCTCTAGTTTTGCATTAAAACAAGTGCGCTACAAAACTGCGCTACCGCTTCCAAAGTAAAACACATTAAATCCAAACAAAGATGTGCCAGGTAACCAAATGATGACCCAAGTCAGAACACTATAAAATCAACTCTATAAATATTTATAAAGAAAGTGATGGGACAAATGACTAAAGTAGCATTGGTTACTGGAGCAGGTGTAGGCATCGGCAGGGCGGCTGCGAAAGCACTCCTCCATGGTGGCTACAAAGTGGTTCTCGCTGGGCGCAATCTAGACAAACTCCAAAAGGCTATTACAGATATCGGCGGTACAGCAGAAAATTGTTTAGCCGTTGCTTGTGATGTCGGCAAGCCCGATCAAGTGAAACAACTCTTTGCAGCGCTTAAAGAAAAGTTTGGTCGCATTGACGTGCTTTTTAATAATGCCGGTATTGGCGCCCCAGCCATCCCTATGGAAGATCTGACCTACGAGCAATGGATGAATGTAGTGAATGCCAATCTATGTGGTGCATTCTTATGCTCACAGGAAGCCATTCGCATGATGAAGGCCCAGTCACCGCAAGGCGGCCGCATCATTAATAACGGCTCGATCTCTGCTCATGCACCAAGACCGATGTCGGCGCCTTATACAAGCACCAAACACGCGATTACTGGTCTTACTAAAACGATTGCCTTAGACGGGCGTCCATTTAATATCGCCTGTGGACAATTAGATATTGGTAACGCTGCGACTGAGATGACTGAACGGATGGCTGCCGGCATTATTCAGGCTGACCTATCTATTAAGGTGGAGCCCCGAATGGATGTAGACCATGTGGGTCAAGCAGTACTTCACATGGCCCAACTACCGCTTGAAAGCAATATTCTCAACATGACTATTATGGCCACCAACATGCCCTTTGTAGGCCGGGGTTAAGGCATTTTTAAATTGCCGCACTGCACAATAAAAATAAATACCATACCAAGGGGAAACCCCAAAGACTATTTTCTCCATTATGAAATAATCTTCCTCTAGGATTTATTTCATCCGAGATTGAATTTACATAAAAATGACGATAGGAGATTTAGATGTCAGAAACGAATAACACTAGTCCACGCCGTAAGTTTCTTAAGAATGCTGCAGTAGGTACTGCCGGTGCTGCCGCAATGGGCTTCCCAATGATTTCTAGCGCACAAACAGTCAATTTGCGCTTCCAATCTACATGGCCTGCCAAGGATATCTTCCATGAATACGCTAATGACTATGCAAATAAAGTGAATGCTATGTCAGGCGGTCGTCTTAAGATTGAAGTATTGCCAGCCGGCTCTGTAGTTAAAGCTTTTGATATGTTGGACGCGGTATCTAGCGGTACTTTGGATGGTGGCCATGGCGTTTTGGCTTATTGGTATGGTAAGAGCCCTGCGTTGGCATTGTGGGGATCAGGCCCAGCTTTTGGTATGGACGCTAACACATTGCTCTCTTGGAACCAATATGGTGGCGGTCAGCAATTACTCAATGAAATTTACAATGACCTTAAACTCGATGTAGTGTCATTCCCTTATGGCCCAATGCCAACACAGCCATTGGGTTGGTTTAAAAAGCCAATCGCCAAAGCCGATGATTTGAAGGGTTTGAAATATCGTACCGTTGGTCTGTCTATTGAGATCTTCACCGATATGGGTGCTTCAGTTCAAGCTCTACCTGGCGGTGAGATCATCCCAGCGATGGATCGTGGCGTATTGGATGCTGCAGAATTTAACAATGCATCTTCAGACCGCATCCTTGGCTTCCCTGATGTATCTAAAGTCAATATGCTTCAGAGCTTCCACCAATCTTCAGAGCAGTTCGAAATTATCTTCAACAAGAAGAAATTCAACTCCTTGCCTGCAGATTTACAAGCTATCCTGAAATTCGGAACCGAAGCAGCTTCTGCAGATATGTCTTGGAAGGCAATTGATCGCTATTCCAAAGACTTTGCAGAACTCCAAACTAAGGACAAGGTCAAGTTCTATGCGACACCGAAGTCTATTTTGGTAGCCCAGTTGAATGCTTGGGACAAGATTATTGCCAAAAAAGCCTCCGAAAACGCGATGTTCAAGAAAGTGCTGGATTCCCAAAAAGCCTTCGCTCAGCGCGCAGTTCGTTGGGATTTGCTAGTAAACGTAGATATGAAGATCGCCTACGACCATTACTTCAAAGGCTAAAATGCTTTTATAATACTGGCAGTATGCATCTTGACCGGACGGCATCCCCGTCCGGTTTTTTTTATATTTCCCCAGTGAAATAGATAGTTAAAAAGTAGTTTTAGGAGATTAGTTATGGATAAATTCATGCTAAGAGTAGACGAAATCAGCACCTTTGTAGGCAAGGCTGCTGCTTGGCTTGTAGTTCTACTGATGCTGATGGTCTTTACAGACGTTGTTCGGCGTTACGCATTCAATTCCCCATCCGCTTGGATTGGTGAATTATCAGTGATGGCATACGGCACTCTGTTCATGATGTGCGGCGCTTATACCCTGGCACAAAATGGTCACGTTCGCGGCGACTTTCTTTATGGGTCCATGAAGCCACGCACACAGGCTACCCTAGATTTGATTTTGTACGTTACTTTCTTCCTTCCAGGAATTGCAGCTTTGATTTATGCAGGCTATACCTATGCCGCAGAATCCTGGCGCATTGGTGAACATACCACTCAGATTGCTAACGGACCACCCCTCTATCCTTTCAAGACTATTATTCCGGTTGCAGGCGCCTTCATCATGCTGCAAGGGATTGTCGAGATTATGCGTTGCCTTATTTGCATCAAGACTGGTGCATGGCCAGAGCGCTTAAAAGATGCCGAGGAAATTGATGTGATCGAACAGCAATTGGCTGCATCTACTCACGTTGATGATGAATCCCGTCAACAAGCTATTAAAAATGCCAAATCTATCGATGAAGCAGCACATCATCGTCTTGGCCAAACTAAAGAGATAAATCATGAGTGATCCAATTCTTGGCCTAGTCATGCTTGGCTTGATTATTGTTGTAATCATGCTGGGCTTTCCTACCGCCTTTACCCTCATGGGTCTGGGCATGATGTTTGGTTTTGCAGCTTTCTACGACCCTTCACAAAGCTGGGCTGCAAATAAAGTGTTTACCTTGATGGTACAAAGAACTTTCGGGGGTATGACGAACGACGTCCTCCTCTCGATTCCGCTCTTCGTCTTAATGGGTTATGTGATGGAACGAGGGGCCCTGGTAGACAAGATGTTCTACAGCATTCAGCTGGCGTTCCGTCGTTTACCAGCATCATTGGCTGTAGCCACGTTGATTGTTTGCACCTTCTGGGGTATTGCAAGCGGTCTCGTTGGCGCGGTCGTGGTTCTCATGGGCGTGATTGCCATGAGGCCAATGCTCAATGCTGGGTATGACACACGTCTAGCTGCTGGCGTGATTACTGCCGGAGGTACCTTGGGTATCTTGATCCCACCTTCAGTAATGATCATTGTGTATGCTGCTGTTGCGGGTCAATCTGTGGTTAAGCTCTATGCCGCTGCAATGGTGCCAGGATTCTTCCTTGCATTCTTATACCTGGTCTACATCATTGGCTGGGCTTTAATCAATCCTAAAGTGGCTCCTAAACTGCCTGCCGAACAGCTCATCGTTCCAGTGCCAGCTTCCATTCACTTTTTACGCGAGCATTATGCTAATAACATGCTGGTTGCCTCATTCAAGGCGTTGTTTTCGCCAGCAAAACTAATGAATGCCCCAGCGGAAGCAAGACTCTCTTTTAAAAACATTGTTAAGAATGTATTTGCAGCCTTAACCCCATTAATTTTGGTTGCCGTCACGATGTGGGGCGTTTGGTGGTACGTCATGATCCACCAGCAAGCTGCAAAAGATGCCTTGAATGTGCCTGTAGCAACACAGGCCGCTAAATCTAGCGCTGATAGCACTGCTGCACCTGCTGCGCCGGTAGAAGAAGAGCTGGTAGAAATCGATGCCACCTCAAGCAAGATTAAATCTAAAGTAGTTGAAGAGGATGCGCCTTTGGTTGCCTTGGATGCCGCAGCCGGAGATGATCCTATTGAGGCTGGAGCGGTTGCTGAAGCCGATAATGGTCCACCAGAAAACTTTGAGCTCTATTTTGGCTTGACTTGCGTTCTATTCGGGCTCCTGTTGATTTACTACTACCTCAGGTTTGATGAAGAGCAATTTGAAATTCTCAAGTTGCTGATTGAGTCGGTGATGCCTTTAGGCGTGCTGACCATCCTAGTGCTCGCAGTCATCTTGCTAGGTATTACTACCGCTACTGAATCTGCTGCAGTCGGCGCATTGGGTGCTTTCATTTTGGCGCTTCAGGCTGGCACATTAGATTTTGAGCGCACCAAGCAGGCAGTTTTCTTAACTGCTAAGACAACTTCTATGGTGTGCTGGTTGTTTGTGGGCTCAGCGCTGTTCTCGGCTGTATTTACAATTTTGGGCGGTCAATCCATCATTGAAAAATGGGTGCTAGCACTAGACCTCTCCCCAATTCAGTTCATGTTGCTCTCTCAAGCGATCATCTTCCTGCTTGGATGGCCTCTAGAGTGGACTGAAATTATTGTTATTTTCGTGCCGATCTTCTTGCCACTGTTGGCTCACTTCAATATCGACCCACTCTTGTGGGGCACATTGGTGTTTGTCAACTTGCAAGCAGCATTCTTGTCACCTCCGGTTGCGATGTCCGCCTTCTATCTCAAGGGTGTCTCACCGCCGGGTGTCACACTCAACCAGATTTTTGCAGGCATGATGCCTTATATGCTCATTGTTATTGCCTGCATGGTCTTCATGTACATCTGGCCAGGCATGACCTTGTGGTTTCCGAAGTTCCTCTACGGATGAGGAACTAGGCAGCTCTAGTAAAAGAAAAGCGCTCCAAAAGGAGCGCTTTTTTATGACTTCCAATTGGAAATTAAGCAGCCTGATTTAGTAGTTCACTATTAGTCTTGCCTAAGGCAACTGTAAATAGGCCTTGCCAGTAGTTATATGCCGCTAACTCATCCTCATCTAGCTCCATCTCAATAAACGCTGGATGACGAATTAAAGAAAGCCAAATACGACAAAACATCTTGTCCTCCAGAGTGGAGGGTTTACTCACAAAAGGAATTTCCTCTAGGTTAGGAATCATGTCATAGACACCTTCCTTATCGGCCATTTCTTGCTTGTCGCGACTTAAACGCATCATTTCGAGCATGACTCTGCCAAGCTGATCATAATGGCCGCTCCAACATAAGGGCGTCCCTGCGATCTCCTTAGTGCTTTCTAAATACTTACGAGCAAATTCACTCCATGCATATGCCAAATCAAACTCAGTCTTCACCTTGGCGTTTTGAAGGCCGGTAGGCAAATGAGTGGACTTCATTTGCTCCAGACTACGATCACCCCCAAAGGTGTAATCAATAATCAAAAGTGGTTTTGCTGTTTTATCGATCTGTAGCCGATACTCTTCCATAATCCATTCTTTCTTAGTGGGTTTTATTCTTTACCAATCCATGGAGTGTAATCAATTCAACCTTAATTTGGAAAAGGCCCCAGAATTTCTCCCTAAGTCGTTAATTTTATTGGTGGGGCATCCAGAACTTGAAAATGAAGCTACAGAATTCAACGTTTGCCTGGTGCACCGCCCCTCTCTAGCAATTCATAGCGTTTTGTAGAATAGGGTCATGAAACCAACGATCAAAATCGACTTTGTATCCGATGTTGCATGCCCATGGTGCGCTGTAGGTTTGGGTAATCTCAATCAAGCTATGGCCCAGTTAAGCGATCAAGCAAATTTTGAAGTGCAATTTCGCCCTTTTGAGCTCAATCCCAATATGCCAATAGGCGGCCAAGATGCGATTGAACATTTAACAGAGAAGTATGGCTTAACAGCAGAGCAGGTCAAAGCAAATCAAGCTAATATTCGTGCCAATGCTTCCAAGGCAGGATTTGCGTTTCATCCAGAGGGTCGCAAAAGGGTTTACAACACCTTTGATGCTCATCGCCTTTTGCATTGGGCAGGACAGGAGTGCGGACTAGCAAAGCAAGCCATCCTTAAAAAAGAATTGCTCAACACTTATTTTTGCTTAGCCCTGAATTTTGATGATCAGCAAAATTTACTAGATGCAGTAACTCGCTCTGGGCTATATAGAGATAGGGCTCTAGAGGTTCTCAACAATAATGAATTTACAAAGGAAGTTCGCGACGAAGAGGCGAATTACCTAAATGCAGGTATTCACTCTGTGCCGTCAATCATTCTTAACGATCAATATCTTCTGCAAGGAGCCCAGCCTCCTGAGTCATTGATTAATGCATTCGGGCAGTTAATGAGAAAGAACTAAAAAAAACCCCCACCATTGCTGATGAGGGTTTGCTTTTCTGGTGGGCCCACCAGGACTTGAACCTGGGACCAAAGGATTATGAGAGCATAAGCCCTTAATAGAGCCACATAAACAGGGGCTCTGCGGGTGGTCAATGTCGGTGTGTAAGTAAATGTGTA
>JACCDH010289911.1_pt1 | contig 17932 bp, 17 predicted proteins | sample 7442481 | NCBI WGS metagenome assembly JACCDH01 (sample SAMN15323433, study PRJNA562643) | freshwater metagenome | isolation source: river surface water | place: USA:Blue River Watershed | collected 2017-08-15
GGCATCTGCCAGCGTCTCGGCCTGTGCCATCGCGGGAACACCCGCAATACCCGCAACAAAACCCAAGACTTTCAAAAACTTCCGCATCATCCGTGCCTCTCATGCCGCTTTTCCGGTCTGGCCTCTTTGCCCTGCCCTGGCCATCTTGGCCCGGGCAGAAGACCGGGGGTCAGAGTATACATATTCTAAAGTGCGAATTCGTGTCGAGAAGCAAAACCGGAAAGCAAGGGGGCTGCGGCATTGAAACCAAAGCGCCAGACCAGCTTGCCCCCGGCCTTGTGCCCGATCTTCACCGCCCCAAGCGCCCCGTCCATGAACAGGGCCGCAATCCGCCCGCCCTCTTTCAACTGCGCGACAAGCGCCTCGGGGATCTGCTCAACGCCCCCCTGCACCGTGACCACGTCATAAGGCCCGCATTTGGCGCAGCCCTCGGCCAGCGGGCCGGTGACCACAGCCGCATTGTCCACACCCTCTGCCGCCAGAAGCCGCTGCGCCTCTGCCGCCAAGGCTTCGTTTTCCTCGACCGCCACCACGGCTTCGGCCATCCGGGCGATCACCGCCGAAGAATAGCCAAGGCCACAGCCCAGATCGAGAACCACCTCGCCCGGCTGGATATCCAGCGCATCCAGCATCTTGGCCAGCGTCCGCGCTTCAAGCAGCACACGGTCGCCGCCAAGGCTGATGTTTTCGCCAACATAGGCCGCCTCGCGCTTGTCGGCGGGGACATAAACCTCACGCGGGACAGCCAGCATTGCCTCGATGATCGGAAACTTGGTGACATCCTGCGGACGAACCTGGGTGTCGACCATCATCACACGGCGGGCGGAATAGGCGCTCATCTGCAAACCTTTGGCATCAGGGGTCAAACTGCTCTTCGTCTTGCCACAGCCCGCGCGCCGGGGCAACGGGCCATTGCGCCACAGGTCGGTGAAGCCGCGCAATGCGGCGATCAAAACCCGGGGCCGAACCGGGGCCCTTGCATGATTCGTTAATCCTCTGCCGCAAAGCTTGGCCGGACACGCGCAAGGACAAGGGGGACATGCCATGCACAGATTGTCACCGGCCGATGAGCTGGCCGAAATCCGCGCCGAAATCGCCCGACTGAAGGCCCGCGAAGCCATGCTGCGCACGATCTTCCTGCGCCAACCCGATGCCCAGCGTCAGGGCCGCTGGGCGCGGGTCGAGGTGGTTGAAACCTGTCAAAAGCGTTTCAACCCCGCCCTTCTGCCCGAAGAGATCCGTCGCGACCCGCGCTATCAGGACGAACGGCTGGTGCAGACGGTGCGCTGCCTGCCCGCAGCGCTCAGCGTAACGGTGCGCCCAGGCTGGCCAATCCGGCGCGAGGGGGCAGCCGCCATTCACTGACCGCCCGCTCTGGCACGGCGCCGATTGCCGCCCGGACTTTCGGTCAGCCCTTCAGCTTGAAACGCTGGATCTTGCCGGTCTGCGTCTTGGGCAGGCCCTGCACAAACACCACCCGTCGCGGATATTTGTAGGGCGCAATCGCCATCTTCACATGGTCTTGCAACAGCTTGACCATCAGCGCATCGCCCGTCCGGCCCGGAGCCAGCACCACATGCGCCTCAACGATCATGCCGCGTTCCTCGTCGGGCGCGCCCACAACGGCACATTCGGCCACATCGGGGTGGCTTAGCAAGGCCGCCTCCACCTCGGGGCCAGCGATGTTATAGCCAGCACTGATGATCATGTCATCCGAACGGGCGGCGAAATGGAACCGCCCTTCCTCATCCTGCCAGAAACTGTCACCGGTCAGGTTCCAGCCGTCGCGCACATATTTCTTCTGCCGTGCATCGGCCAGATAGCGGCAGCCCGTCGGGCCACGCACCGCCAGCCGTCCGACCTCGCCGCGCGGCATCTCGTTCATGTTTTCATCAACGATCTTGGCCACATAGCCCGTCACCGGCCGCCCCGTGCAAGCCGGGCGATGGTCCTCGAACCGATTGGTCAGGAAAATGTGCAACATCTCGGTCGCGCCGATCCCGTCCAGCATCGGCTTACCGGTCTTGGCCATCCACTCCTCATAAACCGGCGCCGGCAACGTCTCTCCCGCCGAAACCGCAGCGCGCAAGGACGACAGATCCGCGCCCTCCTCCATCGCCTTCAACATCACCCGATAGGCCGTCGGCGCGGTAAAGCAGACGGTCGCCCGGTATTTCTGGATCAACTCGATCATGTTCGGCGGGCTTGCCTGCTCCAAGAGCGCGGCCGCCGCGCCAAAGCGCAAGGGGAACACCGCAAGGCCACCAAGACCAAAGGTAAAGGCGAGGGGCGGGCTGCCCACGAACACATCCTCGGGCGTGACCCGCAACACCTCGCGGGCATATCCATCGGCGATGATGAGAAGGTCGCGGTGAAAGGCCATCGCCCCCTTCGGCTCGCCCGTGGTGCCCGAAGTAAAGCCGATCAGCGCCACATCATCGCGCCCCACCGGCGGGGCGGTAAAGCGCACCGGCTTGCCTAGCGCCACGCGGTCCAGTTCGGCGTCGTGGTTGGCGGTTCCGTCAAATCCAACCACGGTTTTCAGGAATTTCGAATGCTTTGCACAGATGACCAATTCTTCCATCAACCGCGTATCACACAGCGCAAAGGCAATCTCGCCCTTGTCGACGATCTGGCCCAGTTCGCCCGTCCGCAGCATCGGCATCGTATTGACAACAACCGCCCCCGCCTTGGTCGCCGCCAGCCAGCAGGCCACCATGGCCGGATTGTTGGCTGACCGGATAAGCACACGATTTCCGGGCTTTACGCCATAATCTTCAACCAGCGCATGGGCGATGCGGTTGGTCCAATCCGACAGTTCCTTATAGGTCCGCATCCGGCCATTGCCGATCAGCGCGGTATGGTCGCCAAAGCCGCGCTCGACCATGCGGTCGGTCAGCTCCACCGCCGCATTGATGAACTCGGGATAGTCAAACCCCTCCAGCCGGAACTCGGGCCAATCCTCGGGCGGCGGCAACCGGTCGCGGGTGAAGGTGTCACTATGGCCGGTCGGTCCCAGCATGGCAGTTACTCCCCTGTTGATGCCCCGTTTGCCAGGGTCATTCTTGAACACGCGAACTTGATCTATCCCTGAGGGATAACAGCCGTGGCCTCGATCTCTACCTTGGCGCGGTCTTCGACCAAGGCCACAACCTGCACCAGGGCCATCGCCGGATAATGCCGACCGATGACCTCTTTATAAACCGCCCCCAAGCCCTTGAGATTGGCGAGATACTCACCTTTGTCCGTGACATACCATGTCAGGCGCACCAGATGTTCGGGCTTGGCCCCCGCCTCGGCCAGAACCTCGACGATCGAGCGCAGCGCCTGCGCCACCTGCCCCACGAAATCATCCGTCTCAAACTCGCAATCGGCGTTCCAGCCGATGATACCACCCGTGAACACCATCCGGCCCGTGGCCGCGACACCATTGGCATAACCTCTGGCCGGTTTCCAATGCTTCGGATGCAAGATCTCGTGGCTCATGCCGCCTCCTCCAGATGTGCCGCCAGCCGCGCGCGCATCGCCTCGGGCCAGCGCGCAGCCTTCATGTTGTCAATCCAGACCAAGGTGATCCTCGCCCGCATCCGCACCTCATCGCCCATCCGTCCGGTGATCTCGACCGCGACCGAACTGCCGCCAAGCTTGCGCACAACCAGCGTGAAATCCACCTTGTCACCCAGGCGCGACGGCGCCACGAAATCGGCCTCGATATGCACGGTCGGCACGCCGTTTTTCATGCCGTCATTGTGCATCTGGGCGAAAGACCGCCCGATCTCATCGGCAAAGAAATTCTCGACGACGGAATTGGTCATCTCGAAATAGCGCGGATAAAACACGATCCCCGCCGGGTCGCAGTGGTTGAACTCGATCTGGATCGTCTTGGTGTAGCTCATCCAAGGATACTCCGCGCAATCACCACGCGCTGCACGTCCGATGCGCCCTCATAAATCCGCAAGGCCCTGATTTCGCGGTAGAGGCTCTCCACCGCAAAGCCGTGGCGCACCCCGTCTCCGCCATGCAGCTGCACCGCCATATCGATGACCTTCTGCGCCGCCTCGGTCGCATAAAGCTTGGCCATCGCCGCCTCACGACTGATGCGCGCCTGGCCTTGATCCTTGGCCCAGGCCGCCCGGTAAATCAGCAAGGCCGCCGCGTCGATCTGCAAGGCCATGTCCGCCAGATGCCCCTGCACCATCTGGTAATCGGTCAGCCGCCCGCCGCCCGCGCGCTCGCGCTGAGCGCGCGTCAAGGCCTCGTCCAGCGCGCGCCGGGCAAAGCCCAAGGCCGCCGCGCCCACGGTTGACCGGAATACATCCAGGACCGACATGGCAATCTTGAACCCTTCGCCGGGTTTGCCGATCAAGGCACTTTCCGGCAGCACCACATCCGTCAACCCCAGATGCGCCAGCGGGTGCGGCGCCATGACCTCGATCCGGTCAATCACCCGAAGGCCGGGCGTATCGGCGGGCAGAAGGAAGGCCGACAACCCCTTGGCCCCCGGCGCCTCGCCCGTGCGCACGATGATGACGTAGACATCGGCAATCCCGCCGTTCGAGATATAGGTCTTTTCGCCGTTCAGAACCCAGCCGCCCTGCCCCCGCACCGCAGTGGTCGCGGTCTGCGCCACATCCGACCCCGCCCCCGGCTCGGTCAGCGCAAAGCCCGAAATCGCCTTGCCAGCGCGTGTCCGCGCCAGCCATTCCCGCTGCTGATCCGTCCCGAACAGCGACACCGCGCCCATGCCAAGCCCCTGCATGGCAAAGGCAAAATCCGCCAACCCATCATGCCGCGCCAAAGTCTCGCGCGTTAGGCATAACGTGCGCACGTCCAAAACCTCGCCCGGCCCCGCGCCGGTCGGCTGCAACCAGCCCGCAGCGCCCAAAGCCGCGACCAGCCCTTTGCACGCCGCATCCACATCACCGTGGTCCACCGGCAGATGCGCGGCACACCAAGCCTCCAGCCCCGCAGCATGGGCGCGGTGGCGGTCCTCGAAAAACGGCCAGGTCAGAAAGCTTTTGTCCGGCATGTCTTCATCTGTTCCCAAATATCCCGCGGGGGTCCGGGGGCGCGAAGCCCCCGGGGCTTTTCACAATCGGGGGCTCAGTCGCCCTGAAACACCGGTTTCTCCTTGGCCACAAAGGCGTGATAGGCACGCTCAAAGTCGCGGGTCTGCATGCAGATCGCCTGCGCCTGCGCCTCGGCCTCGATCGCCTGTTCCAGCCCCATGTTCCATTCCTGATTAAGCTGGGTCTTGGTGATGCCATGGGCAAAAGTAGGCCCTGCCGCGATGCGGCTGGCCAGTTTCAGTGCCTCAGCCTCCAAAACCTCGGGCGCATGCAGCGCGTTCCAGAAGCCCCAGCGCTCGCCTTCCTCGGCCCCCATCACCCGGCCGGTGTAGAGAAGTTCCGCCGCCCGGCCTTGGCCCACGATGCGCGGCAGCATGGCGCAGGCCCCCATGTCACACCCGGCAAGCCCGACGCGGGTGAACAGAAACGCACATTTCGCCTCTGGCGTGGCCAGCCGCAGGTCAGAGGCCATGGCGACAATCGCGCCTGCCCCGACGCAAACCCCATCCACCGCCGAGATGATCGGCTTGCCACAGCCGATCATCGCCTTGACCAGATCACCCGTCATCCGGGTAAAGGCCAAAAGCTCTTTCATATCCATGCCGACCAAGGGGCCAATGATGTCATGCACATCGCCGCCCGAACAGAAATTCCCGCCGTTTGATCCAAAGATCACCACATCGACATCACTCGCATAGACCAGCGCGCGGAAGGTGTCGCGCAGCTCGGCATAGCTTTCGAAGGTCAAGGGGTTCTTGCGGTCGGGCCGGTTCAGCCGGACCGTGGCGATCCGGTCCTTGACCTCCCAAAGGAAATGCTTGGGCGTCAGGCCCGCCATCTTCGTCATGATTTCCCCATGCGTTTGAGAATATCGGTCAAGGCGTCAAGATCGGGTTCAGAGAGGCCGGAAAAGAGCTTGTCCACCTCGGCCTCGTGATGGGCGGCCATGGCCTCAAAGGCAGCCAGCCCCTCGGGCGTCAGCGCGACAAAGACGGTGCGCCGGTCGCTGTCCGACGGGGTGCGGCGCACCATGCCATCGGCTTCCAGCCGGTCCACCACCGCCGTTGCATTGCCGTTTGACACCAGAAGCAAGCGGGAAAGCTCGCTCATCGTCACACCCTCGCGGCGGCGATAGAGCGCGGCCATCACGTCAAAGCGGGGCAGCGTGGTGTCATGGTTGACCCGCAGATATTCCCGCAAGGTGCTTTCCGCCCCCCGCGTCACGCCCAAAAGACGGATCCACATCTTCAGCCGGCGTTTGGACAGATCACTCACAACTCGCCCCCTGCGATGGTGATGCACTGCCCGTTGACGCCCTCGGCCCCCGGTCCCGCCAGATAAAGCGCGGCGGCCGTGACCTCGGAGGGCTGGAACAGCCGGTTCTGCGGGTTCATCCCCTCAAGCGCCGCCCGTGCCTCGGCCAGCGTCTTGCCGGTTTTCTCGGCAATCACCCGCACCGAATGATCCGTCATCGGCGTGTCCAGAAAGCCGGGGCAGATGGCGTTCACCGTGATCGGTTTCCTCGCCACTTCCAAGGCAAGCGACCGGCACATGCCGATCACCCCATGTTTCGCCGCCGCATAGGGCGCCACCTTGGCATAGCCCTTCAGCCCCGCGGTTGAGGCCACCGCAATCAGCCGCCCCCAGCCGGGGAACTGGTTCAGCCCCTCGCGGAAGGTCAGGAACACCCCCGTCAGGTTTACCGCCAGCATGGCGTTCCATTGATCCAGCGAGGTTTTCGCCATCACCCCGCTATCCGCAGCGCCCGCATTGGCAATGACAATATCGACCTGCCCCGCCTCGTCGTACATCCGTTTCACGGATGTCTCCTCGGTCACATCGCAGGCCACGCAACGGATGCCCTTGGCCTTGGCGGCGACCGATTGCAAGGCATCCATCCGACGCCCGGCAATCACCACCTCGGCCCCGGCTGCGGCAAAGCCAAGCGCAAGGTTCTCCCCCGCGCCTGAGCCGCCCCCGGTAATCAGCACCCGTTTGCCCTGCATGGTCATGCCCTGATCTGCTCCTGCTGGCGTTCGCGCAGGCGGAACATCAGATCCCGCCCACCCTTGTAAGGCGCAGGCCACTCCGATTCCTGATCGCCCTGCGCCACGGCAGCATGCAACGTCCAATAGGGATCGGCCAAGTGCATCCGGGCAAGACAGACCAGATCGGCGCGGCCCGCCATCAGGATGCCGTTCACCTGGTCGTAATCGCTGATATTGCCCACCGTCATGGTGGCAATCCCGGCCTCGTTCTTGATGCGGACGCTGAACGGGGTCTGGAACATCCGGCCATAGACCGGCTTTTCAGCGGGGTCGGTCTGACCCGACGAGACGTCGATGATATCGGCCCCGGCGACACGGAACATCCGGGCAATCTCGACCGCCTCATCGGGCGTCACCCCGCCATCAATCCAGTCATGGGCGCTGATGCGCACAGACATCGGCTTGGCCGCAGGCCAGGCGGCACGCATGGCCGCGAACACTTCCAAAGGATAGCGCATGCGGTTTTCCAAGGACCCGCCATAATCATCGGTGCGCTTGTTGGTCACCGGGCTGATGAAGGTCGCCAGAAGATAGCCGTGGGCCGCGTGCATCTCGATCATGTCAACGCCTGCCCGCGCCGCCATTTCGGTGGCGGCCACGAACTCGGCCTTCACCTTGTCCATGTCGGCCCGGTCCATGGCCTTGGGCGCGGCATTGGCGGGCTTGTAGGGAATGGCGCTGGCCGCCATCGTCGGCCAGTTGCCCTTGGCCAAAGGCGCATCAATCCCGCCATCCCACGGCACGCAAGTGCTGCCCTTGCGCCCCGAATGGCCGATCTGGATGCACAGCTTGGCCGTGGTTTCGGCATGGATGAAATCGGCCAGCCGCTTCCACGCCGCCTCATGTTCGGGCGCATAAAGACCGGGACAGCCGGGGGTAATGCGGCCCTCGGCGCTGACACAGGTCATTTCCGTATAGATCAGCCCCGCGCCGCCCTTGGCACGCTCGGCGTAATGCACGAAATGCCAGTCCGTCGGGCAGCCATCCACCGCCTTGTATTGCGCCATCGGCGACATCACGATGCGGTTCTTCAACGTCATGTCACGCAAGCGGAAGGGCGCGAACATCGGCTTTCTGCCCGGCTTGCCGCCCTCTTTCGCCTGATACCAATCCTCGCTTTCGGCCAGCCAGTCCGGATCGCGCAGGCGCAGGTTTTCATGGCTGATCCGCTGGCTGCGGGTCAACAGCGAATAGGTGAACTGCGGCATCGGCATATCCAGATACCGCTCCACCTGCTCAAACCACTCCAGACTGTTGCGCGCCGCCGATTGCAGACGCAACACCTCCACCCGCCGCTCGTCCTGATAGCGCTGGAAGGCCGCTTCCATCGTCGGCTCGGAATGCAGGTAATCGGCCAGCGCAATCGCACTGTCAAAGGCCAGACGCGTGCCCGATCCGATCGAATAATGCCCCGTCGCCGCCGCATCGCCCATCAAAACGACATTGCCGTTATACCACCGCTCACACAGCACGCGAGGAAACTGCATCCACACCGCCGAGCCCCGCAGATGGGCCGCATTCGACATCAGATCATGGCCGCCAAGATGCCGCTCAAAGATCTTGCGGCAGGTTTCCACCGTCTCTTCCTTGGACATGGTGGCAAAGCCCGCCCGGTCCCAGGTCTCGGGCATGCAATCGACGATGAAGGTCGCGGTGTTGTCATCGAACTGATAGACATGAGCCCAGAACCAGCCCCATTCGGTTTTCTCGAAGATGAAGGTAAAGGCGTCGTCAAACTTCTGATGCGTGCCCAGCCAGACGAATTTCACCAGACGCTGATCAATGTCGGGCTTGAACACATCGGCATATTCGCGCCGCACCACGCTGTTGATGCCATCGGTCGCCACCACCAGATCATATTCGGTGCGGTATTCCTCGGCCGTCTTGAACTCGGCCTCGAACTGCATCTTCACGCCCAATTCGCGGGCGCGCTCTTGCAAGATGATCAGCATCTGCTTGCGCCCGATCCCGGCAAAGCCATGGCCACCCGAAACGCTGCGCTCGGTGCCGCGCACCACTGCGATATCGTCCCAATAGGAGAAATGGCTGCGAATCGTGTCGGTCGACTTCGGGTCATTGCGCTGCATCCGCCCCAGCGCATCATCCGACAGCACCACCCCCCAGCCAAAGGTGTCATTCGCCTTGTTCCGCTCCAGGACCGTCACGTCATGCGAGGGGTCGCGCAGCTTCATCGAGATGGCAAAGTAAAGACCGGCGGGACCGCCCCCAAGGCACAGAATCTTCATAACATCCTCCTTCAGGCGCGTTGAGGCCCCAGCCTGTCACTGGCTGAAAACAATTTCAAGCTTGAAATTTCTATCTTGAATAATTTGCCGCAGGACCGCAAAGTAAGAGCATGGAACAGGTCATTGTCGAACAGCATCCCGGCTGGGTGAAACTCACCCTGAACCGCCCCGAAGCGAAGAACGCGCTCAACACCGCCGTTCTGGCCCGCCTGGCCGAGGCCTTGGCCGAGGCCGCCGCCAACCCCGCCATCCGCGCCGCCCTGATCTGCGGCACGGACGGCAATTTCGCCGCCGGCGCCGACATCACCGAGATCGAGGGCAAGACGGCCGCCGAAGGTGCGGTTGACCCGCGCAAGGGCCATTGGGCCACGATCCGCGCCTTTCCAAAACCGCTTGTCGCCGCCGTCGATGGCTTTGCGCTCGGCGGAGGGTTTGAGCTTGCCCTTATGGCCGACATGATCGTGCTTGGGGTGGACGCGAAACTCGGCCTGCCGGAAACCAACCTTGGCCTCATCCCCGGCGCGGGCGGCGCCCAACGCCTTCTGGCTCTGGTGGGTCGCGCGCGGGCCACGCGCATGGTTCTCGGCGGCGAAATCATTGACGCTTCAACCGCTTATGACTGGGGCATCGCGGCTTGGCTGGCAAGCGGCCCCGCCCTCCCCGAGGCCGAAGCGCTTATTGCACGCCTGTGCAAACGCGCGCCCCTCGCGCTGCAAGCCGCCAAATCCACGCTGGTCGCAGGCGACGAGAAGGCGCTTGCGCTGCCCGAGGAGCGCGCGGCCTTCGAACGCCTTCTCGACAGTTCCGACAAAGCCGAAGGCATCCGCGCCTTCCGCGAAAAACGCAAAGCCGAGTTCAAGGGCCAATGACCGCCCCCACCCCCATCATCGGCGTCATCGGCCTTGGCACCATGGGCCTTGGCATCGCGCAGGTTTATGCCGCCGCCGGCTTTCCCGTCATCGCCACCGATGCCCATGCCCCCGCCCGCACCAGCGCCCGCGACCGCATGGATCAGGCGCTTGCGGCCCGCGTCAGTATTGGAAAACTGACCGAGGACGCCCGCGCCGCCACGCTCTCCAACCTCACCATCGCCGAAACCCTCGCCGAATTCGCCCCCTGCGATCTGGTGATCGAGGCCATCGTGGAACGGCTTGACGCCAAACAGGAGCTCTTCCGCCAGCTCGAAGCTATCCTCCGCCCCGACTGCATCCTCGCCACCAACACCTCCTCTATTCCGGTGCGCGACATCGCTGCAGGGCTGGCCCATCCGGCCCGCGCGCTGGCGCTGCACTTCTTCAACCCACCCACCGCGATGAAACTGGTCGAGTTGGCACCGCATGACGGCAGCTTAACGCAATGCATCAATACCGCCAGGCAAATAACGGAAAAGGCTGGAAAAGCTGTTATTCAATGCCCCGACAGACCGGGCTTCATCGTCAACCGCTGCGCGCGCCCCTTCTACGGCGAGGCGCTGGCCCTTTTGGCCGAAGGCCGCACAGCCTCGGACATCGACGCAGCGATGCTTGCCGTCGGATACCGGCTTGGCCCCCTCTCGCTCATTGACCTCATTGGCGCCGACATCAACCTCGCCGCCACCCGCGGCATGTCTGCCGCCATGGGCAACCACCCGCGCTATCACGTCTTTCCCGCGCTGGAAGGTCAGGTCGCCGCAGGCCATCTCGGCCGCAAATCCGGCCAGGGCTTCCTGCACCCCGCCCAGCCCGGCCCGGCCCCTGCCGATGCCGCCGCCATCGCGCTGCGCATCGAAGCCACCCTCATCAACGAGGCGCACTGGCTCCTTGCAGAAGGCGGCACCACGGCAACCGGGATCGACACCGCCATGAAACTCGGCCTCAACTTCCCCCGTGGCCCCTTCGAGGCGCTGGAAATCCATGGCCGCGCCGCCGTTCTGCAGACCCTCATCGACTTGCGCGCCGCCGCTCCGCAGGCGATGAAGGACCGCTACACCCCAGCCCCCGGATTGGCCTGATGCAAGACGCCTATTTCCTTTATCACTCCATCGGCATGTATCCCGGCAAAGAGGCCGATCTGGCCCGCGCCATGGCCGAGTTCGCCGCCATCTGGGGCCGCCCCGATGACAGCCAATGGGGCTATGTCCTGCCCTTGCGCGCCCGCTTCATCGACCGCTGGCGCGCGATCCTGAACGCTGCCCCCCAGACCGTCACAACCTTCGACAATGTCACCGCAGCGGTTCACAGCCTGATCCAGTCTTTGCCGAAGGGTCATTTGCACGGCCGTACAGTTCTCGTCGGCGCCGATTGCTTCCCCTCCAACCACTTCCTGCTGAACGGCATGGCCGAAGCCCATGGCTTCACCCTGAAAACCGTCCCCCTTCGCCAAGGCGCAGCCCATGTCGAGGACGAGGATTTCCTGGACGCCTGGACGCCGGACGTCGGCCTTGCGCTCCTCACCTGGGTCTCCTCCACCACTTCACACCGGATCGATCTGGCCCGCATGGTCGCCCATGGCCGCCGGATGGGCAGCCTGATCGGGGTCGATGTCACCCAGGCCATCGGCCTCATCCCCTTCGACGTCAACGCCCCCGAGGTCGACTTCACCGTCACCACCTCGCTCAAATGGATGTGCGGAACCCCCGGCGCCGGGATCCTTTACGTCAGCCCGCGCCTGATCGCGCACCTGACCCCCAGCTTGCGCGGCTGGTTCAGCCAGGAAAACCCCTTCAACTGGGACATCACCCGCTTCGCCTATGCCCCCGATATCCGCCGCTTTGACAATGGCACGCCCGGCTGCATGGCCGCACTGGCCAGCCTGCCGGCGCTGGATTGGCACGCAGCCCAAGACCACGCCGCGATCCTGGCGCACAACCGCCGCCTGACCGCCCAGCTGATCGAGATGGCCGATGCCCTGAACCTGCCGCTCGTCACCCCGCGCGCCGAAGATCAGCGTGGCGGCTCGATCATGCTGCGCCTGCCCGATACGCTCGCCGCGCCCGACATCGTCGCCGCCCTGCGCGCTCAGGGCATCACCACCGACAACCGCAGCCAGACCCTGCGCCTGTCTCCGGGCATCGTCACCACCGAAGCAGGCGTGCGCCGCCTGCATGCCGCGCTGGCCAGCCTGACCGGCCGCTAAGCCCGTTCATCTTGGCCCAAATACCCCCGCCGGAGGCTCCACCCCCTCAGCCGCGCCGATGGGTGGCCGCCACCCGCGCCACCTCTTCATAGATCCCCGAAAGCAGGTTCAGCGTGCGGCTTGCCTCGGCCAGACGCCCCGCAAAGCCCGGCACATCGGCAATCTCGGCCAGAAGCAGCTTGCGCCGCAAGACCGCGTAATCTTCGGTCACCTGCCGCCCCGCCTCGGTGCAGGCATAGCTCACCCCCGACCGCCCCGCGCCCAGGCGGACGATCAACCCACTGCCCAACAGCTTGCGCAGCGAATACTGCAGGTTCGGCACGTCATCGCGGTTCATCAGTCGCGCAATCTCCTTCAGGCTTTTTGGCCGGTCATTCATCCGGATGATATGCAACATGGCATTCTCCGGCCCCGTGGCCGCCAGATCGCAGACCGAGGCCAGACATTCCGTCTGCCAGCGCCCGAATCCCTCGAAGGCCCGCATCAAGGCAAATTCCAGCTCGGTCGTGTCCACCTCTGCCGCCGTCTGCGCCAGGTGCCAGCGCCGATCCAAAGCGGCATCTGGAGTATTTGTTTGAGTTTGAAGGTTTTTCTTCGCCATGGCGACTCCTTGCGTCCTGGCCAACCTGCCTTGGGAAATTCGTTGACGCAAAGGTTTTTTAAGATAGACTTTCAAACATAAAATAAAACCAAAACCCCAACCAACAGGATGGCTGACATGACACTGAACCGGATGCTCACCGGCGGCTTCAAGCTGGGCACCTTCTCGACCAACTGCTCCTCGGGCATGACCCCCACCCAGGCAAAGGAACGCTGGGTAAACTCGTGGGACAACAACGTGGCACTGGCCAAGCTTCTGGACGAGGCCGGGATCGACTTCATGCTGCCCATCGCGCGCTGGATCGGCTACGGCGGGCCGACCGATTTTCATGGTGGGGTCTTGGAAACCATGACATGGGCGGCGGGCCTCCTGGCGGCGACCAAGGACATTTCGGTCTTTGCCACCATCCACACCACTGCCAACCACCCTGTCGTGGTGGCCAAACAGATCGCCACCATCGATCAGATCGGCCACGGCCGCGCGGGCCTGAACATCGTCGCGGGCTGGAACAAGCCCGAGTATGAGGCGCTGGGCCTCTCTCTGCCCGACGATCACGAAACCCGCTACGGCTATGCCCAGGAATGGTATGACCTGATCCGCAAGATCTGGTCCAGCGACACCCATTTCGACTGGGACAAGACATATTTCAAGAACATCAAGGGCCTGAAGGGAGACCCCGCGCCCCTGCGGGGATCGGTTCCGATCATCAATGCCGCAGGCAGCCCGCAGGGTCGCGAGTTTGCCACCGACAACGCCAATTTCCTGTTCACCCCGGCGATCGACCTCGGCCGGTCGAAAGAGGAAATTGCGGCGCTGAAGGCGCAGGCCGCCGCCAAAAAGCGCGATGTCGGCGTGCTGACCTTCTCCCATGTCGTCTGCCGCCCGACCGAGAAAGAGGCCCGCGACTATGTCCACTACATCGTGGATGAAAATGCCGACTGGGAGGCGACCGACAACCTCATTCGCCTGCAACTGGCGCATGCGCTGTCCTTCCCGCATGACCTCTTGATGCAGATCCGCTATGGCTTTGCGCTGGGTCACGGCGGCTTCCCGTTGATCGGGACCCCCGATCAGGTGGCAGCCGGGATCCTGTCGCTGCACGAGGCCGGATTTGCCGGCACGACGCTGTCCTTCGTCGATTACCTGCGTGAATTCCCGTATTTCGCCCAGGAAGTTCTGCCGCGCCTTGCCAAGGCGGGCATCCGATAGGCGACCTGACGCGTATCAGGCCTAAAGGGGACCATCATGACCAACCAGCCTGACGCCAAATCCTTCCGCGACGCGATGCGCGCCTTTGTCGGCAATTGCTCGGTGCTGACGGTCGGATCGGGCGATCAGGCCACGGGTCTGGTGGTCACCTCCGGTATCTCGCTTTCGGCGGATCCGGCGCTCATTCTGGCTTGCGTCAACCGCTCTTCGTCCAGCTGGCCCCTGTTCTCCCCCGGTGGGGCCTTTGGCTGGTCCTCGCTCGGCGCCGCCCATCAAGGCGTTGCCGAGCGCTTTTCCGGCTTTGGCGGGGTCAAGGGCGCAGCCCGCTATGATGGGGCCGACTGGGAAACCGTAGACGGCGCCCGGCTCCTGATGGGGGCTCCCACGGCCTTTGCCTGCACGGTCGAGGAAATGATCGACCGCGCCACCCATTCCATCATCATCGGCCGCGTGAACGACATCCGCACCAGCCCCGGCGCGGGTGCGCTGATCTACTGGGATGGCCAATATCGCGCCCTGAGCTGACCGGGTAAAGGGGCCGCGCAGGCCCCCTGACGAAGTCAAGAGGGGCGCGGGTCACAGAAAACTGCGGATCGTGGCAATGGCCCCGTCCAGCGCCTTGCCCTCTTCATCCTTGAGCGCCGCTTCGCGCAGGCGCGCGGCCCAAAGAGCCGCATCTTCGCGCTCTTTCACAAGGTCGATGGCTGCGAGCACCCGATCGAACTTCGACAGGCCCCTGGCATGGGTATCGGAATACCCCTTGACCAGACGGCGGCAGCGGATCACCTCGACCGCCAGATCGTAGTTCAAGTCCAGATAACCCAGAGCCGTGTCAAGCCAGCGGTTCAGATGCGCCACCTCTTCGGCGTGGCGCAGGGTGCGCAGGCGCCAGCCTTTCAGCCCGCCAAGGACATGCAGCATCACAAAGCCACGCAGACTGTCGGTGCGCAGGCGGCGGCCCTTGTTGAACAGCCGGTCGATCAGCGCCATGCGTCTGGGATTGGCCGCCCAGGCTGCCCCCATGCGCGCCGGCAAGAGCGACACCAGTTCCTCGGCGCGCGGATGCAGGAATTCGGTGATCTGCATCACGTTCTTGTCCTTTGCCCCCATCTCGCGGCCGATCCGCGCCATACGGTGCGATCGGGTTTTCTGATCGGCAACGCGGATGATGTCGTCATAGGCCATGGCATTTGCGATGTGCTTCGCCGCCTCGCGCGTCAGATCATGGGGCGCGCGGTCTTTTGCCAGCACCGCCTCAACCCGGTCGAGATAGGCACGGCCATAGGCAAGGTCTTGAAACTCGACCACTTTCTTCAGCCCCGCTTGGGCCATGGCCACAGCAGAGGCGGGCAGGTTGTCGGTCCGCGCGATCAGGCTTTGCCACTCGGCCAGCAGCCGTGCGGGGCCTTGCGGTTGATGCAGCTCGGTCCGGGCGGCGGCCTGTTCGGGGGCCTGTTCGGGGGCCTGTTCGAGCGCCTGTTCGAGCGCCTGTCCGGGGGCTTTTCCCCCCTCTTGCGCCGCCCGGAAGCCCGCTTCAAAGGCACGGAGCGAGGCGTCGACCCCCTTGCCGCCCTTGCGAATGGCCTCTTCGAAGGCCGCGCGCGGGAAGGGCAGCACCTCGGCCCCGGCCAAAGCGCCAAAAAGGCTTGCCGAAATCACCGAGCCGCTCTTGATCGCGAGGCTGTCGAAGTCGGCGGCAATCAGCCGCCGCGCCGCCACTTCGGCCGCGGCCATCACCTCATCGGATGAGGCAATCCCATCACCCGGCACCATCTTTTCGCTGACCGCCAAGGCGCGATGGGTCGAGGTGATCAGCACCGTGCGATCCGGCGTCACAAACCCGCGCAGGATGGCGCGGCCCGCCTCCATCATTTCGGCCGTGATCATGATGTCGACATCGCCCGCCGCCGGCATCAGCGAGAAGATCGGCGTGCCCGCCCCTGCCGGGGCCATCTCCACATAATAGACCGTCGCCCCGGTGCGCTGCGCCACACCTGCGACCGAGGTCGCCTGCGCGGCATAGCCATTGGCACGGGCCAGATCCTCGATCCACGAGGTCAGCACACCGCCGCCCTGCCCGCCCACGGCCAGAAGGGCGAGCTTGATGATCCCGCCCATCTTCGGGTCTTGCGGGCGGGGCTCCAAAGCCTCATGCAGGGTCATCGGGCGGCTCCATCGGCAGGTGCGGGGGCAAAGGTCAGACGGCGCGCGTCGCGGCGCGCCTGCAGCCAGCCGATCACGCGGGCCCGGACGGCGGCAAGCCGCCGTTCCCATACCGTCGGATTATGCACCACATCGGCGCGGTAAAAGGATGGGCACAGCACCGCCGCATCGGCCACCTCGCCACAATTGCCGCAGCCCACGCAGGATTGGTCGATTGACGCCACCGGATCGTCGCGCAACGGATCGTCCAGCTTTTTCAGCGACAGGGATGGGCAGCCCGAAAGGCGGATGCAGGCATGATCGCCGGTGCAGATCGCCTCATCCACGCCAAAGCGCGGCGCCTCAACCCGGCGGCCCTCTTTGATTGCCTTTTGCGCCAAGGGCTTTTCGCGCCGCTGCTTGTTCAGCATACATTCGGATGAGGCCACAATCACCTTTGGCCCCTTTTCCGGCGTGGTCAGCGCCTCGCGGATGGTGTCGCGCATGCGGGCCACGTCATAGGTGCGGTCGATCTGGCGCACCCAAGTGATGCCAATGCCGTTCAGCGCTTTGGAAATCGGATTTTTCGTCGCCTTGGTCGGGTTACTGGCGCGCGAGGACATCAGATCCTGCCCGCCGGTCGCGGCCGAATAGTAGTTGTCGACGATGATCGCCACGCCGTCGGATTTGTTGAAGGCCATATTGGTGAAGGAGGATGACAGCCCGTTGTGCCAAAAGCCGCCATCGCCGATGATCGCCACAGGCCGTTTCTCGCCACCGCCGTCAAAGGCGCCGTTGGCGGCCGGGCCAAGGCCATAGCCCATGGTGGCTCCGCCGATTTCAAAGGGCGGCAGCGAAGCGAAAAGATGACAGCCGATGTCAGCGGCGATCTGGTGCTTGCCCAGCTCTTTTTCCACCAGCTTCATTGCGGCAAAGATCGGCCGTTCGGGGCAGCCGGTGCAGAACCCCGGCGGGCGGATCGGCACGGTTTTCGACAGGTCCGGGATCGCCGGCATTTCCATGTTCGGCGCGCGCACGGCGGCGGGCAGCATCTGGGGCGCGGCGGTGCGGATAAAGCTTTCCACCGCATCCAGCATCACCACACCGGTGTATTCCCCGGCCATCGGGAAAAGCCCCTTGCCATGCAGTTTCACCTGCGACCCGGCGCGGTAAAGATAGCTGCCAAGCTGGGTTTCGATAAACTCGGGCTGGCCCTCTTCCACCACCAGCACATGATCCTTGCCCTCGCAGAATTGCAAGAACTGCGAGGAGATCAGGGGATAGGTCACGTTCAGCACATAAAGCGGCACATCGGTGTTGCCGTAGATATCGGCCAGACCCAGCCGCTGCAGCGCGCGGATCACGCCGTTGTACATGCCACCCTGCACGACAATGCCGAAATTGGCATCGCGGGGGCCGAAAAACTCGTTCAACCCCCGCTCGACGATGAACTTTTCAGCAGCAGGCCAGCGGTTCTTCACCTTGTCCTGTTCATGGGCATAA
>JACCDH010464907.1_pt1 | contig 17931 bp, 19 predicted proteins | sample 7442481 | NCBI WGS metagenome assembly JACCDH01 (sample SAMN15323433, study PRJNA562643) | freshwater metagenome | isolation source: river surface water | place: USA:Blue River Watershed | collected 2017-08-15
GCAACAGATGCGGATATCGAAAAGGTCAAAGCCGCTCGCGATAAGTAGGTTGATTGATGTCCAATTTATCGTTTTACGTGCATATTCCTTACTGCGTAAAGCGATGCGGGTATTGCGACTTCAACACTTACACGCCCGCTGAATTGCGCGAAGGCGGGACCCTCGAAACCGTTTCACAAGGATTTGTTGACTCTTTAATTGCTGAAGTCACCTTCGCATCAAGAACCACATCTACCACCATCCCAACAATTTTCTTTGGTGGTGGAACCCCATCTTTGATGCCAGCTCACGAACTTGGCAGAGTTATTGAATTACTCAAACAAAGATGGGAATTTGCAGCGAATATAGAAATAACTATGGAATGCAATCCTGATACTTTAACTTTGCAATCGCTTGAACAGTATCGTTCAATCGGAATAAATCGAATCTCAATGGGTATGCAATCAGCCAATCAGTCGGTACTACAGGTGCTAGATCGCACTCATAATCCAGAGAATGTTGCCAAATCAGTGGAGAACGCCCGAAAAGCCGGATTCGACAATGTTAGTTTGGATTTAATTTATGGCACACCTGGTGAAACGCTCGAACAATGGGAAGCTTCTGTAAAGACTGCGCTTTCTTATTCGGTCGATCATCTAAGTGCATACGCTTTAATAGTAGAAGATGGCACTAAATTATCTGCAAAAATTAAACGTGGTGAAATAAATAAACCAGATGATGATTTGATGGCGCAGATGTATTTAAGTGTTGATGATTTGGCATCAAGAGCGGGCTTAAATTGGTACGAACTTAGCAATTGGGGTCGACCAGCTGCGCACAACATGGTCTATTGGCAAAACCAGAATTGGTGGGGATTAGGTCCAGGCGCTCATTCTCATATCGATGGAACTCGTTGGTGGAATGTAAAACATCCAAGTAAGTATCAGGAAAAGTTAGCCGCCTTTGAATCTCCAATGCAAGATCGAGAAGTTTTAGGAGAATCAGAAAAACGTGATGAGAAAATAATGTTGCAAATTCGATTGCGAGAAGGTCTTGCCAAGGATGAGTTAACTGAAACACAGTTAAGAATTCTCGAGAACTATCCAGAGCAAATCATGAGCGTTGATAATCGCCTGATATTGACCCCGCAAGGGCGCCTGATTGCTGACCGAATAGTCCGTGAATTGATCTAGGCTATAAAATCTGCCAATTATGAGCCGACGCCTAGAAATTCTTCGCGCAATCGTCGACGAGTACGTTGCTACTCAAGAACCGGTTGGCTCTAAAGCTTTGGCCGAAAACCACAATCTTGGAGTTTCTCCGGCGACAATCAGAAATGAAATGGCAGTACTTGAAGAAGAAGGTTTAATTACACAACCTCATACTTCGGCAGGAAGAATCCCGACGGATCTTGGTTATCGAACTTTTGTTGATCAACTTTCGTCAGTTAAACCACTTTCGGCTCCGGAACGCCGTGCCATTGAAACTTTCTTAGAGGGTGCGCTTGATTTAGATGACGTGGTGATGCGAACAGTTAAATTGCTTGCAGACGTTACCAAGCAAGTCGCGGTTGTGCAGTATCCATCTTTAGTGAAATCTCGAGTACGTCACGTAGAACTTGTTCTTTTAAATTCAGTGCGCACAATGTTGATTTTGATAACTGATACTGGGCGTGTAGAGCAGCGCGTAATTGAATTGGCTTCAGAAGTCGATGATGAATTCTTGAACTCGATGCGCATCAAACTCAATAATTCAATTTCGGGACAACGGTTACCAGACGTTGCAGATCGCCTTACGGCATTGATGGATTCTTTAAATCAAGGCGATAGAAGAAATATGGCAGTGGTCATTTCGACTCTAATTGAAATGGCTCTTGAGAAGCCAGAAGAGAAAGTGGTTCTGGCAGGCACGGCAAACTTAACTAGATTCCGCCAAGACTTTTCTGCACAAATTCATCCAATTTTGGAAGCGCTAGAGGAGCAAGTTGTCCTTTTGCGCCTATTGGGCGGCGCATCAAGTGGTGTTCAAGTTTTAATCGGAAGCGAACAATCAGAAGTTAATTTAAGAGAAACATCTGTAATTTCTACAAGTTATGGTGAAGTAGGAGCGTTGGGAGTAATTGGACCAACGCGTATGGATTACGCAAGTTCGATGGCTGCAGTTAGCGCTGTTGCAAACTACGTAAGCCGATATCTGCAAGATTTCACGGGGGATAGTGCAAATGGCTGATTTATACGAAACCCTCGGTGTTGCTAGAGATGCAAATGCTGATGAAATCAAACGCGCTTATCGCAAATTAGCGCGCGAATTGCATCCAGATATCAATCCAGATCCAGCAGTCCAAGAAAGATTTAAAGAGGTTACTGCTGCATATGATGTTTTAAGTGACGATCAAAAACGGCGTCAATATGACATGGGTGGAAATCCATTTGGCGCAGGTGGCGGTGGATTTAATGGTGGCTTTGGTTTCAACGACATCATGGATGCTTTCTTTGGCCAAGGCGGTCAATCTCGCGGGCCTCGTTCAAGAGCAAGAGCTGGGCAAGATGCGCTGATTAGAGTTGAAGTCTCGTTAGAAGAGGCGTGCTTCGGAACTGATCGTGAATTAACTGTCGAAAGTGCAGTGCGTTGTGAAAAATGTTCAGGGAGTGGTTGTCAAGAAGGAACTAGCCCAGCAACTTGCGGCATATGCAAAGGTCGCGGTGAAACTCAACAAGTAACTCGTTCCATTCTTGGACAAGTCATGACTTCGCGACCATGTGCTGCTTGCCAAGGATTCGGAACCACAATTTCATCACCATGTCGGGAATGTCATGGTGATGGTCGTGTTAGAGCTAGACAAACAATTAATGTGAACATTCCAGGTGGCGTAGAAACTGGCAATCGCATTCAATTAGCAGGACGTGGCGAAGTTGGTCCAGGTGGTGGACCAGCCGGCGATCTATATGTAGAAATAATTCAAAGAGAGCACGAATATTTGGTACGAGATGGCGATACATTGCACTTAGCGCTCTCAATTCCATTTAGCGCAGCAACTTTAGGTACCAAGACCAAGGTCCAATCACTCGATGGCGAAGAAGAGATTGAAATTAAAGCCGGCACACATTCGGGTGCAAAAATCGCGTTGAAACAAAGAGGTATGACTCGCCTTAGAGGATCTGGCCGCGGTGATTTAATTGTTCATATTGAAGTGCTAACTCCAACCAAATTAAATCGCGAAGAAGAGGAACTTATACGTAAGTTCGCTCAATTAAGAGGCGAAGATGGCAATTCTGCCACCATGAAAGTAGATGATGGCTCTTTGCTAAATAAAATACGCGGAGCATTTAGATTCTAATGTTGCAACTTTTCTTTGTTGAAGATGTAAATTCCTCGCAATTAACTGGGGATAATGCTCATCATGCCGAACGGGTACTTCGCTTAACAGTTGGCGAGGAAATCTTAATTTCAGATGGATTAGGCAATTGGGCTCAATGTGCCATTGCATCCGTTTCAAAGAAGGAGATTGGGCTTTCGATATTACGTAAAGATTTTGAAGCTGCCGATTCAAATAAAATTTCAGTTCTACAGGCGCTACCAAAGAGTGATCGCGCAAAAGAGACTGTTGAATTACTTACGGCAGCTGGAGTATCAACAATATATCCTTGGCAGTCCGCAAGATCGATTGGTAAAGATTCTGATAAATGGGAGATTGCGGCAATCGAGGCCAGCAAGCAAAGTCGTCGATTTCATATACCTAAAGTGTCAACCAAATTAGATACTCCTAGCGTAATCAAATTATTAAATGAATTTGATCAAATTTTAATTTGCCACGAATCTGCCAAAGCTAAGATTTCGGATGTGGTGGTTTCGTCGAGAAATACACTGATAGTTATTGGACCAGAGGGTGGCTTGACTGAGGCAGAACTTGAAATTTTCGAAAATTCCGGCGGTAAGGTAATCAAACTGGGACGTCCAATTTTACGTTCGGCACATGCGGGAATCGCAGCAGTTAGCGCAGTTAGTGCGCTTATGAGGGTATGGTAATTTCATGGCGTTAGATTCAAATTGCATATTTTGCAAAATCATCGAAGGTGAAATCCCTGCGGAAATTGTTTATCGAGACGAAAATGTTGTTGCATTTAATGACTTAAACCCGCAGGCTCCAACACATGTCTTATTGGTGCCAACTTTGCATGTCGAAAATGCAGCAGCGCTGGCTGAAGCTAGTGCGGTAGTTTCTGCATCTTTATTGCGAGCGGCCAAAGCGGTTGCAACGGAGCGGGTCCTGCCTGGGTATAGAACTGTCTTTAATACCGGTGAAGCTGCAGGACAATCAGTTTTCCACGCTCACATGCACCTTTTAGGTGGGCGTGATTTCACCTGGCCACCTGGTTAGACTTCAACCCACACATGGAACGAACCCTGATAACGGTACCGACCGCCATTCCAATGGTCGCACTTGTAGGCCCAGCCGATAAAAATCTTAGAGAAATTGAAAGTGCTTTTCCTAATGTCTCTATGACAGTTCGAGGCAACGAAATCGCTCTACGCGGAGATGTCGAAGAATGCGACAAAGTTGAGCAACTCGTAACAGAATTATTAGTTGTACTTAGATCCGGACAAGACATAAATCCGGAAGTAATTAAACGTTCAATCTCAATGCTCAAATCAAATCCGCAAAAACACCCTGCCGAAGTTTTATCTTTAAATATTGTCAGCAACCGTGGTCGAACCATCAGACCAAAAACTGCAAACCAAAAAGCTTACGTAGAAGCAATTGCAGAAAATACAATTACCTTTGGAATTGGGCCAGCCGGAACGGGTAAGACATATTTGGCAATGGCTAAAGCAGTAGCAGCGCTACAGGCACGTGAAATTAACCGAATCATTCTCACTCGTCCTGCAGTAGAAGCTGGCGAACATCTTGGTTTCTTGCCTGGAACCTTGACTGAAAAAATCGATCCATATTTAAGACCACTATTTGATGCACTCCATGACATGCTAGATCAAGATGCTATTCCGAAATTGATGCAATCAGGTGTTATTGAAGTTGCGCCACTTGCATACATGCGTGGTCGAACCTTGAATGATTCTTTTATCATTTTAGATGAAGCGCAAAACACCACTCCCGAACAGATGAAGATGTTCTTAACGCGTTTGGGTTTTGGTTCAAAAATGGTTATTACTGGCGATGTAACTCAAGTTGATTTACCTGGCGGAAAGAATTCAGGCCTTGCAACAATTCGTAAAATATTAGCTGGGGTAGATGATATTGCGTTCTTGGATTTAACCGCAGAAGATGTGGTGCGCCATCGTTTAATTAGCGACATTGTTAGTGCATATGAGGCTTATGACGAACAGCGAGAGAAAAATCTCTCGCAAACTCGTCAATTACGATGATTGAAATAGAAAACCGTTCAGGACAACTTGTACCTGAATCTGAAATTCAAAAATTATTGGAATTTTCAATACGCGAACTTGGTCTACACCCAGAGTGCGAATTAACCTTGGCATTCATAAACGATGCAGAGATGGAAGAACTTCACATCAAATGGATGGATTTGCCTGGTTCTACAGATGTAATGAGCTTTCCTATGGATGAATTAAAACCAAATGACCCAGAACCTGGGATTCTGGGAGACATCGTAATTTCTCCGGTATTTGCCAGAGCCCAAGCCGAAAAAGCCGGTCATTCCTTTGAGCACGAAATAAAAATATTGGCCGCACATGGTTTGTTGCACCTTTTAGGATATGACCACCAAGAACTTGATGAAGAGAAAGTAATGTTTGCGCTGCAAGAAGATTTAGTAAAGAGGTCGGTAAATTGAAGTACTTTCTTCTAGCCGTAGTCATGTTCTTAACTGGATTTTCTGCAATCTTTATTAGGCCATTCTCTAAATTCATCGTGGGAATTGCCAACATTCTGACTCCTGGGCAAAGATTTAAAACTAACATCTTTAAGAACGAAGAAGAGTTGCGCGAATTAGTAGATCAAGCCCACGAACGTGGATTAGTTGAAGAAGACGAACACGAAATGATCCACTCAGTTTTTGAGCTTGGTGACACTCTGGTGCGCGAATTGATGGTGCCGCGCACAGAGATGGTTTGGATCGAACATGACAAAACCTTGCGCCAAGCCCTTTCGCTAGCGCTACGTTCAGGGTATTCCCGCATTCCGGTAACCGGAGAGAGCATTGATCAGATTATTGGCATTGCCTACATTAAGGATTTAGCAAAACGTTCACATGATCATCGTGAAGCTGAACAAACTGAAAAAGTAGAGCAGTTAATGCGCCCAGTGGTTTTTGTACCTGAGAATAAGTCAGCGGCTGAGTTACTAAAAGATATGCAGAGAGACCAAATCCATTTGGCAATTGTGGTCGACGAATATGGCGGCACAGCTGGACTAATTACAATTGAAGATATTATTGAAGAAATTGTTGGTGAAATCGCTGATGAATTTGATGATGAAGAAGATCAATTCGTTTGGATATCTGAGGATAAATTAAAGGTACAAGCGAAAGTACACGTGGAAGACCTGGCATCGGAACTAGAAATTGAATTAGATCCGGAATTAATTGAAGGCGTAGACACCATCGGTGGTTTAATGGCAAAAGTATTGGGCCGAGTTCCAATTCCAGGCTCAACCTTCAATTTATCTGGCTGGAAAGTGACGGCCGAACGTCCCATTGGAAGACGTCGCCGAATTAGTTCCATGATCCTTGAGCGACAGGAATCAGAAGTAGAGCTGTAATCACCTGTAATCTTGCGTTATGCGAGTTTTACGATTTACTCCAAAGCCTGGCGGCGAATTAGGCAATGATCCAATTTTTGGAATTTTAGAAGACGATGAAAAAACAATCTCAGTTGTAAATGGCGACCCACTATTTAATGGCATTCAAAAAAGTGGTCAAATAACGACGTTAGATGATGTGCGATTGTTGGCCCCAGTATTACCAAGAAGCAAAGTTGTGTGTGTCGGAAAAAATTACTCCGAACATGCAAAAGAGATGGGTGGAGAAGTTCCAGCCGAGCCGATAATTTTCTTAAAGCCAAATACATCTGTTGCAGGGCCAGGTGATGTCATAAATTGGCCGTGGATGTCTGAGCGAGTTGATCACGAAACAGAATTGGCAATTGTGATTGGAAGAATTTGCAAGGATGTTCCAAGGGAGCGTGCTAGTGAAGTTATTTTTGGTTACACAATCGGAAATGATGTCACTGCGAGAGACTTGCAATCTCGTGATGGACAATGGACTAGAGCGAAAGGTTTTGACACTTTCTGTCCATTGGGACCTTGGATTGATACCGAATTTATTCCAGGCAACCAAGAGATCTCATGTACTGTAAATGGAGAAATTAAGCAAAAAGCTACGCTAAATCAGATGATGTTCGGAGTAGATGAAATCATTCACTTCGTTTCTTCTGTCATGACCTTGCTGCCAGGAGATGTTATTTTGACCGGAACTCCTGCTGGAATCGGACCGATTCCAGAGAAGGGTACGGTTACGTGTGCGATTTCAGGGTTGGGCGAGTTAACCAATAAACTCTCTGCTCGTGGGTAAAGATATTCGAGTCCGTTTCGCACCATCTCCAACTGGAGATCTGCATGTTGGCAATATTCGCACAGCGCTTTTCGACTGGGCCTTTGCTCGCCATACCGGTGGCACCTTTATTTTTAGAATTGAAGATACTGATAAAGAGCGCGTTACCGATGAATACATTCAACGCGCTATCGATACCTTAAAGTGGCTTGGACTTAATTGGGATGAAGGCCCAGAAGTAGGCGGCCCTAATGGTCCATATTTACAATCTGAGCGTCTAAATATTTATAAAGAATGGGCGGATAAATTCCTCGCAAGTGGCGCCGCTTATCACTGCTACTGCAGTTCTGAAGAATTAGAAGCTGAGCGCGAACGTCAACGTGCAGCCAATGTGGCACCTGGTTACGGCGGAACTTGTCGCAATTTAAGTGCAGAACAAATTGAAAAATTTAAAGCAGAAGGTCGTAAACCTGTACTTAGAATGAGAATGGACGATGGCGCAACGACATTTGTTGACGAGATTCGTGGTGAAGTCTCCTTTGACCATAAATATGTACCTGACTTTGTACTGATGCGCGCGGATGGGTCACCTTTGTATACCTTGGCTGTTGCCGTAGATGACGTACTTATGAAAGTAACTCACGTACTTAGAGGTGAAGATTTACTTTCGTCAACTCCACGTCAAATTCAAGTTTATAAAGCTATGGGCTTAAAGCCAGATCAATACCCAACCTTTGCTCATTTACCATTCGTAATGGGGCAAGATAATGCAAAACTTTCCAAGCGAAATGGTGAAGTTTCTATCGCTTGGTATCGCGAACAGGGCTATTTGCCAGAAGCCATCTGCAATTATTTGGCGCTCTTAGGTTGGTCGCCAGGTGATGACAAAGAAGATATTTCAATGCAGGAATTAATTGATTTATTTGAAGTCCATGATGTTCATTCATCGCCAGCTAGATTCGATATGAAGAAACTTGAAGCCATTAACGGAGACAAGATTCGAGCTCTTTCTGCAGAAGAATTTCTAAATAGAGCGCTGCCATTCTTGAAAGAGGCAGAAGTTATTACTGGCACTAATGAGGAAATTTCATTAGTAAAACAAGCGCTACCAATCATCCAAGAGCGAATAGTCAAACTTGGCGAAATTCCTGCCATGCTTAAATTCCTTTTCGTAGATGAATTAGTCATTGATTCTGAATCTAAAGAGAAAATCAAAGATGATCTAAGCAAAGATGTTTTAAAGCGAGCGCTGGAAGTTCTTGAACCGCTTGGTACATGGAGCCACGATTCAATTGAAAGCGCACTTCGAGCAGCTTTGATCGAGGATATGGGGCTTAAACCAAGAATTGCATTTGGCGCGGTTCGAATAGCGGCAACCGGCAGTCATATTTCGCCACCGCTATTTGAATCTATGGAATTGCTAGGCAAAGACGCTTCAATTTCACGCATTAAAGCAGCGATTAGCCTTTAATTCTTCTCGAAGGTAAACTTCTCCCGTCCTTTTAAAAGAGGTCAAAAAAGGTGAAAAGAGTTTAAGAGAGCAATATTGGGGTATGGGGTAATTGGCAGCCCTGCTGATTCTGGTTCAGTAAGTCTAGGTTCGAGTCCTGGTACCCCAGCTAAAAAAACTTAATATCGTTTTATCTTTCAAATCTAGGGCCCCGTCGTCTAGCGGCCTAGGACTCTGGCTTCTCAAGCCAGCTACGAGGGTTCGAATCCCTTCGGGGCTACTGTTAGTGCGTGGATATCAACTCCCGCAATTTAGCACTTGAGTTAGTGCGCGTTACTGAAACAGCTGCAATAGCGGCTTCTCGGTGGGTTGGCCGTGGCGCAAAAGACGATGCCGATCAAGCAGCAGTCGATGCGATGCGAAAAATGATTTCAACCGTAGACATGAATGGCATTGTTGTTATTGGCGAAGGCGAGAAAGATCAAGCACCAATGCTTTTTAACGGCGAAATTGTCGGAAATGGCATTGGAATGAATTGTGATGTTGCAGTCGATCCAATCGATGGCACAACTTTGACTGCCAAAGGCTTAAATAATGCGATTTCAGTAATTGCGCTTGCAGAACGAGGCGCGATGTTGGATGTAAGTGGCGCTTTTTATATGAACAAAATAGTTACTGGCCCAGAAGCGGCCGATGTAATTGATATTACGGCACCAGTATCGGTTAATATTGAAAAAGTTGCTAAAGCAAAGAAAGTACCGGCTTACGACATAACCGTAGTTTTACTTGATCGCCCTCGCCATAATAATTTAGCTGATGAAATACGAGCAACTGGTGCCCGAATCAAATTTATATCCGATGGTGATGTAGCTGGTGCAGTCTTAGCGGCAAGGCCCAATACGGGAGCAGATTTATTAATGGGTATTGGCGGCACGCCAGAAGGGGTGATTGCAGCCTGTGCAATGCGTTGTTTGGGTGGAGAAATTCAAGGAATGTTTGCACCACAATCAACTGAGGAACTCGAAAAGGCTTCTGGATTAGACCTAAAACAAGTTTTTACCTCAAAGGATTTGGTAAAAGGAGATGATATTTTCTTTGCCGCAACTGGAATCACAGATGGCGAACTGCTAGATGGTGTTAGATTTTCAGAAAGATGCATGACTTCTCAATCGTTAGTAATGAGAGCGAAATCCCACACAATCAGAGTAATTAACTCCGAACACCCGCATCGTTACTGATTATTATTTTTTGCTAAATATTCAGATAACTTTGCAGCGGTTGCGACAATCGCAGCAGCATGCAATCGACCAGGTTGACGGCCAAGTCTTTCAATTGGTCCAGAAATACCAACAGCTGCAATAACTTTATTATTTGGGCCGCGAACTGGCGCAGATACCGATGCCACACCGGCTTCGCGTTCTCCAACAGATTGCGCCCAACCTCTACGACGAACTGCTGCTAAATGAGCTGCAGTAAATCTTGCTTTACCGAGTGCGCGATGAATCTTCTCTGAATCTTCCCAAGCAAGGAGCACTTGCGCTGCAGAACCTGCCTGCATTGTCAGTGCAGCACCAACTGGCACCGAATCACGTAAACCAGATAAACGTTCGGCAACTGCAACACAAACTCTTTGATCGCCTTGTCGTTTATAAAGTTGCGCAGATTCTCCAGTTGCATCACGAAGTGCGGCAAGGGCCGGAGCGGCAGCTGCAAGCAAACGATCTTCACCGGCAGCTGCAGCAAGTTCGCCATTTCTCTTGCCCAGTATGAATCTGCCAGTTAAATCTCTAGAAACTAATCGATGATGCTCAAGGGCAACCGCCAATCGGTGGGCGGTAGGACGTGCGATACCGGTCACGGCAACTAACTCCGCAAGCGAATGCGGACCACTTTCTAGCGCAGCCAGAATGCTGACGGCTTTATCTAATACGCCGACTCCGCTATTCTTGCTGTCCACGGCATGAGATTAGCATCTCAAAATGTGGATAGCAAATAAAGGCACTGAAAGGCTTTTAACAAATGGGCAAGACACTTGCAGAGAAGATTTGGGACGATCACATTGTTCGCCATAAAGAGGGCGAACCAGATTTATTATTTATTGATCTGCATCTAATTCATGAAGTTACCAGCCCACAAGCATTCGATGGCCTTCGTTTATCCAATCGACCAGTACATCGCCCAGATTTAACTTTAGCTACCGAAGATCACAATGTGCCAACACTTGATATCGATAAGCCAATTGCTGATCCAGTATCAAAATTACAGGTAGATACGCTTCGCAAGAATTGTGCAGAATTTGGCGTACGCATCCACTCACTTGGCGATGTCGAACAAGGAATTGTTCACGTTGTAGGACCACAACTCGGACTAACTCAACCGGGTATGACCATTGTTTGCGGAGATTCGCACACTTCAACTCACGGCGCCTTTGGTGCGCTCGCATTTGGAATTGGAACATCTGAAGTTGAGCACGTGCTGGCAACTCAAACACTTCCGCTAAAACCATTTAAGACGATGGCAATTAATGTTGAAGGTTCTTTAAAAGAAGGCGTAACCGCAAAAGACATTATTCTTGCAGTGATTGCAAAGATCTCAACTGGCGGCGGGCAAGGTTATGTTTTGGAATATCGCGGAGAAGCCATCCGAAAGCTTTCCATGGAAGCTCGTATGACTATTTGCAACATGTCTATTGAAGCAGGTGCGCGAGCAGGGTTAATTGCGCCAGATCAAACGACTTTCGATTACATCAAAGGCAAGCCACATGCTCCGCAAGCTGGTCAAGAATGGGATGAGGCAGTTAAGTATTGGTCATCTCTTTATACAGATGAAGATGCAAAATTCGATGCGGAAGTTACTTTAAATGCGGACGAACTTTCACCATTTGTAACTTGGGGAACTAATCCAGGTCAAGGTGTTGCGCTAAATGCGAAAGTCCCTAACCCAGCAGAGATGAATGATCCAGAAGAGCGCGGTGCCGCAGAGCGCGCGCTTGAATATATGGGTCTAACCGCCGGCACCCCGATGAAAGAAATCAAGGTAGATACAGTTTTCTTGGGTTCTTGCACTAATGGTCGCATTGAAGATTTGCGCGCGGCAGCTGCAATTTTGAAGGGTAAGAAAATTTCTAATTCTCTTCGCATGCTAGTCGTGCCAGGTTCAGCTCGCGTTCGTTTACAAGCCGAATCAGAAGGTTTAGATAAAGTTTTTATTGAAGCGGGAGCAGAGTGGCGAAGCGCCGGCTGTTCAATGTGCTTAGGCATGAATCCAGATCAACTTAAGCCAGGAGAGCGAAGCCTTTCAACCTCCAATCGAAATTTCGAAGGTCGTCAAGGAAAAGGTGGACGCACCCACTTGGCATCGCCTTTAGTTGCAGCTGCAACAGCCTTAAAGGGCACAATGGCATCACCGGCGGATTTGTAGGAGGAAACTAATGGAGAAATTTCTAAAGCACACTGGCATCGCAGTTCCACTACGTCGCTCAAATGTTGATACTGATCAAATCATTCCAGCGGTTTATTTAAAGCGCGTTACCCGTTCCGGCTTTGAAGATGGACTATTTGCAGCTTGGCGCAATGACCCAGATTTTGTACTTAACAAGGATGAATATAAGAACGGCACCATTTTGGTGGCGGGAGTAGATTTCGGAACCGGTTCTTCGCGCGAACATGCCGTTTGGGCTTTGCAGAATTACGGTTTCAAAGTAGTCATCTCTTCTAGATTTGCTGATATTTTCCGTGGCAATAGCGCTAAAGGCGGTTTATTGACCGTGATTTTGCCGCAAGCGGAAGTCGAAAAAATTTGGGAAGAGATTGAGAAAGAACCAGCAACTCAAATAACTGTAGATTTAGAAAATCGTACCGTTTCTTATCAAGGCAATTCAGTCTCTTTTGAAATCGATGATTACACACGTTGGCGCCTCATGGAAGGCCTCGATGACATTGGTTTGACCATGCAACATCTCGATGAAATTGCTAAATTTGAAGAGAAACGCCCTTCTTTTAAGCCTAAAACACTTCCGGTAAAGTAAAAACTTAGTAACTCTCAATAATTACTTTAGAGTTTTTCGCTAGTTTTTACGAATAAAAATAGGGAAAACTGCAATTTTCTCGAAAAAATTTATTTGCGACACGCTATAAATTAGCGAAATATAAGCATTTCTAACGCGTAAGTTTTAACTACTTGATGCGAATGCATCAAATTTACGCGTAAATAGGGGAAGTTAATGAATAAGACCCAATTCATTGCGTCGTTGGCTCCTCACTTCAACGGCAGCAAGAAAGAAGCAGCTCACGCTGTAGATATCGTTTTTGATTCAATTACACGCAACATCCAAAAGGGTGAAGATGTAACCATCAACGATTTCGGTAAGTTTAAGAAGGTTGATCGCAAGGCACGTAAGGGTCGCAACCCTTTCACTGGCGAAACCATCCAGATCAAGGCAAGCAAGAAGCCACGTTTCCTCCCTGCAAAGGCACTTAAGGAAATCATCGCTGGCGATCGCAAGCTAGGTCCAGCTCCAAAGCCAGCAGCACCAGTTGCTCCTAAGGCAGCGGCAAAGAAGGCAGCTAAGAAGGCAGCACCTAAGAAGGCGGCAAAGAAGGCTACCAAGAAGGCAGCTCCAAAGAAGAAGGTTGCTAAGAAGGCTAAGAAGCGTAAGTAAGAACTTCTAGTTAAAAGACCACCGAATTTCGGTGGTCTTTTTTCTTATCTAAATAGACTTCACGCATGAAACCGCCATCCGGTAAACCACTTGGCTTAAATTTTGGTTTTCGAATTGGCGCCGGAGTCTTAATCCCAATTCTTAAATTAATCACTAAACGAACTTGGCTAAATGTTGAAAAAATACCAAAGAGCGGGCCAGTGGTTTTTTACAGCAACCATGTTTCATACATAGATGCATTTGTCTTTGCACATTATCTTTTTGAAAATGGTCGTGCGCCGCGTTTTATTGGGAAAGAAGCGGTATTTAGAATTCCAATTTTTGGCTGGATTCTTTACAAAGCAGAGCAAATTCCGGTTAAACGAGAGAGCAATAGTGCGGCAGTTGCGCTATCAGAAGCGATCAGCGCCTTAAAAATGGGACATGCAATTGGAATTTACCCAGAAGGCACTTTAACTAGAGATCAAAATCTTTGGCCGATGTCTGGAAAAACCGGCGCAGTTAGATTGGCGCTTGCAGCAGGCGCTCCTTTAATTCCAGTAGCTCAATGGGGAGACCACAAGATTCTCGCTCCGTATTCAAAAATTTTAAAGTTATTTCCACCAAAACCTATTTCATTAATGTGTGGGGACCCGATTGATTTAAGTAAATGGCAAGGCAAGGAAGATGATCCAGCGGCGATGGAAGAGGCCACTGGTTATGCCATGCGAATATTGGCTGACATGGTTGGGCAATTACGTAATGAACCTGCGCCGTCTCAATTATTCGACTTACGTAAGTCAGATTTGCCAAGAACTGGTAATTTCAGGAAAAACAAGAGGCGTTGAGTAGAGTTAGCACAGAGCTTTCAAAAGCCGAAGCGGAAGGTTTTGTCTAAGTGATTAATGTTGCCATCATTTGCGGAGGCAAGAGCAGCGAGCATGAAATCAGCTGTATCTCCGCAAGTGGCGTTATCTCCGCAATTGATAAGAGCAAATTCCAGCCATCACTAATTGGCATCACAAAGAGTGGAAAGTGGGTTTCACTTCCCGCCGATACTAACTTTGAAATCACGGGCGATAATTTGCCGGAAGTACCAGAAAATGCGCCCGAAATTAAAATAGATCAAATTAAAGCGGATGTAGTTTTCCCAATTCTCCACGGTCCATTTGGAGAAGATGGCACCATTCAAGGGCTATTTGAAATGATTGATATGCCTTATGTTGGTAATGGAGTTTTGGCTTCCGCGGTGGCAATGGATAAAGACTTTGCCAAACAAATTTTCAAAGCACATGGCATACAAGTAGCCCCAGGATTGGTGATACGTCGCGGAGATGAAATTGATGATCGAGGATTGGGATATCCATTATTCGTGAAGCCGGCTAGAGGAGGTTCATCTCGAGGCACTCACAAAGTAAAAAGAAAAGAAGATTTAGCAAGTGCCGTAAATGATGCATTTAATTATGATTCAAAAGTAATGCTAGAAAAGGCGATTCCTGGTCGCGAAGTTGAATGTGCGGTTTTAGAAAAAGATGGCAAAGTTCAGTGCTCAGTCCCCGGAGAAATTAAGATTGATCCTAAGTTTGAATTTTATGATTTCGAAGCAAAGTATTTGGATGATGCCACAACCGTAATTGCACCAGCAGTTATTGATAAAACTACGGAAATTCAAGAAGCAGCCATAGAGGCATTTATATCTCTAGGATGTTCGGGCCTTGCTAGAGTAGATTTCTTTTACACTGCGGATAATCAAATAATAATTAATGAGCTAAATACCATGCCAGGATTTACGCCAAAATCGGTTTTCCCTAAATTATGGGGCGTTAGCGGCCTTGGTTATTCAGAAATAATTAGCGCGCTAATTGAGACTGCGCTTAGTAAATCCAAATAACTCTAAATATAATTAATTACTTAGTGAAAATTGCCAGTTACAGGGCAAGTCAATGTACGTGTGATGCCAGGGACTGCTTGCACCTTGCCAAGGATCACGCGACCAAAATCTTCCATTGATGGCGCTTCGCAACGCATAATCACATCGTAAGGACCGGTAACGCCTTCAGCGAGAGTTACGCCAGAGATTCCTGAAACTGCCTGCGCAACTGACGATGCTTTACCAACTTCAGTTTGAATCAAGATGTATGCCTGAACTGACATTAGCTTTCTCCTTTTCCCTAAACCAAACTTATCCCATAAGTTTTACCTATGGCTAGCGAATTTCCCGAGGCAAAGGCGCGTTGGAGCGAGCGGGAGTTGATTCGCAATATCTCTGAAATTTTCGCGGAGGCCAATTCCGATCTTTTAGTCCCTATTGGCGATGATGCAGCGGTAGTAGCCAGACCAGATACTCCTTTAATTGTGACAACCGATATGGCCGTAGAGGATGTCCATTTCAGACTTGATTGGTCGAGCGCGTATCAGATTGGCAGAAAAGTGGCTGCTGCAAATTTGGCTGACATTTTTGCAATGGGCGGAAAACCGAAATATCTAACGGTTGCAATGGCCGCAACCGGAAATGAAGAATTGGAATGGATGCTTGATGTGGCACGCGGCATTGCACATGAAGCGCATATCGTTGGGGCGCAAGTAATTGGCGGGGATTTGTCTAAATCCAAGAAAATAGTTATTTCCATTACCGCAACCGGTGAAATCGGAGAAGGTAAAAGGCCGATTCTAAGAAGCGGCGCCGAAATAGGTGATTCAATATTTATTTCAAACCTTCCGGGCTGGTCATCAGCTGGATTAATTGCCTTGCAACGAAACATTCATGGAGAGCTGATTGATTTTGCAATATCAGAACACCAAGCACCATCTGTTGATTACGACAATGCAGAGCAAATCGCATTTGGCGCAAATGCGCTTTGCGATATAAGTGACTCGCTACTCATTCAAGCTGAACAAATCGCAGAAGCATCTGGAACTTGTTTAGAAATTGATGGCGATTTAATAACGAAACATCCTGAATTTGCAGAGCTTTTGCAGGTAGCGAAGACTTTAAATGTCTCAGTATTTGATTTAATCCTAAGTGGTGGCGAAGACCATTGTTTTTTGGCAACGGGTCACTCGCTTAAAGGCTTTGAGATAGGGAAAGTAGTTGCAGGAAGTGGCGTTAGACTTCTCCACGTAGAGACACCGCAACCCGGCTGGCAGCATTTCCTTTAAGGATCCAGCCCCACGGAGAGAGGCAGGTTGGATGTCAGAACATTTGCCTGTAATCATTCAAGGTGGAATGGGTATTGCTGTTTCAAATTGGGAACTTGCAAAAACAGTTTCTCTTAAAGGCCAACTTGGTGTGGTCTCTGGCACCGCAATCGATAATGTGATGGCAAGACGATTACAAGATGGCGATAAATCTGGCAACACCCGCAGAGCATTAGCAGCTTTTCCTAATCAGGAAATAGTTCAGAAGATTCTGGCTAAATACTTCATTGATGGCGGAAAAGCTCCAGAAACACCGTACGTCATGGTTCCGAAAATAACTTTAGATCAAAAGCGCGATGCCCAAGAGATTTTAATCGTGGCAAATTTCGTTGAAGTATGGCTAGCTAAAGAGGGCCACGATGGTCTTGTCGGAATTAATTTCTTACATAAAATTCAAATGACTACAGCAGCAAGCGTTTTAGGTGCAATGCTGGCAGGTGTTGATTACATCATCATGGGTGCAGGTATTCCACGCGAATTGCCAAAATTAATCAGACAAATTTCAAAATTAGAAGTCGGTTCAGTGCCGGTAGATGTAATCGGTGGCCCAGCTGCGCAGACCACAATCAATCCACTTGATTTTGTACCTGCCGGAACCAAAATTAAGAAACCAAAATTCTTGGCGATTATTTCGGTCGACGTACTAGGAACTTATTTAGCTCGTGATGAAGAGACTCGTCCTGATGGTTTTATCATTGAACATAACTCTGCAGGTGGTCACAATGCTCCGCCACGCGGTAAGTGGGAATTTGATACAAACGGTGAACCTATTTACGGACCGAAAGATATTGCTGATATTGAAAAGATGAAGAAATTAGATCTTCCATTCTGGTTGGCCGGAACATATGGCTCTCCAGAAAGAGTCAAAGCTGCGCTAAAGCAAGGGGCAGCCGGAGTACAAGTTGGAACATTGTTTGCAATCTCCAATCATTCAGGTTTTAGTGGCAAAACTCGAAAGCAGTTATTAGATAAATTAAAGAGCGATACATTAGAAATCAAAACTGATGTAAAAGCATCGCCAACATCATTTCCAATTAAAATTGCAAAACTAGAAGGTCATACATCTACTTCCGAAGGATTTGCAGCTCGCCCAAAGCTCTGCGATTTAGGCTATCTACGCGAACCTGCAATTTCAGAAA
>JACCDH010394984.1_pt1 | contig 17929 bp, 16 predicted proteins | sample 7442481 | NCBI WGS metagenome assembly JACCDH01 (sample SAMN15323433, study PRJNA562643) | freshwater metagenome | isolation source: river surface water | place: USA:Blue River Watershed | collected 2017-08-15
ACTTAGATCGTGAGATGGAGCAGTTTGCTGCCGATTTTGTAAGCATTTGGAATCAGGCTTGGGCTAGCCGTCCTGATTTTACCCCAATGACGATGGACCGCGTGCGTACCACGTTAAAAGCCCTTCGTCCAATTTTGCGTGAAGACTTAATTTCGTTTGCTTACGCCAATGGTGAGCCTGCAGGCTTTTACATCAACACCATAGAAGTGAATCAAATTTTTAAGCACTTGCGTGGTAAAATGAATTGGTGGGCCAAGATTAAGTTTTTATGGTATCGTAAGTTTGGAACCATTAATCGTGCTAGAGGAATCGTATTTGGTGTGGTGCCTAAATACCAAAACTTGGGACTAGAAACCGGTATGATTATGAATTTTTATAATGCCGTTATTAAACACAACGATTTAACGGCTTCTGAGTTAGCCTGGATTGGTGATTTTAACCCTAAAATGCACTCCTTGTTCGATGCCTTAGGAGCTAAGAAAACCAAGGTTCATTACACCTACAGCTATTCGTTTTAAAATGGAATTTACAGGCGTTAAATTATCCGGGTTGAAGCAAGTGGCGCAACACATTTTGGCTGAAACCAAAGCAGCTAAACTCGTTACTTTTTATGGACAAATGGGTGCAGGTAAAACCACTTTAATTAAAACCATTTGTGCCGAATTTGGGGTAACAGATGAGGTATCGAGTCCTACTTTTTCCTTAGTAAATGAATACAAAACTGCTGATGGTTCATCTCTATTTCACTTCGATTTTTACCGCATAAAATCCATAGAAGAGGTTTATGATATAGGTTACGAAGATTACTTTTATAGTGGTGCCATATGTTTAATTGAATGGCCTGAGTTGATTGAGGAGTTGTTGCAAGATGAAAAGCAATTGCAAGTGCACATTAATAGCGAAACTGCCGATACACGTAAGATTACCTGTGAGTTGATTAATGAGTAGACACCATTTTCAACCCAACAATAGATACGATTAGCAGGGTGATGAAAAACAAACGCCACCAATCGGTGGGCTCTTGAAAAAAGAAAATCCCCACCAAAACTGTTCCTACCGCACCAATGCCTGTCCAAACGGCATAAGCAGTTCCGAGCGGAATATGTTGCGATGCTTTATACAGTAGGAACATGCTCATACTTAAACTCGCTAAGAAACCAATCAGCCAAAGTTTACTTTCTAATCCCTGTGTTTGCTGTGCCTTGTTAAGGCATGTGGTAAAGCCTACTTCAAACAAACCGGCAATAATTAAAACCAGCCAATTCATGCGTTATTTTTGGGTTGATAAGCAGCAAATAAAAACAAGGTAAACGCAGTACCAATGATACTTCCTGCATAAACATCTTTAGTAAAATGTTGTACTAAGTACACACGTGTAAATGCTGCAAATACGGCAAGTGCGAAAAACAAAATGCCTAATCTTTTATTAGGAGTGATGAAGTGCAAGAATAAAAATACCGCAAACGCGCTGGTACTATGTCCTGATGGAAAACTATTGAATTGATGAATGGTAAGCCCATCAACTACATGCAAATTTGGTGTTTGTCCAATATGCATAATTGGTCGCAAATGACTTGCAAATATCGTGTGTTTTAACAGTTGAGTGAATAGGGCAGGCGTGTAAAAGCAAAGGATTGCCCAAATAAAATACTCGCGCTTTTTCCAAAGAATCAATAACGCTAAAGCGGCTGCAAATAAACCATCGCCTATGTGTGTGCCGTATTTGCACAACACATCTAACCAAGGCGTATGAATTCGATTAACCGCTATACTGAGTTGGTTTTGTGTGAATTGAATTTGAAGGAAAAACAACACTACTAGCCATAACGCAAATCCAACAAAATAAAGTCGGTGTTGCGCGATTAACTCTTTTGTGTTTGTCCAATACATGCTGCAAAAATGAAGGGTTGAAACGGCACTAAAAAATTTTCAATAAAAATATATCCATTGAAAATCAATAGATTAATATTTTACATGGTACTTTGTATTGCATAGTACCTGTTTAGGTATACCTTTGTTGACGAATGGTGAAAACCGGTATGATGCATACTACTTGTTTAGCTATTCATACAACAAGCAGAGATTATGAATGTAGAAAACTCAAAAGCACAGATGAAGAAGGGGATATTAGAATACTGCATTCTGGCTATTATTAACCGGGGTGAGGTGTATGCCTCAGATATTTTGGAAGAGTTGAAAAGAGCGGAGTTAATTGTAGTAGAAGGCACGCTTTATCCTTTGCTTACACGCTTAAAAAACGAAGGACTTTTAAGTTATCAGTGGGTCGAGTCGAAATCAGGTCCACCACGAAAGTACTTTCAACTTACGCCCGAAGGCAATCAGTTTTTACAAGAGCTAGGCACTACCTGGACACAGCTAACGGCCTCGGTTCAACACATTACCCAACACTCAAACCCTAATACCAACAACCATGAATAAGGTAGTAAACATTAATTTAAACGGAATCATCATTAGTATTGATGAGCTTGCGTACGATAAGCTTAAAAAATACATGGATGCCTTGCATCATCATTTTAGCGGAAAAAGTGGTGCTGCAGAAATTATTTCGGATATCGAAACACGCATTGCCGAATTGCTTCAATTAAAACTCACCGATAGTTACACCGTGATTCAAATGAACGATGTGGACGATGTGATGGGTGTAATGGGAAATCCGTGGGAGATGGATGCAGAAGAAGGAGAGGAAAAAGCGCAAACTAAAGAAGAGCAGAAAGAACAAACTAATTTCAGAGATAAGCGATTGAAACGTGATCCAAGAAATAAAGTGTTAGGTGGCGTTTGCGGTGGAATAGGTAATTACCTGAACATTGATCCCATTTTTGCGCGTGCTGCATTTTTAATTGCCATGTTTGTGTTCGGGACAGGTTTCTTATTTTACATCATTTTGTGGGCAATTATTCCGGAGGCCACGCCAAATGAGTTACCACCATTTACCGGTTCAGGTTCACGCAAACTTTACCGTAATGGCGATAACCAAATGATTGGTGGTGTTTGTTCGGGTATTGCAGCTTATGTTGGTGTGGATGAGGTGTGGCTGCGCATTGCGTTTGTTGCGTCTTTCTTATTTTTCGGAACAGGTTTTTTAGCCTACATCATTCTGTGGATCATTATACCGGAGGCAAAAACAGCTTCAGAAAAGCTGCACATGCGTGGCAGTCCTATTGATGTGAATCACATTGAAAACGAAGTGAGAAACTCAGCAAGTCAGGTGAAACAAACCGTTAAAAGTAATCAAGCATTAAGTACCTTCTTAAAAATCGTAGCCATAGGTATTGCTGCTATTGTGTTTATCGTATTTATTCTTCCACTTGGGTTTAGTTTGCTTTATCTGTTGTTTGGGGTTGAAAACAGTGGCGACTTCACCGTATTGCTTAAATCGTTAGCAATAAACGATGCGTTGTTTGCAACGGCTAAATGGGGAATTATAGCTTTAGTAGCTTCAGTTATTGTTGGTTTTGTATCCTTTGTAATGCGTTTGTTCGTAAGATTTAAGTTTCGCTATTTGGCTTTACTGAGCGGTACATTAAGTGTAATAGGGGTAACTTTATTAGTATACACCGGAATTAATTATGCCGATGAGGTGAAGCAAGAGGCGGTAGTAGTGGAGGAGATGAATCCGATGAGTGTGCAAGATACCCTTACCATTCGTTTAAATGATATATTGGTGGATGAGGATGTAAAACGTTTTGATGTAGAAATTGATCATGAAGATGTGAGTTGGGCAGTTGAACAAGGTGTGTTGTTTTTCAATAAACCGAAACTCGTAATTAAGCCTGCTACAAACGGCAAACTTACCGTAAAAATTAAGCGCGAAGCCAGAGGTTCAAGCATAACCAATGCAGAGGAATTAGCCGCAGCTACTGAAGTTGGTTTAGAAGTTGATAGCAGCCAAGTGGTGTTTAACAACTGGTTGAAAATAGGAGATAAACCCTATAAACAACAACAAGCTAGTATTGGTCTGTGGATTCCGGTTGGTACCATTTTAAAAGTAAATAGTGATGTATTGGAATACTTGGATGGATTTGATGAGGACGAGTATAGTAATGATGATATGGACGAAATGCCTTACCAATATTTTAGAGTAACCGCTAAAGGTTGGGAGTGTATTACGTGTGCTAACAACGATTGGAGTCTTGATTTTTCAATAGATGAAAAAGAGAATGGCGAAGCATCGTTTGATGTGGAAGAAATTACCACCGACAGCGTTTCAAAAGATGGGAAAGTACGTGTAGTAAAAGAAACCAAAAAAATTGGTCCGATACGCATTACACACAGCAAAACAGTAGAGCATAAGCGCTAATTGGTTGTTGTAGTAACAGCAGTTAACCCGCTGTAAATGTTAAGCATGCTCGCTTGTGAAAAGGTTTACTTCATTTTTTTGAAGCATTAATTTGTAAAGTTGAGATAAAATACTTAATTGCCACCAACAACAAGTGGCTTAACGGCCTACATGTTTAACATTAAACCACAATTTCACCATGTCGAAAAAGAAAAAAATAAGGTTAGAGTATCCTATAAAATCATCGCCTGCTATTTTATACAATAGCATTAGCAGTCCTTCGGGTTTATCAACCTGGTTTGCCGATGACGTTGATATCTACAATAACAACTACAAGTTTAAGTGGGATGGTGATGAACAGATTGCGGAGTTATTAAAGAAAGTATCGAACAAGAGCATCAAGTTCAAGTGGAAATCATCAACCGGTGATGAATACTTCGAGTTTGAAATCATACAAGATGAATTAACAGATGACGTTGCTTTAGTGGTAACTGATTTTGTGGATGAATCGGATGAGAAGAATGCCGTGCAACTTTGGGATAGTCAAGTGCACGAATTAAAGACATCATTAGGAGGCTAAGCCTCCTTTTTTTATGCACTTACCGGAGGATTATTTCTCTCCAATCATCGAATTTTTGCAACAGACGACTCGATATGCACCTGCGGTCTTCAAATTAACCAATCATTACATTAGCAAATTCCCACATCTTCAAATCTGCACATTTGCAAATCATCACATCAACCATTCCTTCCTTTTCTCAGGTAAATTGTTGATTTTTGCGCAACAAGTAAAAACATTCATACTTGAAAAAACTACACGTATTACTCGTAAAGCAATTCGCCAAAACATTTTTACCAACGTTTTTAGTGGTGATTTTCATTCTGCTTATGCAGTTCGTTTGGCTGTATATTGATGATTTGGCCGGTAAGGGATTGAGTGCTTGGGTAATTGCTCAGTTAATGTTTTACTTTTCGGCCAGTATCATTCCCATGGCTTTGCCACTCTCTATTCTATTGGCATCCATCATGACCTTCGGTAACTTAGGTGAAACATATGAGTTGGTGGCTGCCAAAGCTGCGGGCGTTTCTATTTGGCGACTATTTACTCCTCTGATTCTTGTAATGGTATTGTTGGGCTTTTTCGGCTTTTTCACTTCCAATGTACTTATTCCAAAAGCCAATTTAAAAAAGGGTGCGTTGTTGTATGATATCAAACAGCAAAAGCCAAGTTTATTGATACAAGACGGAACGTTTTACAACGGAATAGAAGGCATAAGCATGCGTGTAGAAAAGCGCGATGCGGAAACCGGTGAAATGAAGAATATTGTTATTTACGACCAACGCCAAGGAGGAAGTAAGCCTGTAATTATTACTGCCGAACGTGGTAAAATGATTATGGGTGAAGACAAACGTTATTTGTTTTTTACCTTATACAATGGTGCTCGTTACGAGGAAATGGAACGTCAGCAACAGTATGATAAAACCTATCCTCACACCACGTTTACGTTTAAAGAAGAGCAAATTGTATTCGATTTACAAGCTTTTAAATTCTCACGCACCGATGAGAGTTTGTTTAAAAATCACTACCAAATGCTCGATGTGGTTCAGTTAAACAAAGGCTATGATTCATTAACCACATTAATGCAACACAAAAACGGGTTGCTTAAAACCAGTTTGGATGCTTACTATCATTTAAACGATTCCGTCAACAAAAAATATAAACCAATTGCCCCGGCAAAAGCAGATAGCCTATTGGCGCCATACAACCGTTTCGAGCAACAAATGCTGGTAACAGCAGCATTAAACACTGCCCGTTCGGCAAAAGGTTATGTAGATTACAGCATAAGCGATGTGGGCGATACTGAGCGTACACGCATTCGTTTTGATATTGAGTGGCACCGCAAATTCACTTTATCGGTTGCGTGCTTGGTTATGTTTTTTATTGGTGCTCCTTTCGGTGCCATTATTCGTAAAGGTGGTTTCGGTATGCCGGTAGTTATCTCCGTTATTTTCTACATCATCTATCATATCTTGTCTATCACCGGGGAGAAGATGGTTAAAACCGAATCAACAACAGCCTTTTCGGGTATGTGGTTATCGGTAATGGTACTAGCTCCTATAGGTATTTTATTAGCCTATTTAGCTTCAACCGATTCCAGTTTGTTTGATAAAGCGTCTTGGAAATCGGCATTTAAACGTTTACTGTTTTGGGCGAAACGCAAATGAGTGTAAAGGTTTTAGTGTTGGTAAACAGAGTACCATGGCCCATAAAAGATGGTGGTACATTGGCTCATTACAATTTACTGAAAGGGTTACATGCGCAAGGTTGTCAATTAACCATTGCAGCACTCAATACCACTAAACATCATGTTGCAGTTTCTTCTTTACCTCATCAATTCAAACAACTAGGAACCTTACATACGGTTTCTATTGATAATAGAGTAAAACCTGCTGCGGCATTCGCTAACTTATTCAGCAAGCAATCCTATCATGTGCAACGGTTCATCTCTCAAGAGTTTGAACAGTTGTTGATTGATTTGCTCCGAAAACAATCCTTTGATTTGGTCATTTTTGATGGACTATATACAGCTCCTTATGTAGATGTTGTTCGTGCGCACTGCAGTGCTCAACTTTGGTTGCGTCAGCACAATGTAGAGTATCAAATTTGGGAGACGTTGGCTAATCAAACCAAAATGCCTTTAAAAAAATGGTACATTAGTTTATTAGCAAAACGATTACAAGCATTTGAACAACGTATATTGAATTCGTTTGATGCACTATTGGCGTTAACGGAACAAGATAAGCGCGAACTTCAACACATGGGATGCACCAAACCCATTGAGGTGCTTCCGGTTGGGGTAGAGTTCAGACAAACTCAAGTAAAACAAGTGCCTCAGCCTTTATCGGTATTTCACTTAGGGGCAATGGATTGGCAGCCTAATCAACAAGCTGTAACTTGGTTTATACACGAGGTGTGGCCGAAGGTGGTAGCTCAAGTTCCGGATGCCGTTTTTTACGTGGCCGGAAAACAAATGCCCGATTCGTTCAAAACCTACCAACGCAAATCCATCAAAATTGTTGGTGAAGTGGACGATGCCTTAGCCTTTATGCAAAGCAAGCAAATTATGGTAGTTCCGCTTATGGCCGGTAGCGGTATTCGCGTGAAAATATTAGAAGGGATGAGTGTTGGAAAAGCGATTGTAACTACTTCATTAGGTGCTCAAGGTATTGTATCAGAACATGGAGATGCTTATTTGGTTGCAGATGATGCCGAACAATTTGCTACACATGTTGTTTCTTTATTACAGCAGCCTACATTAATAACTAAAATAGGAGAACGTGCAACGCAGGTTGCACATGAGATTTATGACAATAATAAGGTAACTCAACGGTTGCTACATTTTTATAATACACATAAGCGTGCTTAATTTGCACACCAATTAATAGGTATGAGTTTTACATTTAACACCATCGAGGAAGCCATAGAAGACATCAAACAAGGTAAATTAATTATTGTGGTTGATGATGAGGATAGAGAGAATGAAGGCGATTTTTTAACCGCTGCCCGTAACGTAACTCCGGAGGTAATTAATTTCATGGCCACACATGGTCGTGGGTTGATTTGCGCTCCAATTACGCCACAGCGTAGCCAAGAGCTAGGGCTAAACCTGATGGTGAAAGATAACAATGCAGTGCACGAAACTGCGTTTACCGTATCGGTTGATTTGCTCACACAAGGGTGCACAACCGGTATCAGTGCACAAGATCGTGCTAAAACCGTACAAGCCTTAATTAATCCGGAAACCAAACCGGAAGAGTTAGGAAAACCCGGACACATTTTCCCTTTAATTGCGAATAAAGAAGGTGTGCTACGCAGAGCCGGACATACCGAAGCGGCTATTGATTTATCTCGCTTAGCGGGCTTCGAACCTGCAGGATGTATAGTTGAAATTTTGAATGAAGATGGCAGCATGGCTCGTTTGCCCGATTTGATTAAAGTTGCAGAGCGTTTTCAATTAAAACTCATTACCATTAAAGATTTAATTGAGTATCGTTTAAAAACGGAGAGCTTAATTAGAAGAGTAATCTCAGTAGAGATGCCTACTAAATATGGACAATTTGAGCTTATTGCGTATGAGCAAAAGGATAATGGTCAGGAGCATTTGGTATTGAAAAAAGGATCTTGGAATTCGGATGAGCCGGTGTTGGTTCGTGTACACTCTTCTTGCATTACGGGAGATATTTTCCATAGTATGCGTTGCGATTGTGGCGACCAATTACAAAAGTCTATGGAAATGATAGAGCATGAAGGTAAAGGAGCCATCATTTATATCAACCAAGAGGGTAGAGGTATTGGTTTGATGAATAAGTTAAAAGCTTACAAACTGCAAGAGCAAGGTCTTGATACAGTAGATGCTAATGTGAAGTTAGGATTTAAACCTGATGAACGCGATTACGGAGTTGGTGCGCAAATGTTGCGTGATATTGGTATTCATAAGATGCGCTTAATGACAAACAATCCTACGAAACGCGCAGGATTAATTGGTTATGGATTGGAGATTGTAGAGAATGTTCCCATTAAAACACCAACCAATAAACACAACGAAAACTACATGAAAACGAAGCGTGAGCGCATGGGCCACGATTAAGTTTTTATGATCTGATTAACCCATTGTGGTACACCAACAGTGGCAGTTTCTTGAATATACGTTACCTGTTTCTTACTACCTGATACCTCCGGCATTCCCGGATCAATTACTACGATTGGAGTTCCTGAACGCACTGCAGTTACTAAACCCGCAGCTGGATACACTTGTAATGAAGTACCTATTACGGCCAACAAATCGGCTTGTTGCACCAATTCAACCGCTGGTTCAATCATGGGAACAGCTTCGCCAAACCAAACAATATGCGGTCGCAATTGGCTTCCTAATTCACAAGTATCACCCATTTTCAGTTCCCAACCTTCTATGTCATAAAGTAAATTAGGGTTTTTAATGCTTCTTGCTTTGGTGATGATGCCATGTAAATGCAATACCTCCGAACTGCCGGCTCGCTCGTGTAAATTATCAACGTTTTGCGTAATAATTTTCACCTCATGATGTTGAGCTAATTTAACCAATGCATCATGCGCAGCATTTGGTTGCGCTTCCAGTACTGCTTTGCGTCTCATGTTGTAAAACTCCTGCACCAATGCAGGATTTCTATGCCAGGCTTCAGGTGTAGCTACTTCATAAATACTATATCCTTCCCACAAACCATCGCTGCCTCTAAATGTTTGCAAACCACTTTCGGCACTAATTCCTGCTCCGGTTAATACAACTATTTTCATCTTTATCGGTTCTAGTTATTATTCTATATATTTGATATTGGGTGAAATATACAACCAAATACTGGTATGCGCTTATGTTCTGCTGCTTGGGAATGATTTCCTACGCGCAAGAAATTCGTTTCATCCAAAACAAAGGTCAATGGCCGGCACAGGTATTATTTAAGGCCGATATCCCCGGAGGTGATTTATACATTACACCTACCGGTTTAGTTTACAATTTAGTAGATGAGGCAGCTTTGCATGAAGTGCAACACAATAAGTCTAACATGCAAGTGAAAGCCCATGCTATTTTTGTTGATTTTGTTGGTGCTCAACAACCCGCTGCACTTGGCGAAAATCCATTTATTACGCAATACAATTACTACTTAGGAAATGATCCGAGCAAATGGGCGGAAGGGGTGAAAGGATTTCAAAAAGTAGTATTACGAGGGGTTTATCCGCATGTTGATTTTGTATTAGAAGGACAAAATGGTTGGATAAAAACTTCATTTGTGCTCACCGAAGGTGCTAACGCTCGTGCTATAAAATTACATTACCGTGGAGCTGATGATTTGCTGTTGCAACAAGGCGCTCTATTCACGAAACATAGCCTTGGAGAATTTAAGGAAGATGCTCCGGAAACATTTATCACACATGGCAATTTTAAGCAACCTGTGATAAGTGCCTTTAAAGTAAATGCAGATACATTGAGTTACGAGGTGATGTTACCCAAAGGACTTTCGTATCAAGACTCCCTCATTATCGATCCATCTCTTGTGTTTAGTACGTTTAGTGGATCTGTAGCTGATAATTTCGGCTTCACTGCTACGTTTGATCAACAAGGAAATGGATACGGAGGAGGAACAGTTTATGCATCCGGATTTCCGACCACTACAGGTGCTTATCAACTAACTTTTGCAGGTGGTAGCAATGCCGATGGAACAGGCTCACGCGATGCAGGAATTTTAAAGTTTTCTCCTAACGGAAACCAATTGCTATATGCTACTTATCTTGGCGGTAACAATAACGAGCAACCACATAGTATGAGTTGTGATGCCTCCGGTAATCTCTATATTTTAGGTTCAACTCGTTCAGCTAATTTTCCTTATAAACTCGGTTACGATGCTTCTCATAACGGTGCTTATGATATTTTCATTGCCTCACTTTCTGCCAATGGCAATGCACTTCGTTATGCTACTTTTTATGGAAGTACAAGTGATGATGGAATTAATTTTCATACCACAACAGATGGTAAGCAACAGCTGCAATACAACTACGGAGATGAATTCCGCGGTGACATTCGCATTGATCCTTTAACCGGAAATATTTGCATTGCATCAACAACGGCAAGTTCGGCATTAACTTTACCCAATGCTACACAAGCCACTTTTGGTGGTGCACAAGATGGATTAGTGTTGATGTTTACACCTGATTTAAGTACACTTTTATTCGGGACATTTATTGGTGGAAATGGATATGATGCCGCCTATGGTTTACGTATTGATGGTACCAATCTGTATGTAACGGGAGGAACGTTAAGTACAAATTTACCTAATCAATCTACCAACGGAACCTTCCTTTACCATGGTGGGGTTGATGGATTTGTAGCGAAGTACACACTTGATTTATTGTCGGGTATTAGTAACCCAATTAATCTATATATCGGTACTTCAGGCTACGATCAATCCTACTTTGTATTCACTGATAACTCGCACAAAATTTATGTTACCGGACAAACCACCGGAACGTTTGATAAGGCAGGCAACGTGTATTATGAGAGTGGAGGCAGACAATTCATTACGGTTATTGATACCAATATGAATAATGTATCTCTTCAAACCACTTTTGGTTCAGGAACCATGTATCCTAAATTATCACCATCTGCTTTTTTGGTGGATGACTGCGATCGAGTTTACCTAAGCGGGTGGGGAGGTTCTGTTAATCAAAATCACAATGTAAATACGTCTCTCACTAACGGACTTGTTACCACTACAGATGCGTATCAACGTACTACAGATGGTTCTGATTTTTACCTTATCATTTTCAATAAAAACTTGGTTAATGTTGGGTATGCTACCTATTTTGGTGGACCGAATTCGCATGAACATGTGGATGGCGGTACCAGTCATTTTGATGAGGCTGGAGTAGTGTATCAATCGGTATGTGCAGGTTGCGGAGGGTTGTCTGATTTTCCAACCTCGCCAACTGCTTACAGCAGAACTAATAATGGTAAACGTCCAAACAACCCAAATCAAGGAGGATGTAATAATGCGGTGTTTAAGTTTAATGCACGTCCAACACCATATCCTCCTTTAATGCGCGATACAACTTTGGTTATTTATGCCACCGACTCTATTGATTACACGTTTTCAGTAACCGATGCCAACCAAGATTCTATTCGTGTAACCCAATGGACAGGAACGCTCACCGGATTCACACCGCCATACAAACCGGTGCTAAATACCATAAGTAATAGTCCTGGATTGTTGCAATTGAATTTAAAATGGATGAGCGGATGTATGCACGCTGATGATACGTTGCGATTGGCGCTTAACCTCTCTGATAATGCGTGTGAAGCACAACAAAGTTCTATTGGAAACATTACAGTTATTGTAAAACCAACTCCAAGTCCGGTAATTGATTTATCATGTGTGAAGCGAAGCGGGCAATCTGATGTTTCCATTGATTGGAGTAATACACAAACAACTTTTCAGAAATACATTAACTACATTAATGTAAACCGAAGTACCAATGGAGGTAGTTCAGACTCTATCGGTAGTATTTTCACTCCATCAACTGCAGGTAATTATCGAGATTTAGGTTTAGCAGCTTTAGCAACCAATAACTATTGCTATCGACTTGTTGCTGTGAATGCTTGTGGAGTAAAAAGTTCCCCATCTCGTTTATCGTGTACCATGTCTACAGATACTTCGGGTATCAGCATATTTAAACTAAGTAAAGATACGTTTTGGTACGTGAATGCAGCCGATACATTAAATGCATTGTTTATGGCTACTGATACGGTATTCAACGATTCAGTTTTTATATCATACTTCGGCACACTGGCTACTGATCCATTCGCTCAAATTAGCTCTTCTAATGACTTGGGTAATGCTCAACTGAGTTTAAATTTTACACCTCCTTGTAATTACGCAAACGATACATTGTTGCTCAAAGTAATGGTGATGGACAATCGTTGTCCGGTTCCGCATCGCGATTCTGCGCTTATACATGTGGTGGTTCTGCCGGCACCTCCGGCTCAAAGTATTGCGTTAAACTGTTTGAAATCGTTGGGTGGAAATGAGGTGAGTATTACTTGGGGTAAAAATACTTTACCTGATTACTTAAGTTATTTCAAGTTGATTAAACGGGCCCAAAACGGAAATTTACAAACAATAGGTCAGTTTGATTTTAGTCAAGCAGCACCTATCGTTCAGTCTGTTGTAAACCCAACTCAAGATACTACATGCTTTGCCCTTGTGGCTTATAATCGTTGCGAAGTACCTACAGATACGGGCGTGTTTTCTTGTGTGCCTTGGCCTTTAAGTGCTTATCCGCAAGGCGTATTACCGCATTATGTTACGGTAATTAACAACAAACACATCGAATTAAGTTGGCATAATGATAGTTTACCCGAAGCTGAAATTTTTAGATTCAATCCGATTACCAATACTAAAACCTTGTTGGCTAGTGTGAGCACAGCACCAACCGATTCAGTTTGGGTAGATACCGAAGTTGATGTGCAAAAGCAGCGTTATTGCTACGTAATTGAACCTTTGAGTGAATGTGGGTTGAGACCCAACGATAGCAAATATGCATGTAGCATATTGCTAACAGGCAAAAGTATTCCGTTCGAACACCAATTGGATTGGACTCCTTACGACTATTTTGCCACCGGTGCAGATAAGCATGAATTGTTCAAGCGCGATTTCACGCAAACGAATTTCTCGTTGCAATTTACTGCTCCTCAAAATAAAATAGGTTCAACCACCGATAATACATTGAACAGAGAAACCGGATTGTTTTACTACTACGTAAAGGCAACAGAAAATCAACCGAATAATTATACTTCACAATCCAATACCATTGAGTTGGTGCAGGCTCCACTGCTTTATGTGCCTAATGCATTTTCACCTAATGGTGATGCCGTAAATGATACCTGGAACATTGTGCCGGTGTTTGTGAAAGATTACCATTTGCGCGTGTATGATCGTTGGGGTAAGTTGGTGTTTGAAACGCGCGACAAACACAAACAATTATCCGACAAAGATTTAACCAACGAGTTAATAGCCTTAGACGCCTTTGTTTATGTGGTTTCTTACACCGGATTTGAGGGTACCGTAAAGCAACTTACCGGAAATGTAACCATTTTAAAATAGCCTATTGGCAATTGCTGATAAAGTTTATTTTTGCAGCTTATCACACCTGAAAAATTAGGAGCTCATGGCAGTTTATAAATTCAAATTAACCTTCGAAGAGTACGATGATATCTATCGCGTTATTGAGATTAAATCATCGCAAACCTTTTTAGACTTTCACAAAGCTATTCTCGATTCTATTGGTTTCGACCAGAAGCAAATGGCCTCATTTTACATGAGTAATGATACCTGGAAGAGAGAGCAAGAGATTACATTGGAAGATATGTCGGATTACAACGATGAGGAAAGTATTCCTATTCCTACCATGAAAGACTCTCGCTTGAGTATGTTTGTAAACGACCCTCACCAAAAAATTGTATACGTATACGATTTCTTGGAAATGTGGACCATGCACTTGGAGCTTACTGGTATTGAAATGAAAGAGAAAGCCGGAACCAAATATCCGGTATGTTCAAAATCAGTTGGAATGGCTCCTAAGCAATACGACAAAGTTCAAAAGTTTGGTTTAGTTGATGACAACGAATTTGATGAAATCACCAAAAACTACTTGAACAAGTCGGATGAAATGCCCGGTGCTATTAGTGATGATGAGGCTGATGAATATGGCTTGTACGAAGACGAAAATGAAGAGGGCGGAAGTGATGAAGGATTCGGCTCGGATGATGAGCGTTACTAATACACGATAAAATGAAAACGCTGGTAATTATGCGACATGCAAAGGCAGTATCTGCTGATGGTTCAGGACCTGATTTTGAACGGGTATTGAATGATCGTGGTAAAGAAGATGCTGCTGAGATGGGTAAACGCTTAAAAGCAAAAAAAATGCAACCCGATTTTGTGGTGTGCAGTGCTGCTAAGCGTACGCATAAAACAGCTAAGTTGATTGCCGAGCAGTTGGGTTATGCAACCGAAAATATCTCTAAAGAGTATGAGTTGTATGAAGCCGGAATTGCTGATGTGATGCAGGTGTTACGTCAAATCGATGATCAACATAAGAAAGTTATTTTAGTAGGACACAATCCAACTGTTACGAGTTTAGTGGGTTTCTTAAGCGGAACACACATCGAGGGTTTGCCTACATCAGGACAAGCATGCATATCTTTTCCTTTTCAATCATGGAAACAACTTACTCCTCAAAGTGGAAACTTAGAGTGGGTTGATTCTCCCAAAAACGCTTAATCAAACGTGAGTATACCAACCGTAATTATTACCGGAGCTTCGTCAGGAATTGGTGAAGCCACTGCCTTGGCTTTTGCAAAGCAAGGAGCACAGGTAGTATTGGCTGCCCGTCAGGTTGATAAGTTGGAGAAAGTGAAAGAGGCTTGCCTAAAGGCCGGAGCAAAGGCTTGCGAATTAGTAGGTTGTGATGTGAGTAAGGAAGAAGATTGTAAACGTTTAATTGAAACTACACTTAATCAATTCTCAAGAATTGATGTGCTGATTAACAATGCAGGAATAAGTATGCGTGCGCTGTTTAACGAGTGCGAATTGGATGTGATTAAACGTTTGATGGATACCAACTTTTGGGGAACGGTGTATTGCACTAAATATGCATTGCCTCAGTTGTTGCAGCAAAAAGGTTCTGTAGTAACGGTTTCTTCTGTTGCAGGATTGGTTGGTCTACCTGCACGTACCGGATACTCTGCCTCAAAGTTTGCCTTGGAAGGATTTATGCAAAGTTTGCGAATTGAAAACTTGAAAAAGGGTTTGCATGTAGGCATGATTTATCCCGGCTACACGGCATCAAACATTCGTAATACAGCTTTGAATAGCAATGGAAACACACAGCAAGAATCTCCTTTGGATGAGAGTAAACTCATGACTCCTGAAGAAGTGGCCGAGGCTATTGTGCGTATGGTTAAGTCCCGACAACGCAACAAAATACTTACAGGTATTGGTCATTTATCCCGATGGATCAATATTTTGATGCCATCTCGAAGCGACCGAATGGTATACAATTTTGTAGCAAAAGAAAAAGACAGTCCGTTTAAATAACAGAATAGAAAAGAGAAAGAAATGATTGAACAATTGGTTAAACAGCACATCGTAAATGCACTTCAACACCTTTATGGAGTTGAGATAGCAGCAGACAAAGTGGTGCTGGAACAAACAAAACCGGATTTTGAAGGAGATTTCACCTTTGTGGTGTTTCCATATGTAAAGCAAAGTAAAAAAGGGCCTGAACAAACAGCCAACGATATAGGAGCATATTTAACTGAACACGTAAACGAAATTGCATCGTTTAACGTAATAAAAGGGTTTTTAAATTTAGTAATTGCTGATGCGTACTGGACGAATTTCCTCACGCAAAATTATCAAACTAAAAACTTCGGTTACAACACGCAAACTACTACCGAAAAAATATTGGTAGAATACTCATCACCCAACACCAACAAACCCTTACACCTCGGACATATTCGTAATAACTTATTAGGATATGCCGTTTCGCAATTACTGAAAGCCAACGGACACCAAGTGTTTACGTGTAATTTAGTAAACGATAGAGGTATTCATATTTGTAAAAGTATGTTGGCTTGGATGCAACAGGGAAATGGAGAAACGCCTCAAAGCAGCGGCTTAAAAGGCGACCATTTAGTGGGTAAGTATTATGTGTTGTTTGATAAGCAATACAAGGCTGAGCAAAAAGAATTAGTGGCTCAAGGCTTAACCGAGGAGCAAGCAGAAAAACAAGCACCAAGTATATTAGCAGCGCAAGAGTTATTGAGAAAGTGGGAGGCAGGAGATGAGGAAACAGTAAATATTTGGCGCACCATGAATGGCTGGGTGTATGAAGGTTTTGAAGCATCGTACAAGAAGTTAGGAATCAGCTTCGATAAATTTTACTACGAGAGTAATACCTATTTATTGGGTAAAGAAATTGTGGAAGAAGGTTTACAAAAAGGGGTATTCTTTAAAAAGCCTGATGGCAGTGTATGGATTGATTTAACAGCTGATGGCCTAGATCAAAAATTGGTGTTACGTGCCGATGGAACGAGTGTTTACATCACTCAAGATATGGGTACTGCCGATTTAAAGTACACCGATTTTGGTTGTAACCAATCTATTTACGTAGTAGGTAATGAGCAAGATTATCACTTCAAAGTGTTACAACTTATTTTGCAAAAACTAGGTCGTCCGTATGCCGATGGTGTATATCACTTAAGCTATGGAATGGTGGAATTACCGCATGGTAAAATGAAAAGTCGTGAAGGAACCGTGGTGGATGCAGATGATTTGATGGCCGAAATGATTTTGCAAGCAGAAGAAACGACTAAAGCTTTGGGTAAAACAGATGGATTGGGTGAGGAAGAGTTGAATAATTTATACCACATGATTGGTTTAGGAGCTTTGAAATACTTTATGCTCAAAGTTGATCCGAAGAAAAAGATGTTATTCAACCCGGCAGAGTCTATCGATTTTCAAGGTAATACCGGTCCGTTTATTCAATACACACATGCGCGTATTAAAAGCGTGTTGCGCAATGCGCAAGCCGCAAATCTTTCATTTCAATTTGATGCTACTCAAGTAAACTTGAGTAAAGTAGAAAAAGAAATGTTGGTATTGTTGCATGCTTACCCAACCGTTTTGGCTGATGCAGGAAAAGCATTTAGTCCGGGTGTGTTGTGTAACTATGTATTTGATTTAGCAAAAGCATACAATCATTTTTATCACGAACATTCGGTGTTGAAAGAGGCCAATGCACATCAGCAAGCATTCCGTTTGCAACTGTGCACACTAACTGCTGATATCATTCGTTCTGCTTTTGATATTATTGGAATTCCCGTACCTGAACGTATGTAATTATTCATTTGTCGCAATTGCTTAAACATATTATTATACCTCAAACAAAGCAGCTTTTGTCTGCTTTGTTTTTTGTGTATGTGGTTGGGTTGATTTCATGTTCGCCCCAAACAAAATTATTGAAGCAGGCACGTATAC
>JACCDH010648440.1_pt1 | contig 17925 bp, 16 predicted proteins | sample 7442481 | NCBI WGS metagenome assembly JACCDH01 (sample SAMN15323433, study PRJNA562643) | freshwater metagenome | isolation source: river surface water | place: USA:Blue River Watershed | collected 2017-08-15
AGCAGAATTTATTTACGATAACTTAATGATTGAGGCGAATATTATTCATGCTGCTCATTTGAATAAGGTTACTAAATTATTATTTTTAGGATCATCTTGCATTTACCCTAAAATGGCACCGCAGCCATTAAAAGAAGAGTATTTACTAAGTGGATACTTAGAGCCAACAAATCAACCATATGCCATTGCAAAAATTGCAGGTATTGAAATGTGCGATAGTTATAGAGTGCAATATGGATGCAATTTTATTTCGGCAATGCCTACAAATTTGTATGGCACAAATGACAACTACCATCCTGAAAATTCACATGTACTTCCTGCATTAATTAGAAGAGTTGTTTTAGCAAAAAAAAATAATGAGCCCAATGTAGTTATTTGGGGAACAGGGACTCCAAGAAGAGAGTTCTTACATGTTGATGATTTAGCAGACGCATGCTATTTCTTATTGCAAAACTACAATGAACAAGGCTTGGTGAATATTGGATGTGGAACTGACGTCTCCATTAAAGAATTAGCAGAGTTAATAGTTGCGGAGGTTGGATATGAAGGAGAGCTCGTTTTTGATACAACAAAGCCAGATGGAACACCAAGAAAATTAATGGATACCACTAAAATAAATAAATTGGGATGGGAGGCAAAAATCACATTAATAAATGGCATTAAAAAAACCTTAAAAGAAAAAAATTTTTATGAAAGTAGTTTTATTAGCAGGTGGATACGGAACTAGAATATCTGAAGAAACGGATACTCGTCCAAAACCAATGGTTGAAATTGGCGGCAAACCAATCTTATGGCACATTATGAAAATTTACAGTTATTATGGATTTAATGAATTTATTATATGCCTTGGATATAAAGGTTTTTTTATAAAAGAGTATTTTGCAAACTATTTTTTACATCAATCAGATCTCACCATCGATTTAAGTGACAACTCAAGTCAAATTCATAACAATGCATCAGAAAACTGGAAAATTACCTTAGTTGATACAGGGCTAAATACAATGACAGGCGGTAGAATAAAAAAGATTCAAAAATATATTGAAAATGAACCTTTCCTACTTACATATGGAGATGGTTTATCAAATGTTAATATTTCTGATTTAGTTCAAAATCATAAAAAAAGTGGAAAAAAATGTACTGTCACAGGAATTAGACCTCAAGGTAGATTTGGGTTAATGAAAATTGGTTCTAACAATGAAGTATTAAATTTTGCGGAGAAAAAAGATGAGGATAATTCAATGATTAACGGAGGTTACTTTGTATGTGAGCCAAGTGTTTTTGATTATATAAATGATGATGAAAAAATAGTTTGGGAAAAAGAGCCACTTGAAAATCTAGCCAAAGATGGCCAACTAAACTTAAATTTTCATAATGATTTTTGGAAGCCAATGGATTCTTTAAAGGATAAAATGGATTTAAATGAGTTATGGAATTCTGGAAAAGCTGAATGGAAAATTTGGAAATAATGACTCTATTAAAAAGTACATATGCTGGCAAACGTGTTTTTATTACTGGTCATACTGGTTTCAAGGGTGCTTGGCTAATTAAAATATTAAGAGATACTGGCGCAATCATTAAAGGTTACGCCCTTGAGCCGGAAAGTGAAATCAATTTATATTCAGAGATCAATGGAGATTCTTTATGTGAATCTGTCATTAGTGATTTAAGGGATAGAGAAGCCTTAAAAAAAGCAATTTTGGATTTCCAGCCTGATTATATTTTTCACTTAGCTGCACAGCCTTTAGTTAGACTTTCATATGAAATACCATCTGAAACATTTGAGGTAAACGCTATTGGAACAGCAAATTTATTAAATGCAGTAAGACAGCTAGAAAAAAGGTGCAATATAATAATAATTACTACCGATAAAGTATATCATAACAATGAATGGGAATATCCCTATAGAGAGAATGACAGATTGGGCGGATATGATCCGTATAGTGCAAGTAAAGCATGTTGTGAATTAGTTATAGACTCTTATAAGAATTCATTCTTTAATTCAAAAAACTTTGCAAAACATCAAAAAGCAATAGCAGTTGCAAGGGCAGGCAATGTAATTGGAGGCGGAGATTGGTCAAAAGATAGATTGATACCCGATATTGCTAAATCTTTAAGTAATGGGGATCAAATAATAATCAGAAATCCAAAATCTATTAGACCATGGCAACATGTTATCGAGCCATTATTTGGATACCTTGAACTAGGTGCTAAATTATATATTGATCCCATAAAATATGCACAACCTTTCAATTTTGGTCCTAATACTTCCGATGCATTATCGGTCGAAGATATGGTTATTCAATCGATTAAAAATTGGGGAACCGGAAGTTATAAAATAGTTATTGATCCCAGTAATCCTCATGAAGCTGGCCTATTAAAATTAGATATTAGCAAAGTCATAAATGAATTAAATTGGAAACCTTTATTTAACGCACAAATAGCAGTTGAAAGAACTATAAATTGGTATAAGAGTTATTATGAAGGCATCAGAGCAATTGAATTAATGCAAAAAGACATAGAGTATTATAAAAATAAAAATAATGAATAAGAACATTGAAATTTTAAAAGGTATTGATTTTAACAATCTTAATGATGAAGTTTTAAAAAAACTATTAGTTGAAAAATTTAGTAAAAATATTAATAAAACAATAATCCCAGGTGAGAGTTATATCCCTGTTTCAGGTAAAGTAATTGATGATGAAGATGTTCTTTGGGGAATTGAATCTATGATGGATGCCTGGTTGACTGCTGGTAGATTTTCAATTAAATTAGAAAGAGAGTTAGCAAGATATTTTGGAAGCAGATTTTCTTTTTTAGTTAATTCAGGCTCATCGGCTAATTTATTAGCATTCTATGCATTAACATCACCAAAGTTATTGGATAGAGCCATAAAGCCAGGCGATGAAATTATTACGGTTGCAGCAGGCTTCCCAACTACAATTAATCCAATGATACAATTTGGATGCATACCAGTGTTTATTGATGTGGATATACCAACTTATAATATTAAAGTTGAAGATATTGAAAAAGCGATAACCCCTAAAACAAAAGCGATTATGCTTGCGCATGCTTTGGGTAATCCATTTAACCTAAATGTTGTAATGACAATTGCTAAAAAGTATAATCTATGGGTAGTTGAAGATGATTGTGATTCTTTAGGTGCCACTTACGAAGGCAAAAAGACAGGAACATTTGGTGACTTAGCAACGCTTTCATTTTATCCTGCTCATCATATTACCATGGGTGAAGGCGGTGCAGTATTAGTTAACAATGCATCACTTAAAAAAATTACAGAAAGTTTTAGGGATTGGGGAAGAGACTGTTGGTGTCCTCCTGGGAAAGATAATACTTGTGGCGAAAGATACTGTCAGAAATTAGGAGATTTGCCTGATGGTTATGATCATAAATATACTTATTCTCATATCGGATTTAATTTGAAGGTTACTGATATGCAAGCTGCGGTTGGACTGAGTCAATTAACAAAAGCTGATCATTTTGTAGCAAGAAGGAAAGAGAATCACGCCAACCTTTCAGAGATGTTTAAAGAGTTTGAAGAACATTTCATTTTACCTGTAGCAACTGAAAATTCAGAACCAAGTTGGTTTGGATTTATGCTAACTGTAAGAGAAGGAAGCCCAATAGACAGAAATAAATTTGTTGAATATCTAGAACAAAATAAAATCGGAACTAGATTATTCTTTGGAGGAAACCTTTTAAAGCAGCCGGCATATTATAATTTAAATTATCGTAAAATTGGTGACTTAAAAAATACCGATATGCTAATGAATAATTCATTTTGGCTTGGTGTTTGGCCTGGTTTAAATCAAGTTCATTATGATTATATTGCTAATACTGTAAGAAAGTATATTAGTTCCCTATAATGAAGAGGATACCACTTGAGGATTTAGAGTATATATTTCAAAACACAAAAGATATATGGGAACCGCTTAGGGGAAAATCTATTTTTTTAACTGGAGGTACAGGATTTTTTGGAAAGTGGTTATTAGAAAGTTTCATATATGTAAATAAAAAACTTGACTTAAATGCTAAAATTATTTCACTTTCACGTAATCCAGAACTTTTTATACAAGAGTATCCGTTTTATAATGCACATACGAACTCAGTTAAATTTGTTAAGGGTGATATACTGACTTTTGATTTTAAAATAGATGAAGAAGTACAATTTATTATACATGCTGCAACTGCAGCAAGTGATTCATTGAATAAGTATAATCCATTATTAATGATGGATACAATTACATTAGGCACAAGAAATGTACTTGACTTTGCTTTAACACAACCTATTAAAGGTTTTTTATTTGTTAGTTCAGGTGCAGTTTATGGGAAACAACCATTTGATGTATCTAATATTCAAGAAACTGATAGTTTCAAAATAGATATTAATAATTCTAATGCTGCATATTCAGAAGGAAAAAGAATTGCTGAACTTTATTGCTCTACTTACTTTGAAAAAAATAATTTACCGGTAAAAATAGCACGCTGTTTTGCTTTCGTTGGGCCTTATTTACCGCTTGACACTCATTTTGCTATTGGGAATTTTATAAATAATGTTATAAAAAACGAGGATATAGTTATAATGGGAGATGGCAGTACTACTAGATCCTATATGTACGCCTCGGATTTGAGTATTGCAATTTGGAAGATTCTTTTAATAGGCAATAATAATAAGCCATACAATGTAGGAGTAGATAAAGCTTATTCTTTAAAAGAAATTGCATCAATACTTAAAAAAAACCATGGTAATGAGGTTCAAATATTGAACATGAACAAAGACTTATCCAAAAATATATATGTACCTAATATAGACACTTTAATAAATGAATTGAAAATCAAACAGTTTGTACAAATTGAAGAGGCAATACAAAAAACAATTAATTTTAATACAATAAATGAGTAAAAAATATTTATTTATCACAGGAGGAAATGGAGAAATCGGAAAATCTATTATTAGTCAATTTCAAGATTATTTTGTTTATGCTCCAAGTTCAAAAGAAATGGATTGCTCCGATGTTAACTCAATTAAAAATTACATACTTAATAACGGAATCAATTGTATAGATGTTTTTATTCATTGCGCTGGTATAAATAATCCAAAACCATATATAGATTCTACTGAAGATAGTATTTTGAATACTATGAAAATAAACGCGTTTAGCTTTCTTTATATTATTCAAGAATTGTCAAAATTCTTTATTAATAACAGTACAAAAGTTCTAGCAATTTCATCAATTTATGGATCCATTTCAAGAGTGGGTAGATTAGAATACAATGCATCTAAATCGGCATTAAATGGAATGATAAAATCACTTGCATTGGAATTGGCTCCTAAAGGAATAATAGTAAATTCAATTTCCCCCGGATTTATAGAGACAAGCTTGACCTTTAAAAATAACTCAAAAAAAATAGTTGAACAAATTATATCTAATATACCATTAGGTAGACTAGGTCAGCCAAAGGAAATTGCTTGGTATGCAAAGATGTTATGCTCATCTGAAAATACATTTTTAACAGGGCAGAATATAATTATCGATGGCGGTTATTTGATCGGAGGTTTTCAAAAATAAAATATATGAATAATGTTTTTAATATAGACAATCATTTGATTTCTTTGAATCATAAAGACATTCTAAAATCTGAATTTGTTATAAAATCTTCACCATATAATTATACCGTTAAGTTTGTTGACGATAAAACTTTAAGATTAGTTCTTTTGAAAAATAGAGATATTAATAAGCAAAAAAACTTTTTATTTGTTGATAAAAACGTTGATAAAATCTATAAAGAAAAATTATGGAAAAAAGATCATACGCTTACGCTTTTAGCCAATGAACAAAATAAAACAATTAATTCCTCACTTCTTGTAATAGACTTATTAAATAAAAATAATTATACCAAAAAGGAAGTATTAATTTCCATTGGCGGTGGAATTACACAAGATGTTACTGCATTCGCTAGATCAATATTTAAAAGAGGAATAGATTGGATATACTTTCCAACAACACTTTTATCAATGGCCGATAGCTGTATTGGTGCAAAATCTGCAATTAATTATGGAGGCACAAAAAATCTCATTGGCTTATTTTCGGCGCCTAAAGAAGTTTTTATAAACACCTCTTTTTTAAAAACACTAGATAAAAGAGATATTTTATCAGGTTACGGAGAAATAATTAAACTTTGCATAGTTGGGGGAGCATTTACAATTGAAAAGTTCAATAAGGTTAAAAGCTTGCAAAAGGGAGATTTATTATTTCAAATTGATGTGCTAATTAAAACAGCACTTATAGTAAAAAAAGCTGTTATTACTGAAGATGAGTTTGAAAATAACATCCGAAAAGCACTAAATTATGGGCACACTATTGGCCACGCAATAGAACCAATTGTTAAATATAAGATACCACATGGTATAGCTGTTTTGATAGGCATGTTTGTAGAAAATTGTATTTCAAATGAATATGGCTATTTGGATTTAGAATCTTGCAATTCTTTGAACAAGATCATTATTGAATATATTGATCAGAAATCTTTGAATTCTTTTAAATCCGTAGATATAAAAGAATTGCTTCTTAATATGAAGAAAGATAAAAAAAATGAATTAAATAACATAAGCTTTGCTGTGCCAGTTGCCATAGGACATTTTATGATTTTGCAATTAAAGAATGATAAAAAACTAATAAAAGCAATTGACAAGGCATTTAAAAATCTTTTAAATTAAATATGATTAGACTTTCAGATTTTTTAGTAAATACCATTAAAGAATACGCAGATACCGTTTATATGGTAACAGGTGGTGGTGCTATGCATTTAAATGACGCATTCGGCAAGTCCAAAATGAAAATAGTATATTGCCATCACGAACAAGCATGTTCCATTGCTGCCGAATCCTATTCTAGGATTACAAATAAATTATCAGTAGTAAACGTAACAACAGGCCCTGGTGGTATAAATGCAATTAATGGTGTTTTTGGAGCTTGGACAGATTCTATACCAATGCTTATCGTCTCAGGTCAAGTAAAAAGAGAAACCCTAGTTTCAACATACGGCGAAAATGGAGGGTGGCGTCAACTGGGAGATCAAGAAAATAATATTGTAAACATGGTTAAGGATATAACTAAATACTCAATCCTAATCACTGATCCAATGTTGATTAAATATCACCTGAAAAAGGCGATATATTTAGCCATGAATGGTAGAAAAGGGCCATGTTGGATAGACGTGCCAATTGATTTACAATCAATACAAATTGACGAAACTGAATTGATTGACTTTGATCCAAAAGAATATGAAATTGAAAGTAACACTCATACATTAAATGATGACATAACAAGTTTATATTCTTTGATTAAAAATGCAAATAGGCCAGTTTTTTATGTTGGATCGGGAATACATTCATGTGGTTTAAAAGATGATTTTTTAAAAATGGCAGAATTGACTGGTGTTCCTGTTGTAACTGCATGGAATTCTAATGATTTAATTGAAGATACTCATCCTTTATATGTTGGTAGACCCGGAACGATTGGTAATAGATCTGGAAATTTTGTAGTGCAAAGCGCAGATTTAGTGATTGTGCTTGGATCAAGATTAAATATTAGACTAGTTAGCTATAATTGGTCTTCATTTGCGAAAAATGCGATAAAAGTAGGTGTTGACATAGATATAAAAGAGCTTAATAAGCCAACCTGTAATTTTCATCATAAATTCAACCAAGATTTAGCTTTATTTATTCCAGCACTTTTAAATTTTATATCGAATAAAAACGAACTTCCAGATTTTTCTAATTGGGTGTCTTGGGGCAAAGAAAGACTGGCAAAATACCCTGTATGTTTGGATGAATATTGGTTAAAAAATAATGGTGTCAATCCATATTGTTTTATTGATGAATTATCTAATTATACAAAAGAAGGCGATAATATAGTATGTGCCGATGGAACTGCCTGTGTTACTACTTTTCAAGCTATAAAAGTTAAAAAAAATCAAAGAATATTTCATAATTCAGGTTGTGCCTCAATGGGTTATGAGCTTCCAGCTACAATTGGCGCTTATTTTACAAATCTAAATCAGAGTAGAGTAATTTGTTTAGCTGGTGACGGCAGTATAATGATGAATATTCAAGAATTGCAAACAATATCCGGTTTAAACATTCCTGCACAAATTTATATACTAAATAATAAAGGGTATCATTCTATTCGCCAAACCCAGCATAGCTTCTTCAAGGATAATATCGTAGGATGTGGAATTGACTCTGGATTAACATTTCCTGAATTTAGTAAAATTGCAACTGCATTTGGTTTTAATTACTTTTCTATTAAAAATCATGAAGAATTAAAAAATAATTTAGGTAATATAATGGCGAATGAAGGTAGATTTATTTGTGAAATCGAAATCGATTTAGATCAGCAATTTAGTCCAAAAGTTACATCAAAAAAATTAGAAGATGGCAGTATGGTTACTTCATCACTAGAAGATATGTGGCCATTTTTATCTAAAGAAGAATTGGAATTTAATACAATAAAATAAAACAAAGAAAAATGAACAAATTAGAATTATCATCTGTTTCTTTATTAAAAGATTTAGTAGAGAATCATGGCGTCTTAGGAATTAAAACAAGTTTCGAAGATGAAGGTGCCTCATTAATGGAGGTAATAAGATTGAAAGAGTTATGTAATCAAGCCGGCACTAAAATTTTATTAAAAATCGCAGGAGCTGAAGCAAAAAGAGACTTGGAAGACTCTATGATGATTGGAGTTAAGGGAATAGTAGCTCCAATGATAGAAAGTCCATTTGCATTGGATAAATTCATTAAAAGTGCTAAATCAATCTTACCTCCTGATGTTTTATCTAACGTACAATTAGGAATAAATATTGAAACAATAAGTGCGTATAAAAATTTCAACGAAATGATAAAGGCAGATGGCTTTAAAGACTTGTATCACATTACATTAGGTAGAGTTGATTTTGTTTCATCAATGAATAAAGACAGGTCATATGTAAATTCAGAAGAAATCTTAGACATTGCAACCGATTTATTTACAAAATCTCGGGAGATGTCAAAAAGAGTTTACTTAGGTGGTGCAATTACAATTGATTCAAACGATTTCATGAAAAAATTGTTTACAAAAGGTTTATTAGACAAGTTTGAAACTAGATACGTAATGTATGACCCTGCAATTGCATTGAATAACTTACAGGATGCACTTTTGAGCGGTCAAAGATTAGAACTTGGAATTTTAAATAATAGAAGAAATTATCATCTTCATCACGCTAGTAAAGAAATAGATAGAATTCAAATGATTGAAAAAAGGGTTACAAATTAAAAATGGTTATCAGTTTCATTAAACAAAAACTAGGAATTAATAGAGCAATATTTTTTTCTAGCATTACAAGCATTACTGGTGTATTAGGAAGTTTAATCTCTGTAATATTTGTTTTAAAAAATTTAACTCAAATTGAACAAGGGTTTTACTATACATTTTCAAGCCTTATTGCTATTCAGATATTTTTTGAACTTGGACTGAATAATATAATTACTCAATTTATTGCACATGAATTTGCCCATTTAAAATTAAATGATGAGCTAGTATTAGAAGGAAGCCTATATCATAAATCGAGATTAGCTTCAATTTTAAAATTGAGTATCAAAATATTTACATCCTTATCGCTTTTATTATTCATTTTATTAATTTTTATTGGTTATTTTTTTTTTAGTAAACAAAATAATGAAATTAATTGGATAGGACCTTGGCTTATTTTATCGATTAGTGTTACTTTGAATTTTATAATCTCTCCATTAATATCTTTTTTACAAGGAATTGGTGAGATAAGTCGAGTAGCTAAAATTAAATTTTTTCAGCAAATTGCAATAATATTTTCAACTATATTTTTTTATATTTCTGGTTTTAAATTGTATGTATTAGGGATTAGTAACTTTATCGGGGTGTTTATAATTTATTGTTTTTTGTTAAAAAAAAATAATTTAAAATTATTTAATAATGTTTTCAAAATTATATTAATTGAAAAGGTAGATTACTTGTCTGAAATATTTCCACTTCAATGGAAAATTGCTATAAGCTGGATCAGTGGTTATTTTATTTTTCAATTATTCAACCCAATATTATTTACTACGAAAGGCCCCATTATTGCAGGACAAATGGGACTTACTTTAGCTGCCTTGAACGGTATACAATCTATTTCATCTACCTGGATCACAACCAAAATTCCTGATTTTTCAGAATATATAGCACTTAAAGATTATAAAAAACTTGATTATGAATTTAATAAAACATTAAAACAGACAATTATCATTATTATTGTTTTATTGATTTTTTTATTTACGCTTATTTATATAAGTGATATGTACAATTTAAAAATAAATGAAAAAAGTTTTTCAAAAAGGTTTATAGATTATATTCCATTACTTTTTATGTCTTTAACTTTTTTTATTAATCAAATTGTTGGCGCTTGGGGGACATATCTTAGAGCACACAAAAAAGAGCCTTTTTTATATACTTCTATTATTGGTGCAATTTTAGTTACGTTTGTTTCAATTTATAGTATTAAAATATTTGATCTAATTGGTATGACAATAGGCTATTTTATAGTTTCATTATGTATTATGCCATTTACTTTTTATATTTATAATAATAAAAAAAAGATTTGGCATAATACAATTTAAAATTACATGATAAAACTAACTATTGCTATACCAACATACAATAGACCAAAGCAAATAATTAATTTATTAGAACGCTTCATAGATTATAGAATCGAGTATTCTAAACAAATAATTTTTGATATAATAATATTGGATAATTCAGATAATAATATAACCTTACAGGATTTTAATGATAAAATTTCTATAAAATATGATTGGATTAAATATTATAAAAATGATAAAAATTTAGGATTTGATTTAAATATTTTAAATTGTTATTTAAATGCAACCGGAGAATATATTTGGTTATTTGGTGATGATGATATTCCAGAGTACAATTGCTTTGATTTTATAAAAATTGCTTTATCAAATAAACCATCTTTATTATTATTACCATTTAGACAACCTCTGTCTTTGAAAACACCGCAATATAATGAAAATCAAATTTTTAATCAATTAGAATGTGTAAAAACAATAACAATAAATACTAAAATAACTTCATTTATTATAAAAAATGTTACAATAAATCATCAATCTTTATTAAAATATAACAATACTGGATGGATGCATCTCATAATTTCATTTGAAGTTTTATCAAATATTGGAAATCATGTACAAACACTAAATCAATTTTGTGCAAGACCAATTTCTGATAGCGATATTAAGAGTTTAGACTGGGTGCCTTCGGCTTTTATAAATTTTGATAAATTATTAACACATCCTTATTTAAAAGATGTTAAAAATAATATAGATATTTTAAAAATTTGGAATGATAATTATTTGTCTGGTCTAACCCTAACATGCTGGGGTTCAAGTGGAGCATGGAATACAAGAAGCGTTTCAAAAAGTGATTATATAAAATTTGGCAAAAATTATCCGTTCAAAACTGTACTTTTTTTAAAACCTAGATATTTTTTATATTGGATTTTAGTTAGACTAAATTTTACAAAATATTTTTTAAATCATTTTTATAATTTATCAAAAAAAAGCGGCTATGAACATTAAAAAATTAAAAAAATAGTGAATAAAACCTTAACTATATGCATTCCTACATATAATAGGCCATTAATTGTATCAGAACTAGTAAATTATTTCGTAAATATTTTATTAAAAAAGTATCAAAATGTTGTTGATATATTAGTTATTGATAATAGTGAAAATCTTGAAACTGAACTTATATTCTCTAAATTAGATTTTAATAATGTTTCCTATATACGAAATGAATCAAACCTTGGATTTGATAAAAATATTTTAAAACTATATCTTAATGCAGATTCTGAATACATTTGGTTTTTTGGTGATGATGATTATCCAGAACCAAATTCTATAGAAATGATTTTGAATATTTGTGATTCCTTCAAACCAGATATTTTACTTTTGCCGTTTAGGCAGCCTATAAATTTAAAAGATCCTCAATTTCAAAAATATCCAGATATAGTCGAACTTTTGGATTATAATAAATGTTTAAATACAATACTTAGTACTGGTAAAATCACGTCATATATTTTCAAAAAAATACGTTTTGATAACGATTCAATTTTAAGAATTTCTAAATTTGATGATTGTGGATGGATGCATATAGTAATATCTTTGGAATTGCTTTTTTTAAATAAGGGTATAAAAGTTTTAACTTTTAATCAATTCTGTGCAAATTGTAGATCTGATAAAGATATTGAAAATTTACAATGGGTTCCTACTGCATTTTTAAATTTTCAGAAATTGTTAAATCATGAATTTTTTTGTAAAATCAAAATAGAAAAAAATACACATAAGATTTTTGATAATGCATATAGAAATGGTATAATTATAACAGCATATGGATCAAGTGGTATTTGGAATGTATATAATCAAAAGGACTATATAGAATTTGGTAAGACATTTCCATTTAGAAAATCTTTGTTATATTATCCTTTTTACTTATTACTTTGGATGTTGATTAAATCTGGTAATATATTATTATTAAGAAAAATATTATCTTTCATTTTATCTAAAAAAATGAAATAATAAAATGATTCTATTTTTTTTGACATTAATGCATATTTTATTTTGGATATTCTTTTATAAAAATAAATTAAAAACAATTTTTAATCCAGTTTCATTATTTTGTATTGCATTATTTTTATCAACTTTTTCAATATTAATTTCCGACTTAATTGGCCTTTTAAGAGATTATAGAATTGATGATTCATTTTCAATATTATTTATTTTTAATTTCGCAATCATTATTTTTATTATTCCATGGTTTAGTTATAAAGAACATGTATATGTTGAACATAAATTTTATGAAAAAGAAAATAAATATATTACATTTTCTTATATTTTAATTTTTATTTTATTTTCTCTCTTTTTTGTAGCATTTATTTTGCTAGGAGGTTTCCCAATTTTAAATATGCTATCAGGAAAGCTAAATATTGTTGAATATAATGACTTGATAAAAAAATTACCTATAGGCATGTTATCTATCTTACTTCTAATTTCTACGATCCTTTCACTTTTTTTTTCAAGTTTTCTTTTTAGTCGTAACATAATTAAAATAAATGTGTTATATATTTTATTTTTATTGGTTATAACAATTTTTGCATCGATCTGGCAAGGGAAAAGACAAGGCATATTAATGCTTTTGTTTTTTATCTTAGCACGTTTTGGACAATACATTTACCAAAAAAGAAAAAAAATATCCACTTTTTATAAAATTTTATCAGTTTTATCATTTATATTTTTTATTGTAGTTTTTGGATTAATTGGCAAAATTAGAAGCAATTCAAGTGAAGTTGATAATAATGAACTTTTATCTTATACAATGTATCCACCTATGAATTTTGCGCTTTTAGTTTCATCGGGGTCACCTTTTGGTAATTCCATCTTACCTACTAATATATTGATGGATATCATGCCTTCAAGATTACTAGAATCTAAAACAATACAAAATCAAGTAACAAATGAAAACTTAATTTTTGAACCTACTTCCCCTAGTGGTTATTTTTATCCTTGGTATAGCAATTATGGCTATATCGGAATTTTATTCGGATCATTGTTATTAAGTACTGTATCAAAATCTGTTTATAAAAGAAGGTTCATATCAGAAAATTACATGAGAATTTGTATTTTAACACTTTGGTGTTGTGCAACATCTGGTATATACAATCACATGTTAACTTTAAATTATTATATTTTACCAATTATTTTTTTACACTTGTTAACTAAAATCAAGACGCAACGAACTAATTAGATTATACTATTTATAAAATGAATTTTATTTGATATCTTTAACAATAAATAAATATTATTATATAACCTCATGTTTTTAAAATATATAAAAAATATACAACAAAAAAGTTCTATTTTAAACTTTAATGTTGTTGAAAGAGATAAATGGATCCAAAAGCAATCCAAATTTGTTGTAAAGAATTCATGTGTATTAGATATTGGGGCTGGCTCAAGTCCATACAGAAAATATTTTACTCATTGTAAATATGTTACACAAGATTTTTGTCAACTTGAGACAAAACAATTAAGATTTAAAAATGGCTATTCATCTATAGATATTGTATCAAATGCTGATAATATACCATTGCCTGATGAGTCATACGACATAATTTTACTAACAGAGGTATTAGAACATGTACCAAATCCAATTGATGTTCTAAAAGAAGCTACAAGAATATTAAAGAGAAATGGTTTTATAATTATAACTGCACCATTAGGATCTGGTTTACATCAACAACCTTTTCATTTCTATGGTGGGTATACTCCTTTTTGGTATCAGAAATTTTTAAAAGAATTTGACTATGAAAATATAGAAATAATACCTAATGGAAACTTTTTTAAATTTTTTGGTCAAGAATTTCAAAGATTTATTAATTATACTAATCCATTATCTTTTGGAAATAATATACTTTTCAAAATTTTCTGGTTTCCATTTTGGATATTTTTATTACCTTTTTGGATTTTAGTTCCCCTTTTTATGAATTTAATTGACAAATTAGATAACAAAAAATTATTTACAATTGGGTATCATGTTATTGCAAAAAAAATATGAATTATACCATTTATTATAATATCAATCTTTTTATTTACATTTTAACTAAAATGTTTAAAAATTATTTGAATTTAGTTGTTAACCTTATTATTATTTATGTTAATATTTAGATTATTTGGTGGTTTAGGAAATCAAATGTTCCAGTATGCATTTGGTAGATACTTATCAATAAAATATAACACAGATTTAATTTTAGATACATCTTTTTTTGATAGTAAAATGTCTAATCGAAAAATTGGAATTATTCATTTTAATTTAAATCTTAAAATAGATGATACATGTTCTAAAAAATTTAAGCATTTTAATAATGCAACTTTAAATAAATATTTCAATTACATTATTTTTAATTTTAATGTTTTTTCAGAATCAAAAGTTTCAAATTTTAAAGATGTTTTATTAAATAAAAAAAAAGGATATTTTGATGGTTATTGGCAATCTGAGAAATATTTTTATGAAATAAGAAATTTATTAATTGAAGAATTCACTCCTAAGTTTATTTCATTAGATACTTTAAATTTAATAAATAAAATTAAATTAACTACTTCTATAAGTCTACACATTAGAAAAGGTGATTATTTAAATAATATTAATTCTAAAATTTATTCTAATTGTAGTCAGAATTATTATATGAATTCAATATATTTTATGTTAAATAAATTTCCTGATGCTATCTTTTATATTTTTACAGATGATATAATTTGGGTAAAACAAAATTTAAATTTTACTGAAATAAGACATGAGTTTGTTTCAAAAGAACCAATAGAAGATTTATATATAATGTCTAACTGCCAACATAATATAGTATCTAATAGTACATTTAGTTGGTGGTCAGCATGGTTAAATATAAATAGTCATAAAGTTGTTATTGCGCCTTTATACTGGTTTACAAAAGAATCAAATATAACACATGAGGTAATTCCATTTAATTGGATTAGAATCGCTAATAATTAATGATGAAAGACCTTGTTACTATTGGTTTGCCTTTTTATAATTCAGAAAAAACAATTGAACTTGCAATTAAATCAGTTTTAATGCAAAATCATAAAAATTTTGAATTAATAATCATAAATGACGGATCAAATGACAACTCTGATTTAATTGTTAGAAATTTTTTATTACTTGATTCCCGAATTCATTATTATAACTTTAAAGATAACCAAGGTCTTGTATATAGGTTAAATCAAATAATAGAATTAGCTAATTCTAATTTTATTGCTAGAATGGATTCTGATGATATAATGGTTCAAAACAGAATTGAAAAGCAGTTAAATATTTTATTGAATGACAATACCATAGATGTAGTAGCAACAGGAATTTACACTATTGATGAATTTAATAATCCGATTGGAATTAGGGATATTAAACCAATTAATAATACTATTAAAAGTATTTTAGAAAAAAAATTTATCATACATCCAACTATAATGGCTAGAAAAGAGTGGTATTCTAAAAATAAATACTTAAATTATCACAGAGCAGAAGATTTAGAATTATGGATAAGAACACATAAATATACTAAATATTACAGAATCGAGGAGCCACTTTATTTATATCGTGAAGGTAATGTAAGTATTTCTAATTACTTAAAAACTAATTTCACTTTTATTAAATTATTGAAATTGCATAAAAACATTAATGTTAATTTTTCGTATAAATTTAAACTTATTTTTTTGACTCATTTAAAATCAATAATATTTTATTTTTTTGGATTTTTTCACCTACAATATCTGTTAGTTAAGAATAGAAGTATTCCATTAGATTTTGAAAGTAAGCAATATGTTAAAGATATTATTAACAATATTGATAATTATAAAATAAGTTGTGAGAAAATATAAAATTTTATTTGTTATAAATGACTCACACCCGTTAAAATATTTTTTAAAAAATCATATAGATTATTTAAACAACCTAGGTTGTTATGAAATATCAGTAATTATGAATAATTATAACAATGAAATATTTGATAATTACCAAATTAATTTATATCATTTCAAAATTAGAAGAACACCCAATTTGTTTCATGATATAATAATTTTATTCAAATTAATTATACACTTCAGTAAATATCGTTATGATATAGTACATTCATTAACTCCTAAATCTGGATTACTAACTGCCTTTTCTGCGTATTTAACATTTAAAAAAGTTCGTATTCATACATTTACAGGCCAGGTGTGGGCAAATTACACTGGTCTGAAAAGATTTATTTTTAAATCACTTGACCAATTAATTTGTATGTTAAATACTCACATATTAACCGACTCAAATTCTCAGAAACAATACCTTATTGATAATAATGTTGTTTCATTAAATCGCATCAATGTTCTAAACAAAGGTTCAATTTGTGGCGTAGATTTAAACAAATTTAAAAAATCAGATAAAGAAGCCAATCTTTTAAAGAATGAACTAAATATAAAGGATAATGATTTTGTTATTTTGTATGTAGGAAGATTAAATTTTGATAAAGGTGTAGTTGATTTAATTAATTCATTTATTAAATTTAAGAACAACAACATGCATTTAATTATATTAGGAAGAGACGAGGCAAATATTATTAATTATGTAAAAAAAATACATAGTGATATCAATAGCCGGAATATTCATTTTATAAATGAATCAAATTTCCCTGAAAACTATATGTCTATTGCTAATATATTATGTTTACCAAGTTATAGAGAAGGCTTTGGTAATGTTGTGATTGAAGCAGCAGCAATGGGTGTTCCATCAATAGTTTCTAGAATTTATGGTCTTTGTGATTCAATAATTAATGGAGAAACTGGATTTTTTTTTGAACCTGGTAATGTTGATGATTTATATATTAAAATTAAATATTTATTTTCTAATCAAGATATACTAAATAATATGAAAGTAAATTGTAAATCATTCATTATAGATAATTACGATTCAAAAATTATTTCAAAATCTTTAGTAGATTTTTATACAAGAATTTTAAACAATGGAAAATAAAGTAGCAATATTAAATCCTGGATTTCTTTATAATCGTATAATCCAAAAAGGTGAAATTAAAAAGGTTTCTGATTTTATAAAAATAAATACAAATAATTTAGTAGAACAAAATAAAAGTTTTTTAACAAATTTTCGTATAATATATATCGATGATTACGTTATTTCTTTTGAAAGCCAAATTAATGAGTTAAATAAACTAGATATTTTTACTTTTGAATATAGATCGCTTACAGATTTATATGAAAAATAT
>JACCDH010800620.1_pt1 | contig 17922 bp, 14 predicted proteins | sample 7442481 | NCBI WGS metagenome assembly JACCDH01 (sample SAMN15323433, study PRJNA562643) | freshwater metagenome | isolation source: river surface water | place: USA:Blue River Watershed | collected 2017-08-15
CATTTAATTTATTCAAAATAGCAGTTAAGCCCATTTTAACAATACTATGATCCTCAACCACTAAAACTTTTACATCCATAATTGCTGCTTTGATATTTCAAATTTAGTGAGTCTAATGTTCAAAACTGCTGATTTTCACTCAAATAGAATTAATTCTATTAATTTAATGTATATATAAGTATATGATTTTTAATAATATACATTCAAATTCAATAAAAAGGTCTAGATAGTTAAATTGTTAGAGCTAAATCTACTTGTTACAATACCTAATATTCTTAAATTTATAAAAGATTAACGATTGCTTGCTTATGTTCACATTAACTGAAATAGTTAAGGATGGCATTTTAGAAGTGCAGTTTTCCAATGAGGATTGTGAAAGTAAAATTTATACTATCACGAATGCAAATGGAGTGGACATTTTGCAAGGCAAAATTTCAGGAAATACACAAAGAACCTGTCTTTACGTGGGCGATTGTAAAAAAGGACGATACACATTCTCATTAGGTGACACCAATGCGCAGGAATTTACTATACAGTAATTTCATTAAATTTGATGAAATTTATAAGCATTGAAACTGTCGATATTCTCAGTTGGGAAAACCCATGATTCATATATTAAGGAAGGCGTTGAACTATTTACCAAACGTATATCACATTACTACCCCATTGATTGGCAATTAATCACTCCAAGTAAATTGACAGACGCCATTCAAATTAAAAAAGCCGAAGCAACCAGTATACTAAAAGCATTAACCACAACCGATGTGCTGATTTTATTAGACGAAAAAGGTAAAATGTTAAGTTCACCAGGGCTTGCTAATTTAATGCAACAAAAGGCTAATCAAAGTGCACAACGCATAGTATTTTTAATTGGTGGAGCCTATGGCGTGGATGATGAAATAAAAAAGCGCGCCAATTTTACATGGAGCCTTTCCGAATTGGTTTTCCCACATATGTTGGTTCGATTAATTTTAGCTGAACAAGTTTACCGTGCTTGTAGTATATTGGCGAATGAAAAATATCATCACGAATAAAAATTTTACATGTCTATAACCATCTTAATTGTAATTATAACTGTCATCATTTCATTCCTTGCATTGAAAAATGATCAACTCATGGACAGGCTCATTTTTCATCCTTACACCATTGCTCATGACCCATCACAATGGTATCGATCAATAACTTGTGGATTTATTCATGCCGATTTTATGCATTTGGCATTTAATATGTTCTCCTTTTATATGTTTGGCGATTTTGTAGAGAAATTTTTTGAACTCATTTTCGGTTCATTAGGAAGTGTTTTTTACATACTATTGTATTTATCGGCATTAATTGTATGTATCATACCTACCTATATGACACATCATAAACAATATAGATACCGAAGTTTGGGTGCCTCAGGTGCTGTATCAGCAATTGTTTTTGTGGGTATATTTTTACAGCCCACTTTACAAATTGGTTTTTTCATTATACCTCCAATTATTCCAGGATTTGTATTTGGCCCTTTGTATTTAGCGCTTACGGTTTATTTATCAAAAAATGGTCCAGGCTCCATTAACCATAGTGCACACTTATGGGGCGCTTTATATGGGATTGTGTTTTTAATTGTTGCCTCAAATGTTGCTGGAATTGAAGGCCAATCGGATGTGATTAATTCCTTTATAACGCAAATAAAAATTTATTTAAATAAGTTTTAACTAAAAGATAGAAACTAAATTATTTGACTTATTCCTGCCTAGAAAACCAGTCAAATTAAATTCCAAAGTTTGAGGGCGTAAATTAGAAGTCGTCATATTGTTTTGATAAATATCATAACTTATTCCGAATTTATATTTATTCAATAATATACCCACGTATGGAATAATCGCATCATTACTTCTGTAAAAACAACCTAAATACAACCTATTTATATTGTCGTTTTTTTCTGGTATTGGGAAACCCATTGCCATCCCCACATAATAATTGGTGACTTCCAACCTTTCCTGATAATCAGCATGAAACAGTATCGTCTTATCTTCCATAATGCGTTGTTCTAAATTGAATAAATAATTCATTTGAAAATTTTGATTCACATTACTATATGACTGGTTAACAGCTGTCCTGAAAATATAATAACTACTGGCTCCATACTGAATAAACCTATTAGGAGAATTACTTATATACATTAAACCAACATTGGTTGCATACTTGGAAGGAAAATCAGAAATATAATCAGCCGTGGAATTAAAAAATAAGCGTCCTGAATTAAATTGATCCCCAAAACTAAGTTGAGTTCTATCTATATTTCTACTAATATAGCTAGCACCAATTCCTAATGATAAGGATTTAGTCTTTAGTTGATTAAAAAATATTCGATTAGCAAAATTTAAGGTTATGTAATTTGTTTGTAAAGCTCCATTTAAAACTCTTTCAGAAACTGCTTGAATACCCATCCCAAAAGTATTAGGTTCATCGTATTCCTTTTTAAACAATTTAAAATCTGCTGCAATACCTATGGTCTTATATGCATCACCTACGCCCGCAAATTGATTTCTAAAAAAACTATTCAAATTATGATTTACACCAAAGCCGACTCCTGCAGGATTTAAATAGTTAGTGATGGCTATATTTTGTGAGGTATATGGAGTTTGCGCACAACTATTTGTCTTAAATAAACAAGATAAACAAATGAAAAATATTGAAATATATTTTTTCATTTATCTTAATAAAATTACAGAACCTGTTTTGGAAACATGTTCTTCTTTAAATGTGATATAATCTAACAAATAGGTATAAGCATCCATTTCCTGCTCTCTCCCATTGTATTTACCATCCCAACCAATAGTTGGATTATTGGTTTCGAAAATTAACTTACCCCATCGATTAAATATTCTAAAATAATTCACCAATTTCACCCCCGCCCCCGTTTCTAATTTTAAGACATCATTCAAACCATCATTATTAGGGGTAAATGCTTTAGGTACAGAAACAACCACTTCATTTGAAACTATAATATGGTAAATGTCATCCACCTGACAAAAACTTGAGGTGTCAGTTCGAGTTAATTTATAATCCATTGAATTAGTTGCCCTAAAAACTGGATTAGCAATCATTGGATTGGATAAATTCAAATAAGGAGCCCATTCATATTTTGTATAACCACTGTCAATTTTAATATTTGACAAGACGGTATCCATATCAGAAAGCACAAACATGGTAAATTCACTTGCTTTTAACGGATCCACAACTTTTATAGTATCCCCATCAAAAAAGCTATCATATTTAGGACAATAGTCATTGGTAAAACTTAATTTAATTTGATAACTCCCATATTTTGAATACTTGTGGGTTAATGGGTTTGGTAATTCAGAAAAACTACTATCCCCAAAATTCCATAAAAAATGTGTACCCTTTGCCTCCTTTGCATTAGTTGTTATTGGAAAAGACGTATTAATGCACACATAATTTTTAGTAGAAAAAGAATATGGTGGAATGATGTATTGATATATGTAAATTGAATCAGATAGTAATGAATTACAAAAGCCGTTGTTGACTTGTAATTGATAATAACCCGGATTTGCAGTTTGAAATGAGTCAACGAAGGTTATTGCATTTATTTTTTTATTTAAAAACCAATTGTATTGATTTCCACCAGATCCTTTTATCGTAATTGGGTCCTGATTACAAATAATCGTATCCATTGCTTTTATGGAAGCAACTGGAATTGTTTTTATTTCTAAATTTTTGATATTGTTGTATTGATAAATACAGTTTTTTGCATCCGTCACTTTAAGCGAAATGTTCACACTACCATTAGCGACTCCTGTCAAAACATTTTGATTGAATTTTGCATCATTACTGCTTGTAGTCCATTCATAACTATAATCTGGTGTACCCCCAACAATATTTGGCGTAAATAATATAGAGTCTGCAACACAAGCATAATCCTTTGATGAGGTAAATGAAAATGATTGAGGCGGAGGGACTAAATTAATGATTGACTTAGCTTCATCAAAACAAGTAATACCCGAATAGGAAACGAGCCTGATATCATATTGCATTTTATCAGGAAATTTAAAATTTGTAAAACTATGTTTATAAATTTTATTTAGAGATGGATTTTCATCAATGCTAGTATCTAATTTATTATTTGCATAATCCCAATAAATAACGACTTTACCAATGGTACCAATGTCCACTGTTGATGCATTGTTTAATTGCATAGGAACATTTGAGCATATTGCATTTGAATCAATAATGGTAAAATTTGATTTCGGATAAGCTCCATTTACTGTAAATGTCTCGATGGTATCACCCACACAACCACTTAAACTTGTCACTGTTTCTTTAACCTGGTAATTACCTGCACTTAAATACTTATGTTTTGGATTTGCAACACTGTCAGTATTACTTGAACTTGTATTTAAAGCATCGCCAAAATCCCATTTATATTTAAATCCATTTGAATTATCTACAATTGAACTGGTGTCTTTAAATTCTGCAAAAGCATCATTTAAACAAATTTCTGGCAATATAAATCCTGCCTTCGGATTTGGTGAAACTTTGATGCTTGCTGTTTTTTGTTGTCTACACCCATTTAATGTAGTGACCGCTAAACTTACGTTGTAATTTTTAGCTGTATCATACTTATGAGTGACTGGTGAATTAGTCAATAAACTGTCTTTAGCACTATTATCCCCATAATTCCAAACCCAGTTCAATAACTGAGTCCCGTTTCTTGCAAAGGAACTGTCCTTAAAAACAATATCCTTACCTAAACATTTAATTTGTTGTGCGACAAAATCAACCTTTGGAATACTATCAATGATAAAATTATCACTAATTGTATCACTTAAACAGCCAATATCAGTAATTACATAATAGTTAAAAGGAATGATACCTGCTTTATTAGATAGCACAGCTAATTTTTTTGCATCCACATAGGAACCATTATCAATCTTCCAATTAAAAGAAATTAATTTTCGATCATTTTCATTAACTAAAGTATTGTCGTTAAAAACCACACTATCTCCTAAACAATTGCTTGTATTAATTTTAAATGCTGCCTTTGGAGGGCTGTACACCACCAAGTCAAAATCAATGGTTTGTTCACCGCTACAACCATCACCGGTAGGGTTAAATACCTTTATTTGAATATTATAAGTTCCAACACTGTCATAAACTAAAAAAGTATTTAAGGAATACCTATAAATGGTCTTACCATTTATTTGATAGGTGGAATCATATGCTGGTGCATTATTTGTAGGTATATTAGGATACTTAGGAATATTCCAAGCAAGCGATAAAGGTTGATATGGCAAAGTAATGGAAACTTTAAAAGGGGTTCCCCTGCAAGTGGCTGGAAGTTTAACAGTCCCATACTGATTATTAACCGTTAATCGTTGGTATAAATCTGTAACATTTGTTCCAGCATTGTATCCATAGGACTCAGCACCTCCATATCCATATGCAAAAGCATTAAAGCCAGAATCAGCAACAATGGTATGAGCCCCTGATTTTAAGGCTACTTGATAATAAACATAATTAGGATCACCCGGATGAACAATTGGGTTAGTGGGTGCTTTTCCATCAATGAGTAAAGACGATGCTCCATTTTTGGGTAAAACAATATTTACAAAATGTAAAGAATCAACAATTCTGGCATTGGATGTTGAATTAATTGTTACTTTATTTATCGTTTGCTCAATAGGACTTAAATATATCATTTCAGGATCACCATTGCCACTGTTATTATTACCATAACTTCCTGAGGTAGTAATATACTGAGCAACCATAATGGGTACATTTGACTCAATTGAATTCGCATCAAATGAATTAAACTCATAATAAAAATTATTAATTAAGGTAGATGTTGATAAAACATTACCATTTAGTTTAACCACCGCATTCGGATCACTAACCGCAATCCTAAAAATGTTATTTGTCATTTTAGCAGTAGGCACTGTCAGGTATTTTTTTCCCCATGCGTTTGATGGCAAAGCTTGTTGAATATAGTTATCGGCAGTTCTTGCATTGTTATCGAAAATGCTAATTTTACCTGAACCTGAAAAAACAGCAATTCTTTTACAAGTACTTGTCGCCGTTGCGATTGACCGAATTAAAGTACCAGTTAAGTCCTCACCAGTAGATGCATTATTACTTCTTGAAATTTCCCTACCAAAAATATTATAAATCTGGCCTTTATTTAAGGTAACTCGAATGACATCCCCTGCGCCATTGAACTTAGTATTTACACTTGGCGTTATTTCAATATTAGTTGAATCCTCTGTGGCAATTACATAAGCATAGGAATATGAATTGGGACTATTTGAAATCTGTTTATAATTAATGGAATAATAGGAACGACCCAAGGTATTTGTTGGTAATAAAAGCGTCGCACCCGATACACTACCATCATAAATATGCGCATAGGCGATGATTGCAAAATCGGAAGTGATATGTATTCCTTTATCTGACTTTCCTTCATCGGTAATTCTAGCATCCTGCGAAAGCAGTTTTGGCATAGGATCAGATACTGTTACACTATTGGCCGTAATGATATATGTTTTTGTATAACCTAAGGATGGAATTTCAACCTTGACATTGGCATCACGGTCAGAAGTAAAATATAAAACCATGTTTTGAGAACCCCCGGTTGTTGTATTAGGATCACCATTTCCATTATACATGGAAACATGACTTCCATAACCAACCCAAAAATCTTTTCCTTTATTTGAAAAATCTTGTGCAAAAATCGTATTTGACAGTATCAAACATACAATGTTTAATAAAAGGACTTTATTAATGAAAGATGAATACATTATTTTATATTCTTATACGATTGATAGTCTATAAAAATATTAAATTAAGGTGGAATTAGCCCCCTTTCGGTTAAATTATTGCCAAATGATTTTCAATACTTTTTGGGTGCTATTGGTGATTTTAAATCTATCATCAATTCTATGGCCTACAACCCATATTAATCGGTCACCTGAATAAAGTACTGAAATTTTTGATTTATCAGCCGGATTCAGTTTTAGCGATGACAAAAAGTGATTCAACTTCTTTTTCTTTCGCATACCTAATGGGTAAAAATAATCAGTCATTTCCCAGGTTCTATATAGCAAGGGCCATTCAATTTTAGCTGCATCCAAATAGGCAAAATTTGGATTGGTTTCAATATTAAATGAATCATCGTTTTTGATTTGCTCAAACTGCAAATAACCGTTTAAGGTTTGAATTTTTGCATTTTTGAAAGCATTATCCGTTGTTGATTCCTTTTCCAACAAAATATCTTCATGTATGGGTATATACTCCTTTAGATGATCTTTTTTAATAATTAAAATTTGATCATCCCATTTAATAAATTGATGTGTATTCGAAGCTATATAAGCTCCTTTTTTTGCATTTAGCAATTTATAAACTTCTTCAATTTGGTTTTGTGTAAAACCATATTGAATGATGAAGGAATAAGTATAAGTATCATTTCCTATTACTTTGTTCCAATAAGCAATGGGAATACTTAAAATTCCCTTTTTTACTTTCAAACCTTTTTTCCAAAAAGCATCTACCGTATTAATTACAATTTGTTCAGCTTCCTTAATTCTATTTGAAGTTGCGATAATATTTTCACTCACTTTTGGGAAAATGGTGGCCATTTGCGGCAATAAAGTATTTCGAATAAAATTTCTGGTATAATCATTCTTATCATTACTACTATCCTCGACATAGGATAAGGCATTTGCATTTGCATAATCCATTATTTCAGCCTTACTAAATGCTAATAAAGGCCTCGCCAAATTTAATTCATCATTGCGCCTAGCAGGGATACCTATTAATCCATGAATACCTGTACCTCTGAATAATTGCATTAAAATAGTTTCGACATTATCATTTTCATGATGCGCGGTTAGTAATACGACTGGCTTAGGATTCATTTTTGATGAAATTTCTTTCATCAATTCAGCAAACCAAGAGTACCTAATTTCACGAGCAGCTTGCTGAATACCTATTTTATGTTCATCCGCGTATTGATTGGTATTACTATGATAAACCTTAAATGGAATTTGATATTGAGAAGCGAAATTTTCAACAAACTTTTCGTCTCTTAAACTCTCATCCCCTCTTAATTGAAAATTGACATGCGCTATGGTACAGTTTGCCTTGACTGCATGCATTAAATGAGCAAGCACAATACTATCAACCCCTCCACTTACCGCTAATAAAAAATGACTTCGACGTAATCGAACATCTGGAAACTGTTTATCCCAATAGGCCTTAAATGATTCTATATTTAGCATAATGGCAGTTCAATTAAGAAATTTATCAGGTGCATTCAACTATTTTTTTTGCTCCTTAGCCCATGCATCCTTTAATCCTACAGTTCGATTATAAATTAAATTATCCTTTGTGCTATTCTTATCCTGATAAAAATATCCTTTTCTTAAAAATTGAAATCTAGCCTCTAATGAATCCTTTACCAATGCTGGCTCAGCATATGCCTTGACTGAATTTAAAGAATTAGGATTTATATAGTCCTTAAAATCACCATCGGCACTTGATAAATCTTCAACACTAAACAATCTATCATATTCATTTAATGTAACAGGCACAGCATGTTTAGCACTCACCCAATGTAAGGTACCCTTTACATGAATACCGCTTGTATCCTGACCTGATTTACTATCGGGATTATAGCTTGCAAATACTTTAGTAATATTACCTGCTTCGTCTTTCTCAAAACTTTCACAAGTTATAATATATGCACTCTTCAACCTTACCGATAAACCTGGTCCAAGTCTAAAATATTTTTTAGTTGGTTCTTCCATAAAATCCTCGCGCTCTATCCAAAGCTCATTACTAAAAGGCACTTCACGTGTCCCACCATTAGGATCCTCAGGATTGTTTTCAGAATGTAAAATTTCTTCGCCTTTTTCAAAATTAGTGATCACCAATTTTATTGGATTAGTCACCACCATTCGTCTTTGCGCAACCTTATTTAAATGTTCACGAACACAAAACTCTAATAAACTAAAATCAATAATGTTTTCTCTTTTTGCAATACCAATTCTATCACAAAAATCACGAATACTTTCAGGCGTATACCCACGACGGCGCATACCACTAATCGTTGGCATACGAGGATCATCCCAACTTTCAACATGTCCTTCCTCCACCAATTGTAATAATTTACGCTTACTCATCACCGTATAAGTCATGTTTAATCGCGCAAACTCATATTGATGTGAAGGGTAAATGCCTAATTGTTCAATACACCAATCGTATAATGCTCTGTGAGGAATAAATTCCAAGGTACATACCGAGTGTGTTATATTTTCGATAGAATCGCTTTGTCCATGTGCAAAATCATACATTGGATAAATACACCACGCATCACCAGTTCTATGATGATGAGCACGTTTTATACGATATAACAATGGGTCGCGCATATGCATATTGGGACTTGCTAAATCAATTTTAGCACGTAATACTTTTTCACCGTCTGCAAATTGACCAGCTTTCATCCCAGCAAATAATTCCAAGTTTTCAGCGATACTTCTATTCCTAAAAGCATTCCCTGTACCAGGTGAAGTTGGTGTTCCTTTTTGTTGCGCTATTTCCTCAGCACTACTATCATCAACATAGGCTAATCCTTTTTCAATTAATTGAACCGCAAAACTATATAGCTGATCAAAATAATCAGAGGCATAACACTCTTTAACCCATTCAAAACCTAGCCATTTAACATCCTCTTTAATGCTATCAACATATTCAATATCCTCTTTTGCAGGATTGGTATCATCAAAACGCAAATTAGTCGCTCCTCCAAAACTTTTGGCTAAACCAAAATTCAAACAAATACTTTTGGCATGACCAATATGTAAATATCCATTGGGCTCGGGAGGGAATCTTGTTAAAATAGACTTGTATTTCCCAGAAGCTAAATCTTGGGATATAATTTCTTCAATAAAATTCAGACTTTTTTCTTCACTCATAATAATAAACGCTATTCGCGTAAAGGTACAAAAACCTGCCTCAAAAACCTACCTAAATTGGTATTAACCCCTTAAACCGTATAGCTTACGAACCTCTTTTACAAACTTTTCAATTTCTTGATCCTCGCCAACTGGGTTATATGGCTGTTTTAAATTGCTTCCAAATAAAAAGGCAACCGTTTGCCATAAACCTGCATTGAAACCACCTTTATATTCTTTAATTAATTCGTAGCAATTATTTCCAGTCTCTCGTTTAATTAGCTTCATTAACACTTTACCTTGATAAACCGATAAGCTCGTAACCTTGTCGGCAAAGTCACGTTTTAAATCTTTTTCCCTTAATTTAATGATCGCTTTTCTTTTTTTCTCGTCCGTAATATTTTCCAATTGTCCGTTTACTTCATTGATAATAACACTTGCTCTTAATGCATAAGGATAGGTAACATACACGGCATTGCGCAAACGTGTCCAGTTTTGTAAGTTCATTTTTTGTTGAGCAGTCATTACCGATGAAACTTCCACGGTAGGAAGCCATGACTGAGGTATTGTATCACCCTCGGGCGTTATAAAAGCCTCCACTCGCAAGGTATCATATACATTAGTTTGTCCATTGGCAATTTGTCCAAAAAACAATAAAAATGTAAATGGCAATATATATAAGACGCTTTTCATGCTGTTATACTTAACCTTGATACGCTAATTTACAAAAAGTAACCTTATTGAAATCCTATGATTTTATTAAAATTATTTAGCATTATTTATTTTAATTCTAGCCCATGTACTTATCATAAAGCCTAAAGTCATGACTAAAACTCCTATCCATAGCACATTAATAAAGGGAAACTCATATGCTTTTAAGGTAATCAAATTCGAAAGTGATGATGATTCCTTTATGCCGATTTCTAAAATACCCTTTGTCTGATCTATCACTTTATTGAAATTTAAGATCAAATTTTGGGCTTTTACCGTATCTGGAATCATTGTCATATTCATGCCTTCCAACCTAATTGTTGGCGTCACATCATACTTTAAACCTGTTACACTATGCACTGCCATTTGTAAAACCAATTCATTTACACCTGCTGCTCTATTGGGGTTTGGATTCACCAACACATTTTCAAGCTTCACATAACCATTGCTGTAAAAAACAGAATCTCCGATTTTAATTTGATTTGATTTAAAGGAAACAGTATCCTCGTCAGTATGATCCTGAAATGAAGTAACATAAACAAAAATATCCTTGTTCCAATAATGTTTTGAAGACGGATTTGCCGAGAATCCTTCCATGCCTTTGTTATTTTTTAAAACATCCGGATATAAATAGAAAGAATCTTTTTTCATGTTATTGTCACCCTTTTCGACAAACTTTAATTCAAAAAACTTTTTCTCTAATTCGTCGATTGTATCCCTAACATAAGTAACCATATACTTACCCATATCGGTATTCACTCCTTCAAATAGAGTAATATTTTCCATGGGATTACCTGCAGGATTCTTATTATTAGGATCCTTTTGAATCACATTAATACCTGTTGTATTCCAACTTAAAACAGTTTTATTTCCTGACGACAAAACTATACCTAATAATACCATTCCAAAACCAATATGGCCAATACTTGCACCAGCTGATTTAAATTTCAATTTTAAAATAACTACCCAATAATGGGCATTTGAAACAATTGAAAAAACAGACGATACAGTAGCTACAAAAAGTGCAGCTAAAAATCCTATACCTTTTTCATTAAACGCGATGCCAACAAAAATAAATATCACTGCACTTATTAAGGCCGTAATAATTAATGGGACACGCATACTTTTCAAAAAGCTCCCCTTTTTTGCGCCACCTTTATATTTTAGATATTGCCCAATAGCTGATAAGGTTCCAATAATGATTGCGACAAAAACTTGTACTTGATTATGTGCAAAGGCAGGATCCTCAGGTGGAGCAATTTTTGTTCCAAATATTTTATTAAAAACCGGGATTGAAGTAATGGTAATAATTACAATAGATGATAAAAATAAAACCAATGAACCAACCAACATCCAAAATTCTCGGCTGTCCACTGCGTCTTCCTTAACTGGATCAGCCATAAATTTATATCTACTAATATATAAAATGAAAAATGGCAATACTAAAACAAGTAAGAAAGTTAATAATTGTCCATTCATACCAAGGTCCGTAAAGGCATGTACCGATGTGTCCCCTAATATACCACTGCGCGTTAAAAAAGTTGAATAGATAACGAACAAAAAGCTGAGTCCAAAAAACAAATAAGTAACCCTTAAACCAGTTGCTGTTTTGCGATAAATTAACGCAGTATGTATGGCTGAAACTAAAATTAGCCAAGGCACTAAGGATGCATTTTCAACTGGGTCCCAAGCCCAGTAACCACCAAAGGTTAAACTCTCATAAGCCCATGCAGCTCCCATCATAATACCTAATCCTAAAATGCCAGCCGAAAAAGTAGCCCATGGCAATGCATTGGTCATCCAATTATTATCCTTTTTTAATAATCCCGCAATAGCAAAACCAAATGGAATTGTGGTAGATGCAAATCCAAGGAACAAAATGGGAGGATGAATCACCATCCAATAATTTTGCAACAATGTATTTAAACCAGTACCGTCTTTAATTAATTGTAAATAATCGGGTCTTGCTAAAATTGGCCAATTCATTTCATCCCTTAATAAAATAAAAGGACTAGTTCCAATTTTATATCCAAATACATATAGGCCAACCACCATGGTGGCTAAACAAAATTGAGTAAAACTTAATGTTAGCATCACGCCATAGGATTCTTGCTTCCACTTTTTTGATTTTGCAATCACAATCAATCCCAACACACAATGCCAAAAACTCCAAAGTAAAAAACTACCTTCTTGACCTTCCCAAAAACAACTCAACAAATATTCAGCAGGCAAATTTTTATCGCTATGCATGTAAGAATACTTGTATTCAAACATATGATTAGAAATCACATAAAATAAAATAACAAAACAACTAAATACGGCGATGGATTCAATGATAAACGCAATGTTTGCCAGTTTCTTCCAATCATTTTGAACGCTTATTTCTTTTGCGTAAAAAGCTTTTGCGAAACTAAACGTAGCCACCAAGGAGGCGACTAGTGAAAGTATAGTTAAAAAATATCCTAATTGACCAGGCAATAAATGTTCGCCAATAAATTGCACTGCTGCCGCATTTGTAGTTGTATCCATTAAATTGTAAAAATTAATTTGTGAATGTTACAGGTTGCTCCTGGTTTGCATTCGGGTTGTCCTTGTATTTTGAAGGACATTTAAGCACTATAGCTGAACATTCAAAAACATCACCCTGAACTTTACCTTTCAAAACAAGTCTTTCTGATTTATCCATATCAGTGGGCATGGTGTTGTGGAATACCACGTTTATTTTTCCTCCTAAACTATCTTGCACACCAAATTTTAATAAATTAGGATCTTTAACGGGATCATATTGAACAGGAACTGATTTATCCATTTTCACTATCAAGTTCAAAAACTTGCCTTGTTTTTGTTTTGCTGAACCAATCGTTTCATAGCTACTTAAATCACCTGTATAGCTGATTAACACTACAATTGCGAAAGCAATTAATACCAATAAAATAATATGGGTTTTCTTCATGACGCAAAGTTAACCAAATGAGCTTAAATTGCACTAAAATTTACCATTCTCATAAATACATTTTATGCGCATATTTGATTATATAATAGTATGTAAAAGCCCTGACTATAAAAACGTTGATCGAATTAGTCAATTTATGTATTTATTAGGCATTTTAGGCTTCTCTTTTGGGATTTATAAAGGACTTTTCCCTAAACCCGCTTTAATCATTGCTGTTATGAGTTCGGTGGTTTGTTGGTGGATTTTTTGCTTATTTCAAAAAAAACGCGGAGGCATACCTTACTACCGCTTGGGTTTGTTATTTGCAAGCTGGGGTTGGTTTTTAATGCCTAATGCATTACTTATTGCAGGCATTTATTTAATAGCCGCATTATTTGAACGCCAAGTTAAATTCCCTTACGAAATGGCCTTTGATCCTACTGGAATGGTCATAAATACCTTCCCCAAAAAATACTTTCCTTGGAGCGCTATTCAAAATGCAATTATTAAGGACGATGTAATTACCATTGACTTTATCAACAATAAATTGATTCAAAAAGACATCAATGAACCTGTAAGCGAAAGTGTAACTAGTGAATTTAACCAGTTTTGTGCAGAACAAATTGCTAACTCAAAACAAATAGTTCAACAATAAAGTCCATCCCCTTCAATTTTCATCTATAACAAGCTAAATACTACCTTTACCACATGTCAATATCAAGCTCCCCATATTTATTATATTCCGATGGCGAAGGCCAAATATTTGAAGACACTAGTTTATATACGGTAGGTCGAGCTGGTTGGGATGCCTATCCCATTCCGGTAGAGGATTGGATTGAACTTCCTGAAGGTGGGAACTTATATGAATTACCAGGCCGTCGTGGAATTGGTATTGATGTAGAAACTGGCGAAATGCGCCTTTGTGAATTAGGATGGGCAGTTGCTGCCTTTATTCCACCAGCGCATACCGGTTTGTATGTATCAGCATATGAAACATTGGATGCCGATGCACCAACACTACCCTTATTTTGCTACACTGCTGTAGGTTGGTTGGACGGAAAAAATTATGTGCCCGCAGTGCGTATCGAAAAAGATATTAGACAGGATTGCGAAGGATATGATCAAGACACCATTGATGCTGGAACCCAAAAATTATTATCGCTTTATAGCCAAAACCGATTGGTGAAACATTTGATGGAAAATTGTTGTCAAACCTATACCTGTCCTGCTGCTCGAAATTTAGCCATGGGCCGTTGGGAATGCCCAATCCCCATATCACCTGCGTGTAATGCCAACTGTATTGGTTGTATTTCATTCCAACCACAGGAGGAAGAAATTGTTTCAACTCAGGATCGATTAACATTCAAACCCACTGCTGCTGAGGTAGTAGAATATACCGTGCCTCATTTAATGAGCGCGCCATTTCCAATTATTAGTTTTGGACAAGGTTGCGAAGGTGAACCATTATTAATGTGGGAGACCATAAAAGAAGCTATCATTGAAATCAGAAAACATACCGATAAAGGAAGTATTAATATTAACTCCAACGGATCAAATCCGAAAGCAGTAGCTGAATTAGCGGCAGTTGGATTGGACAGTATTCGTGTTAGTATGAACTCGGCGCGTGAAAATATTTACAATGCATATTATAGACCTAATAATTACACTTTTGCCGATATAAAGGAAACCATTCGCGTCATGTCAGAGGCTGGAAAATGGACAAGTATTAATTACTTTGTATTTCCAGGAATGACCGATAGTGTGGAAGAGTATGAAGCATTGAGACAACTTATTAAAGACACCGGATTGAAAATGATTCAATGGAGAAATTTTAACATTGATCCAGATTGGTATTTAGGAAAAATTGGATTTACTGAAGTGGGAGAAATCATGGGCATTAAACAAATGATGGAATTAATACAAGAGGAATTCCCCGATTTAAAATTTGGATATTTCAACCCACCGATCGAAAGAATCAAAGGTGACTTTACTCAAAATTTTGCACACCATTGAGAAGGAATAATCAAATAGGGGCATTACTTGCAATTTGCTCCACCATTATTTGGTCAGGCAATTTTATCGTCTCACGTTATGCAATAAACCTTGCGGGTCCAATGAGTATTGCATTATTCCGATGGACCATTGCTACCATCACCATGTTCCCATTTGCATTTAGTAATTTAAAAGCAGAATGGCCCATTTTTAAAGAAAATAAATTATACTTTTTTTTGATGGGGCTGATAGGATTTGCCGTATACAATACCTTAATATATTCTGCTGGTCATTACGCAACTGCTATTAATATGGCATTATTTGGATCCACTGTTAACCCAATCGTAGCAGCACTATTAGGCGCTTGGTTAGTTAACGAAAAATTACACTGGAAAAATATTTCTGGAATTTTATTATGTATTATTGGCACCCTTTATTTATTAACAAAAGGCGATATCAATAATATTTTAAGTTTTCAATTTGGCACAGGTGATTTATGGATGATTGCGGCAGGTGTTTGTTTTGGTTCTTATAATGTATTTGTAAAAAAGAAACCCCAAGGCATTTCTAATAATAGTTTTCTTTTGTGTTTATTTATGATAGGTGCTACCCTATTATTACCAGGTGCCTTATATGAAATGAAGTATGTTCAACCGGTCGTTTACAATACACATTTATTATGGGTTGTGCTTTATATTGGGATTGGTAATTCAACCATCTCTTATTTAATTTGGAGTAATGCCATACAAAAAATTGGTGCAGGAAAAGCTTCATTATTTCTGACATTGGGCCCCATATTAAGTTCATTCGAGGCTGTTTTATTTTTAAATGAACGCTTCAATCAAGCTCAAATTGTAAGTGGCATTATTATTATAACAGGTATTGTCATAAATACTTGGCCAACCACAAATAAACCTATTATTCATCAAAATAGTTAAATGACCTCAACCATTATCATACTTTGTTTCATTGCTTTTTTTGCAGGCTTAGTGGATGCTATAGTGGGAGGAGGTGGACTGATTCAAACCCCGGCAGGTTTAATTTTACTTCCCAATAACTCAGTGGCACAAGTAATTGGATCTCTTAAAATCCCATCCTTTGCAGGCACTTTTTTTGCTGCTCGTACTTTTTTGAAAAAAATTAAAATTCCATTCACTAGGCTCTTACTATTTACAAGTATTGCTTTTACAGCCTCTTTCACGGGCTCATTGTGTTTAACTAAAATGAGTAACCAATTCATGAAACCTGTCATTTTAATTGTGTTGGCTGCCATCGCTATTTATACCTACACGAAAAAAGACTTTGGTCAAACCACAAAAAACGAAACTTTAACATTTCCTTGGTATAAAGCAGCACTCATTTGTTTTGCATTAGGTTTTTACGATGGATTTATAGGCCCAGGTGCAGGTAGTTTATTAGTACTCGCATTTATTACCTGGTTGGGATTTGATTTTTTACAAGCCAACGCGCATGCTAAAGTGGTTAATTTGGCAACCAATTTAGGTTCCATTGTATTGTTTACTATGAAAGGTGCAATACTTTGGCATATTGCTTTGCCAATGGCTATCTGTAATGCCATTGGAGGAATGGTGGGATCTAAATTAGCTTTGGCAAAAGGCAATAAATTCATAAGAACCCTATTTTTAATTGTTATCATAGGAACACTTTGCAGATTGGGTTATGATGTATTTTTACATTAATTTTATTGTATGCAATTAAATTTCGAACAACAAAAAAATATAAAAGCAAGTGTGTACACATTACTAATATGTACCATCCTAGCCTCGCTATTTTTTGTATTGCAATGGAATCAAATACCACCTATTATTACACCACCTGAACCAAGTTATATGGAGGTTAATTTAGGTAACAGTGAAACAGGATTGGGTGATGTACCTCCAATGAGTAAGGAAGCTCCGGCCCCTGAAGTAGGATCAACTAAACAAACAAAAGCATCGGCTGCGGTAAACGCATTAAAAGTAAATGCCAGTGCTAGTAATGATGATAATGACGAAGCCATAAAATCATCAACTGCTAAAAAAAATAATAAAAACATTCCCGTACCTCCTACACCAAAACCAAAAGCAATGATGGGGAAATATGCAGGTGGAAATGGCAAGGGCGGAAATAATCAAGACAGCTATAACAATATCAAGGATCAAGGTATTGCTGGTGGCAAAGGTGACCAAGGCGTTGCCAATGGAAGTATCAATGGAAAATCATATCAAGGAACTGGAGGTCCATTTGTCACCAAAGGTGACCGTCAAATAACAAAAGTATATTCTTTTAATGGCGATGTAGAGGCAGCAACAATTTATGCTGAAATTGAAGTGA
>JACCDH011102336.1_pt1 | contig 17914 bp, 15 predicted proteins | sample 7442481 | NCBI WGS metagenome assembly JACCDH01 (sample SAMN15323433, study PRJNA562643) | freshwater metagenome | isolation source: river surface water | place: USA:Blue River Watershed | collected 2017-08-15
CGTTAGCAAAATGAGAAAGATCAATCGGTGGGAGATCTACAAAGGTTTTTCCCTCAACCGCTCCCATGCTTCGGCAGTATTCCGCCATCGCTGGATTATTGGCCGAGACTGCCGACGCATTTCGGTAGATGAACTTCTCAGCAGCCAGAATCAATCGAGAGAAAACACTTTTTCGAATCAGGTGAGAAACATCCAAAGCTCGAAATATGTACGGGATGCCTAACTTCTTGCAAACCGACAGAGCTTGCCAGCCCGAGGTTGGCACCGAAAAACTAACAACCACATCTGGCCTAAAGTCTTTGACCGCCGCGGTAAAGGTTCTCTTAAAAGTCAGCGCAGTCTTGAGACGGCCAAGAAAGTTTCCAAAGGAGTTTTGCGGCGTGTACAGGGTTAGGTTAATGTTCGGCAATACCCGGCCCGGAATCTTGACCCTCCAGCCAAGAGATCGCACTTCCTCTTGGGACAACCCCTCCGGAAAATGCACAAAGCCAATCTCGTGACCCAACGCCGCGAGCTGCTCTGGAAACTCGTGCATCTCGAATATAGGTTTTTCGAGATAGTTGACTTCGTGCAGAAAGAGAATTCTCACAAGCTCTACTTACTTGATGCGATGAAGCGTGTAACCCTCACCAGGCATAGTTTCAAGAACAGGACCGGAGTAGGTTAGGTCGCCAGTCACGAGAACGTGAGTCGTTCCCCCTGGAACTAGGGATGCATCCAACACTGAAGCCGCACCGAATAGGTCGTATTTAATGGCCGCTGAATCTGCCCAAATAGCAACGTTGGTAGCTTCGAAACGAGAGGTAGCGACGATCCATGTGGAGTCAATCTGCTCTTTTGTGAGATTCGCTCTGAGGTACTGTCCGGCTTTGTCTTGCGCGTTTAGCTCGCCACGGAACCCTTGGTACTGGTCCTGTATCTGATAGCCAGTGCCGATCATTGTGACCGGAAGAAGGCCAATCAAAACAACCGGGGTGTACTTAGGGAAGAAGGCAAAAACAATTAAGGAAGTAAAGCCAAAGAGTGCAGCAGCATTGAAAACTTCTTGATTCACAACTAAGCCTGCAAGATTTGGGGCATCAGCAATTTGAATAGTTAAGGTTCCAAAGAATCCTGAGAATGCAGGAGTTATAAGAATCAACATAACTACTGCGAGAGGGGCTCTGACCCAGATCTTGGTGTCCGCCATGAACTTGGAGGTCAGCGCGGCAAGGCCTGCCATCGGCACTATTACAAACAAGAAGTCGTAGTAGCGTTCAAGAACACGGGTAGTGTGGTCGTCACCTGATCCAGTAATCCAGCCGGTGAACACGACAATTTCAATAACCAGGCTGAACAGCCAGATAAACGCCAAGAGAGACAAGGCAGTGACCTTGGTTAGCTCGCGGGTCTTGATCAGCTCAATCACGCCCATCGTCACACCCAAAATCGCTACACCCATGAGGGCAGAAATAGTCAACATGTGAATGTTCAATTGAATGCCGAAGAGCGAGATCACGCCATTCATGGGACCGGTCCCAACTGGAGAAGTGGCCACGTCGGACGCGGTTCCAGAACCCTTTGTCAATTCCGCAACAGTTCCAGAGTTTAGGTATTGACCAAAGAAGCCCAGCGCTTTGGGCCCAGCAACCAGAAAGCCGATTACAATGCGGCCAAGAATAGCGCCGGCTGAAATTGCTCCGATCGCCTTGAGCAATGGGCCGAAGCGATTTTTCGCGTTGGTCAAGCCCAAAACAACCAAGAAAATACCGATTGCAATTGCTGACAGCCATGCATGGGGCTTAACTAGCGACGTAATACCGATTAGAGCTCCAACTAGCGCCCAATCTGTCCAGGCGTAGCTGTCGGCCGCCTTCAAGACTGCGGCGAAAACTAAGCTTAGGAAAAAGAAATACATGGACTCCGGCAAGAACATCGAGGTGTATACGCTCAGCGGTGATAGCCCAGCCAAAATAGTGAATGCGAAGGCAATCCAGTAGTTCATGTAGCGCTTGGCAACGATGAAGATAACCGTGAGGAAGCCGATAAAAAAGACTAGGTTCAAAATCTTGCCGCATGTGTAGAAAGCTTCACCGCACAAGTTGGTCGAGGAGTAAACCAAGTTAAAGAGATAGTTCGAGAAATCACCTGCTGGGGAAGGATCCCAAGGAGCAGCCTTGCGAGCATTGATTGAGTAAAGGTATTCGTCACCCAAAATAGCTGGATTCACCTTCGCGACTCTTGAGTAAACCCAGGCAGCCACTGCCAACATTGAGCCAGCAAAAGCTAGGTTTTTCCAGTCTTTTATAGCGGCAAGTATGTTCTTCAAGCCAATCCTCGATTATCTCTTTTGTCTTGGAACCCGAGGTTCCGATTGAACGTCATAAGACAAGAATGAAAGTAGCAGCTGAACCCCAAGAATCAGGGCAACCGCGGAGAGAGTCACCTGACCAGCTGTGGTGGCGCGACCAGCCTCAGCTGCCTCTAGATACCTTGCGATACCGAACCAAGCACCAAAAACTGTGAATCCAACACCGAGAGGCAATTCGAAGCTGGCAACCGACCACTCGCGAAGGTAGTACTTGTAAAAGACCCGCTTCCAAAGATTCACGGTGTGGCGCAATGGGAATTCGACCAAAACCTTGCGAATCTTGAGGTTGCTCTTCTCGTTCCCGTAGACGGCCTCCATAGGAACGTCCACAACAACAGCATTGGTGATGCTGAGCCTGAAAAGCAGATCGGACTCGAAAAAGTAGGTCTTACGAAGTTTGTCCAGATGAATCGCAGTTAGTGCTTTTCGGTGAATTGCCGTGAATCCGTTCGTTGGATCCGTAATGGACCAATAGCCAGAAGACACCTTCGACCAAAGCGATAGAACGGCATTACCAAAAATACGAACCTTAGGCATAGCGAAGAGGTTTTCAAGGCTGTCGAAACGGTTTCCCTTGGCGTAGTCTGCTTCACCGTTCAGGACAGGACGAGCTATGGTCTCAATGAGGCTAGGGTCCATTTGGCCATCGCCATCCACTTTGACGATGACATCCATTTCGTCAGCCAGGGCAGCACGGTATCCGGTGATCACGGCGCCGCCGACGCCTTGGTTTATTTCATGACGAATTACGGTGATGCGCTTGTCCTTGCACCTCTTGCTGACAAGATCGCCTGATCCTTCTGGGCAGGCATCGTCAATTACATACACACGCTCTACAGAAGGGCCGATTCCAGCTAGAACTTGGAGAATATGCGAGGTCACTCGGTATGACGGAATAACTACTGCAAGGCGCACAATAATCTCCCCTAATTCATCGTTGTCTAACTCTACCGATGCCATGAATCCAGACAAACCTCAAACAAACACAATTGTCCAGTTATTGCTGACCTAGGCTTGTAATGATGAAAAAACTAAACGCTGTGTCACTCAAGAGTTTTAGCGCCATTCTGCCAAGAACGCAAATCAGGCGAATTTACTTATTCGCACTGGCGCGAATTCTGGCAAACTTTCTTGACATTTTTGGCCTAGCTGGAATTGCGCTACTTGCCGCATCTTTTGGCGCTTTTGCTACAGGTGGTGGATCTGCAAAACTTGACTTGCCAGTTCTGGGAGAGATAGCAATCACAGAAATTCATGCAATTGCTATTGCCTTAGTTGTAGTTTTCACATTCCTCTTAAAGTCAGGTTTTTCGATCTGGCTCAATCTAAGAACTTCACTCTTCGTGGCTTCTCTGGAAGCGGAATTTTCTGAAAGGTTGGCTTACGACTTCTTCTCGGGCCGAGCGGAGTCTGAAAAGATTTTTTCCGATAGCCTCTCTGAGTTTCAGAATACGGCCTTGATTTCAGCAACCTATCTTTCAGTACTGATTAATGCCCGAATATCGCTACTTGCCGAGTTGTCGCTGCTTGTTGCAATGGTGGGAATATTTATGGCAGTCAACCCGGTAGCAACGATAGCCACATTTGCCTATCTGGCAGTGGTCATGTGGGCCCTCGGCAAAATAATCGCAACCAAGATCAAAAACAATGGAAGCCGTCAATTGCTCGGGAACGAACAAGCCCTGACGTCCAGCAGAGACATGTTTGGCGTTCGAAGGGAAATTAGGGCTTCAGGACTCCTAAATTTTTGGGTTGGTAAATTCACTCAGGGGCGCGAGGCTTCAGCATCGGCTAGTGCTGTCATCTACACACTCAACGGCCTACCTAGGTACGTTATTGAGACGTCGCTCATCTTGGGAATCTTTGGTTTTCTTGCAGGTATTGTGCTTTTCAGCGACTTGCCCTCACAGGCGATGACCATTGGGGTCTTTATGGCTGGGGGGCTTCGACTTGTTGCTTCGCTCTTGCCACTCCAATCTGCGATTAACTCCGTGGTCGACGGAACGAATCGCGGAAAACCAGCTCTCGATAGATTGGTCGCATTAGCATCAAAGAAAAATCAATACCCAAAGGACACATCCCCCTCCAGCTCTTCGACGCCTCCGACCTTGGAATTTTCAAAAGTATCTTTCGAATTCAACACAGGCTCGGAAACGCTCAGTGATGTTTCATTTACCGTTCATGGAGGAAGCAAAGTAGCTCTTGTTGGGCCGTCTGGGGCTGGTAAGACTACCTGCTTTGAAATTGCCGCTGGACTCCGGGCTCCAGATAGTGGTTCAGTAACGCTTGCTGGAACTAACCCGCGGCATTTACTGGAATCAGGGTTGGGCTTTATTGGAATAGTCCCACAGCGCCCTCAACTAATTTCAGGAACGCTGGCAGAAAATGTGACGTTATTGAGCCATGGCGATAGTGACATCCAAAAGGTATCAGAGTGCCTCAGAATCGCCGGCTTGGCGGAGTATAGCTCTTTAGTAGGTGTTGAGATGCGCGTTGAGCCGGACGCCGGTCAGATGTCTGGTGGCGAAATTCAAAGGCTTGGTCTAGCCAGGGCGCTTTACAGAGATCCAAAAATCCTATTCTTGGATGAGGCAACAAGCGCCCTCGACGCCGAGACTGAGGAGCTGATTTCCAGGACTCTCGACAACCTCAAGGGGAAAATGACGATTTTCATGATTGCCCACAGGTTGTCCACTGTAAAAAATGCAGACAAAATTATCTACTTAGGTGGTGGTCGAAAAATTGCCGAAGGTTCTTTCGAAGAGCTCGCAGAGTCTGTCCCTGATTTCGCCACAGCGGTTCGAATTCTAGGACTAAATGTTTCAGAATAAATTCTGGAAACCGATTTTTGTCGACAACGCGCTTTTCACGCTGCCGAGCTCAGCCTCTGTTATGTCGGGGAAAATTGGTATTGACAAACAGCGATTGTAATATTCCTCAGCCATAGGAAAGTCAGCTGGACTATATTTGCCCATTCTGGAATAGTAAGGGTGCCTGTATATGGGCAGGTAATGGACATTTACCAAGATTCCCTGGGCCCGCATGCTCTCAAATGCTGCCTTCCGAGAGGAAGAATTTGGTAGCAAAACCACAAACAGATGGAATGAAGATGTTCTATCTGCTTCAACGGTTGGTAGCTTAAACCCCAAGCCATCTAAATTTTTCCAATACCAATGAGCTACTTCGTTTCTCTTTTGAACGAAACTACCAAGCTTTGACAACTGTGACTCACCTAGAGCTGCTTGGAAATCTGTGATTCGATAGTTAAACCCCAGCTCTTGCTGTTCGTAATACCAACCACCGGGATATGGTTCGTTCATTTCTGCAGGGTCTCGGGTAATCCCGTGACTTCGCAGCTGCTGGAGCCTTGCGGCCAATATAGGGCTATTAGTAACACATGCCCCGCCCTCGCCCGTTGTAATCATTTTTACAGCGTGAAAACTAAAGACTGTTATGTCGCTGTATTCGCAAGATCCGACGGGAGAGCCTTTATATTCAGCCCCTAGAGCATGGGATGCGTCCTCAATTACTCTGAATCCATGCTCCTTGGAAAGCTCGAAAATTTCGGACATGTCAGCAGATTGACCGGCCATGTGAACGGCAATCAAGACCTTTGGCTTCTTAAGGCCCTTCTGGTCGCATCGAATCAACTTTTCCTTAAGCGCTGCAATAGAAATGTTCGAGCTCGCTAGGTCGATATCTACAAAATCAACGTCCGCGCCGCAGTAGCGTGCAGCATTTGCAGACGCCACAAAAGAAATTGCTGACGTCCACACTAAGTCCCCCTCGACAACCCCCAGCGCAAGGCAGGCTAGATGCAAGGCGGAAGTGGCGCTATTGACGGCTATCACATGATGGGCTCGCACAGCTTTGGATAATTCAGACTCGAAACTTGCAACCCTTGGACCTTGCGTTACGAATTCCGACACAAGCGCGCTACGAACGGCCTCCAGATCGCTTGCATCTATTCTCTGACGACCGTAGGGAATCATGCCCAACCCTTCAACTAATTCAGCCTGGCAAAACCGCTATGGGCTTGCGGACCCTCAAGCATTGACACAATCCTAGCCTCCTCGGTATCTTCAGCAATCGTAGCCATTACTGTCCTGAATGCATGACGGTAGCCCTCTAAGTCATCTGGACCATGGGCCGTGGACGAGTAAAATCCACCTGCAGCCAAATATCCAAGTTTCAGCATCTCCTGGGTAAACAAGGTTTTTATTGCGAGCCAATGAGGGGAGGTGATTGCGAATGTAGGGAGCGCGTCAAGTCCCGCAATTGTGAAGGTGTATCCAAGTGCACTCAATTCCTCTCTCCAAAGGTCCTTAATTGACTTTCCAGTAGCGGGAATTTTCTCCCAGGAGCGCAATCTCTCCATCTCTCCAAGCGTCGCCAAGGCGGCCACCGGGCCTAATCGCTCCGTCCAGAAAGTGCTGCTAATAAAAGTAGATTGGGCGCTCTGCATTACTTCTGCACTTCCTACAACTGCCGTGATCGCGAAACCGTTGCCGATAGCCTTACCAAACATCGCAATGTCCGGATCTACGCCGTACCTAAGGTGAAGTCCGCCGAATGTCTCTCTAAATCCTGATGTGCACTCATCAAAAATTAGAACTGCACCGAAATGATCACAGAGCTCTCTAACTTTCTCAAGAAAACCGTCGGCAGGGCCGAAATTCCTGGAAACTTCCATTTGGACTGCCGCGAATTCGCCAGTTCGTAGCAGTGCCTCTAGTGCTTGCCAATCGTTGTATGGAAATGGGCTAGTCGTGCCTCTCAGTACTCTCGGAACGCCTGCAGGGTCGAGGCCCGGGAGAAGATGCCCGTCTAGATTTGAAGATTCCCCGAGATTTGCGGCTAGATACCAGTCGTGCCAGCCGTGGTAGCCACAGATGGCAACTTTGTCTTTCCCGGTGTAGGCGCGCGCTATACGAACTGCAATCGCATTTGCCTCACCTCCAGATCTTGCAAAGCGAGCCATGCCAGACCAAGGGTGGAGACCAACAAGTTTTTCAGCAAGCTCAACTTCGGCTGGTGAATTCAGAGTAGACATCACGCCATCCTGGACGGCTCTGATAACTTCATCATCCACTTTTGAATTGCCGTATCCAAGACTGCAGGCCCCTACAGACATAGTTGAGAAATCCTGGAACACGTTTCCATCCAAGTCTTGAATTTCTATTCCTTTTGCTTTCTTGTAATAAGTAGGCCACTTCTCAGGAAGAAACATTTCCGGCCTCTTCGATAAAAGCATTGATCCACCGGGTATAACTTTCTTTGCCCTGCCCCAAAGCTTCTGCCCCTCGTTCATTCGAGCCCCTTCATTTCGTTCAGCTTTAGAATTCTCGACTCCTATAAAGCCCAGTTCCAGAAGACTCTCCCAGCCAAGGTCGAGAAAGTTATGTGGCAATGAATTCCTGATCTCAATAAGATCCTCAGGGTAATCTACGGTCCATCTGAGATTGCCCATGTCCGAATTCGAAATAATAGCTCCGGTCCTAAACATTCCGGACTCCCTCAAATGAGGAGTTACGTGCTCGATGTTGTGAGTCGTGGGAGCAATTCTTCGACTAGCTTCAAGCGCTTCTAGCTTGAATACTTCTACATCCAATCCATCGGGATAGGTGGGCGGATTGATATTCGAACAGTAATCGTAATCATGTGACAAAGCCGTCTCTGTTACCAAATCAATGATTTTTGAGTCAATCAGGGGGCAGTCGCCCGTGACCCTAACCAGCATGTCCGCGTCGTAGAACTTGCCACAATCCAAATACCTAGATTGAACATCCGAAGGACTACCTCGATAAACACTTGCGCCTATTTCCCGCAAGTGTGCATCCAAAGGGTCGTCCTCGACGCCATTTGGTATCGCGAACACAATGTCTGTGAGTCGGCTTGCACGCTGCAGGCGGAGAAGAATTGACTCCATAAGAGTGACGTTGCCGGACACTCGCTCTAGAACTTTCCCTGGGAACCTAGTAGATCCCATCCGAGCCTGAACGACGGCTACGATTTTCAATTTACCCACAACCTTGGGTCGATAAGTCGAGATGCGAAAGCCATTTCGAGCGGCTCAAAGTCACTCTCGAGTTCGTCAACCTCCTGCAGCGCGTTAATCAAGCTTTCGGCCTGCTCCAGAGTGTTCAGGCCCACCAAGACCTGAGAAACCCCTTCGCTCTGTGTGAGAAAACCAAGCAGGAATGCCAGTAAAGATGCTCCTGCTCTTTCGGCCGCTCGCCTGAGAGCGATCACGGCCTCCTTGAGGGGATTGAGATGGCTTGGAAGTTCTTCGGGTCGCATCAAAAGAACTCCTTGAAGAAATGCAGAACGAACATGTAATTGAACCCCAGTCTTCGTTGTTAGATCGAAAATCTGAGGATTCAAAAACCTTCTATCCAAATAATTTCCAGGCACTTGGACGAAATTCGCAGTTGATTTCTCAAGAACAAACTTAAGCTCAGACAATTCGTAAAGGGAAACACCCCACGAATGAATCAAACCCTCGTCCTTGAGCATTTCTAGGTTTTTTTGTGCGCGCTCAGGTTGGGACTTGAAATCCTTGAAATCGTGGACTGATAGCCCGCTCAATTTGTTTAAGTTTAGAAGGTGAATGGACTCCAAAGCTTGCTCTCGAAGCGAATTCAGGTCACCCAAATTAGTGCCGTGGCGTAATTTGGTATACACGTTCAAGTTATTCGGGCGAACCCGCCCAATTACACTCTCCGCTTCACCGTATTCCTTGGCAGTGTCGATAATGTTCACGCCCCATTTCGAACACATTTCGAGAATTCGACCCACCTCTTCGGGGGTGGGCTGGCTTGTGTTAGACGCTCCGTAGGGTAAAGAAAAAGATGCCGAGCCGATGGCAATTTTGGATGATGAGTCGAATGACATCCAGATTGCCTCCATTTTTTCTTTGCGGCTGGATAGTAACAGTCCTTTTTAGATGACGAAACACTTGACACCCCTGTATTTTTAGAAAAATGGTCCGAACAAAATAGCCTTGCTAAGCCGCCAGGCATTCCGACCAAGGTGTCTACTGTTAAGCTGACTACACAAAAGTGATTGTTGATATTGTCGAGGGTTCCCAGTGGTGAGATCGATTGCAATCTTGGCCTCCAGCGGACCAAGAGTTGGTTCAGGTCACATTTCCCGACAAATCTGCCTTGCGGAAGAGGCCCTCCAGCGAGGTTGGGACGTTAGCTTGATCGGATCGTTTCCGGAGGGCCAGGTTCCTTCGAAACTTTGTGAGCAAATTACGGTCCTCAAAGTTGACTCAGAAGCTTCGGTGGCTGATCACCTGCGGGCAATTGAGTTTCTTCAGTCCGACAGGCGCATTGATTGCCTTTTAGTAGACAACTACAGCCTTCTCGAGCCACTGGCCAGCGATTCCATTCAAAGAAAATTGCCGCCTCAGATTCATTTTGAGGATGGAATCGAAAATGAAAATTCCGCCAGGATCATTGTCAATTCAGGCGTTTCCCCAAGTTCGCATAGAGATTTCGTTGAGCGATTGCATGACCGCAGTGACCACTCAATCCTTGGGCCTAATGCCGCAATTATTGGGAGGAAAATTTGGCAAATCAGGGCAATTCGAGAAGATTCAGAAGCGGAAATTCAAATAGGGAATCGCGGAATGATTAACCTTGGGAACTCCGACACAACAGATTTGCTAGAAATTCTCCTTGGAAACTTACTGCGATCCCCATCCCTGCTGGGTTCTTTCTGGGACGTAATAGCAAGCTCGATCAGCTTAGAGCTTCTTCCAAAGCACCCTAGTCTCAGTTTTGCAACTTCGGCTGGATTAGGCGACGCCAGCAATTTCTACTCGTCCTTAGCAATCTGCCGATTTGCTATTGGTGGAGCAGGCGTAAGTTCATTTGAACGCGCATTCCTGGGTATTCCGTCAATCAATTTCCCCCTCGCAGAAAACCAGTCAGGAATTGCCACAATACTGAGCCAAGCTGGCGTCGCGATTACAGGCGAGGTTTCTACTACATGGTTCGATGATAACGAACAGGACCTCGTGGATTTTCTTGATCCCGAGAGGCTGCAGTCGGCGTCTAGAATTGGGAAATCTCTAGTAGACGGACGCGGAGTCTTTAGGATTCTCGACATGAGCGAAGGTATTTGACCTATGGAGAGAGTTGATTTCTTAGTTGGCCCCTCGAATCCAAACTCCACCATCATTGTCGAAAGGCTAATGTCGCAATTTCCATCCGTTGACTTTAGTTTGTTCCACGAGCAGAGCGATTTGCCAGGCGGAGATGCGCTAATTGCTCTCTCTTTTCCCAAAATAGTGCAGGTTGACTTTAGGGCAATGTATGCGGACTCTCTTGTTCTGCACGGAAGCGCGTTGCCAGAGGGGAGGGGGTGGAGCCCTGGAAATTGGATGCTCGAAAATTTAGACACAAAATTCACTATGAGCCTCATCTCAATGGAAGAGGAATTGGACACTGGACTGATTTTGGGCCAAGAAGTGTTTGAAGTACCCGTTTGGAAAACTTGGCCGGACTACATTTCGCTGTCCGTTGAAGCTCAAATTAAACTCTTAGCAGACTACCTGTCCGGAGAAATTGGGCCGCATACAGCAAGATTTCAGGAGGGTAGCCCGACCTACTTCCCCAAAAGGGCCCCAAAAAATAGCAAAATCGATCCAAACGCTACCATTGCAGAGCAATGGGGTAAGTTTCGAGCGGCGGATCCTCTTAGATTCCCAGCATACTTCAACTTACATGGCAGGAAGTTCACGATCACCATTCAAGACAGTGGAGCAACCGATGATAATTGATTCGAGAAGAATAGGCTCAGACAGTGAGCCCTACATCATTGCTGAAATTTCAGCAAATCACAACGGCTCTCTTTCGCGCGCACTCGAGCTAATTCAGGCCGCAAAGCGAGCAGGTGCCAGTGCGGTCAAGCTTCAAACCTACACGGCGGACACACTCACAATTAAGTCCTCGGGGCTAGATTTTCAAATTCGAGGTGGCCTATGGAATGGCCGTACGCTCCATGACCTTTACCAACAAGCCCACACGCCGTGGGAGTGGCACCGAGACCTGTTTGAGGCGGCTGCAGATGCGGGCATCACGATTTTCAGCAGCCCGTTTGACTCCACCGCTATTGACTTACTGGAGAAATTGAATGCCCCAGCTTACAAAATAGCGTCATTTGAAATTGTAGATCATGACCTAATTCGAAGGGCTGCTTCAACAGGAAAGCCGCTCATAATTTCCACCGGCTTGGCAAATTTCGAGGAAATACAGGAGGCTTATCAGATTGCAATTGAGGCCGGTGCGGACGGAGTTGCGCTACTTCACTGTCTATCCTCCTACCCCGCGCCTCCGTCAGAATACAAGCTGGGCACAATAAGCGCGTTAAAGAAATCGTTCGATTGCGAGATCGGGCTATCAGATCACACAATCGGAAATGACATTGCGATCGCCTCCGTTGCCCTCGGAGCGACCATCATAGAAAAGCACTTCACTTGGGATAGCGATGGAGGGGGGCCGGATGACTCCTTTTCCATGGACCCGGCTGGATTGACATCGCTTAGGAATTCGGTCAATGCGGCCTGGCAGAGCATGGGTTTTGACAATTACCGGGTGCAGCCGAGCGAGGTTGATAACATTCGCTTTCGCAGATCGCTTTATTTTGTGTCCGACATTGTAGAAGGTCAGGAAATCACTCACGAACACATCCGCGCAATACGGCCAGGTTATGGTATAGCTCCGAGATGGCTTCCGGACCTCATAGGGCGGAAATCAACAACGTCGGCAAGTCGGGGCGACAGGGTCACAGCTGAATTTTTAGAAAGCATTCTTTCGAAAGACTGAGAATTAGCTCAAGTGGTGGTTGCTTTCAGAAAATGTCAATTTAAGATGGGGCTTAGGGGCACTTATTTTTTCTAGTCCTCGTGGCTTGCGCTCTGCCAGGTCCGCATCCGGCGCAACAAAAAAATGGTTTGGTCTATTCCTCTTGTGAATTATTGAGTATCTGGTCATGGTCAAAAATCTCGACTAGCTTTCCACGCTCCGTAACTGCGATGCGGTGAGCCAACATGTCCACAACTGCAAGGTCGCGAGACATGATCAAGCAAGGAAACTTCAGTTCATTCTGTAGGTCTAGCAATAGGTCGAGGAAACGTGCCTGTACCGATACCTCAAGTGAGCTGGTTGGTTCGTCATCAATAAGCAAGTCTGGACGCAGTGATAGCGCGCGAGCGATTCCAGCCCGCTGACGCTGACCACCGAATAGCTCATGTGGATAGCAGTTGCAGTAGCTGCGTGGAAGCTCAACACAGTCCATTACGTCCTCAACCATCTTGTTGAGCTCCTCGCTCTTAGCCTTTCCGGCCAGTAGCAGAGGATCCCCAATGATCGCGCCGAAAGGTTAATTTGCAACAAACTTCAGCGTTGGCTTTGCACAGACACTAGTTGAATTCACGAAGGTCAGTAACTCACCTATCGAGAGGGGGAATGTTGTACTCGCTCGTTGAATTCGTTGAGACACGAGAACAGGAAGTTGATTTCGGTATTAGGTCACGACATAGGCAAAATCCCCAAAGGAGATAAGGCGTCGCAGTTGCCCAAAGCCCCACCTGACGGACTGGTAGTCTTGAAAAATGGAAAGAAACTCCGCCGGTGCAGAAATGATGAGCCTAGCGACGCGTTTGTGGCCACTGAATCGAAGCCTCACTGGCCCAGGGGTGAGGGACACCTTGGAAATCCTGAGAAGCGAGCTGCCAGATTTGCAGATACGGAGTGTCCCATCTTCAATGCCTGTCTTTGACTGGATTACTCCTCAAGAGTGGGCGATTAGTGAGGGGTACATGATCACACCTGATGGGAAGAAAATTTGCGATTATTCAGAAAACAATCTGCACGTTGTTGGGTACTCGGCACCGATAGACGAAGTTTTGTCGCTCCAGCAACTTCAGGGGAATTTACATTCCCTGCCAGACCAGCCCAACGCAATTCCTTACGTCACCAGCTACTATAACCAGACTTGGGGGTTCTGCTTGACACAGGAACAAAGAGATGCACTTTTAGACGGTGAATATCGCCTTGTGATCAAGAGTCAACTTTTTGAAGGGCACCTCAACTACGCAGAGTTGCTAGTAAAAGGGGAAACTGACAGAGAGCTGTTCTTTTCCACTTATGTGTGTCACCCCTCGATGGCAAATAATGAATTAAGCGGACCCGTACTTGCAGTTCAGCTCGCTAAATTAGTGTCAAAACTCAATCCCTATTACAGCTACAGGTTTGTTTTCATCCCAGAAACAGTTGGAGCTTTGGTTTACTTGTCGCGCAATCTTCCTGACATGAAGGAGCGGATGCTTGCCGGTTATGTGCTCACATGCGTTGGAGATGAGCGCGTTTTTTCTTATGTGCCGAGCCGAAGCGGTTCGAGCGTGGCTGACAAACAAGCGCTTCGAATTGCAGACCGACTGGGAATATCGCTCAAGAAATACAAATGGCTTGATCGGGGAAGTGATGAAAGGCAGTACTGTGCCCCAGGCGCAGATTTGCCGGTTTGCTCGGTCATGAGATCTAAGTACGGTGAATACCCCGAGTATCACACGAGTCTGGACACTTTGGGGGAAGTCGTCACGGCAAAAGGGCTGGGTGAGACCTTCGATTTTTACAAGGAATTGATACTCCATACCGAAACTCAACGTTTCCCGAAAGCCGTTGTGATAGGAGAGCCCCAACTGGGCAGGCGTGGGCTGTACCCAAATCTTTCAATTAAGGGGACCTACGGTGATGTCCGTGTGATGATGGACTTACTTTCTCTGGCAGATGGCACCAGATCGATGGAGGAACTATCCCTTGAAGTTGGGTGTTCGCTCGACACAATCCTTGAAACTAGCAGTTTGCTCAAGCTTCACAACTTACTAACCTTTTGAATTTTCACTAAACAATCACAGCCTTCTTGGGGGTTGGCATTCCATGACACAGACACTGGCACATACTGATTCGAGGGCGCTTTTGGCTCACGAGATTCGACTCGGAGACCCGCTCGAAAAGAAGCACCTATTTGCTAGGGCAATCAGCGTTTTGGAGGAAGCGCACGGAGAGAACGTAGTCATTCCTACGTACAACTATAAGTTCCCTGAGTCGAGAATTTTCGATATAGAACGAACGCCCAGTGATCTTGGATTCGTGTCAAACGAGGTGATTCGGTCTCCAGAGTGGTTGAGGGAAGCTACACCGGTCTTCAGTCATGCGATGCGAGGATACCAAATCCCGGCCACTGAATCTCCATTCGCTAAAGGCTCCTTTTTTGAATCTCTTCTCGAAAACAATTCAAGGATTTCGTTTTGGGGGGTTGGTTTGGAAAGAATGACGTTTATTCATTTCATCGAGCATCAAGCTCAGATTCCTTATCGATATGAAAAAGTCTTTCAAGGTAGCGTCCACTCTGGATCGTCCAGTAGCGATGTAAAGGTTCGCTTCCATGTCAGACCGCCAGGAGATTTGATCGAGTATGATTTCGGGAAGCTGCAGCTTCATTTAGAAACCAGGGCTATTTGGATGAGTAAGTCATCAAGACAAGGTGAGGTCTGGGCCCGCGATGTTTCTGAAGAGATAACTAGGTTGTTGGACCAAGATCCACTGTACCTACTGACTGCGATAAGTCGGCGTGAGGTTTCTCGTAGACTAGAAGTTCTGGGCCGGCCATTTCTACTTTCCGATTTCGAGTAGTTTGTTAGGATGCTTTCAAGAGGGAGACTTTCATGGCAAAAATATCTCGTGAGCAAGTTATTGAGCAAATTAAACGTTGCTTTGCGGATGAGGGAGTTACATTCGAAGACTCGATGCTGAATGCTGGAGTAATGGACCTTGGGGTGGACAGCATGACCTATGCGATTTTGGTTGCTCGGCTTGAACGTGAAACCGGGTCAGATCCGTTTACGCAGAATTCCACACTTCCATACCCGGAGACACTTGAGGATTTCGTTCGGGCGTATGTCGATTGAGAACCAAACAATTGACTTCTCCTCGTCATCGCTGAGTCGGCGGGAAAACAAACTCCACCAACACACAAGCAAACGACTTTGCGTTCTGGGAAACCCATCTGCCATGGAAGTATCGCAAGTTCTTCTCAGGGAACATTGCGACCTAAGGCACGTTCTCGCTCCTTCTCTTGAGCACTACCACAAGTATCTCCGTGCAGCATCCCTGACAAACGATGTTTTCGAATCTATCGCGGATGAGTTGACCATCTTCACGTCGGGGACTTCCGGAGATCCAAAATGCATAGGCATGAAAATTGATCAGATTTTTGACTCAACGGTAAAAAATCATGCCTGTAAGATTTGGGGCCTAACCTACCAGCCATTCAGAATGGCCGGACTTCAGGTTATCGCCCAGTCCATCGCCAGCAATTCCCTACTCGTGGCCCCGAAAGTCGGTGAAAGCCCATCCTCTACCCTTTTGACTTTTCAAAATCATGATGTCCAGGGGCTTTCCGCAACGCCATCTTTTTTTAGAGTTTCACTGTCTGAGGCAACAGGGGTGAATGAATCGGTTCAGTTCATATCCCTTGGGGGTGAGGTCGTTGACCAACGAATTTTAGACCTTTTGAAAATCAAATTTCCCAATGCAAAGTTGACTCATATTTACGCAACTTCCGAGACTGGTTCCGTGTTTGCGGTATCAGACGGACTTTCCGGCTTTCCCTCTACTTTGGTTGGACGAACTTTGAGAAACGGAAAGAGGGTGGAAGTAGAGGAAGGTCAAATAGTAGTTATTTTGCCGGGCAATAGTTCGGAGAAAGAGCGGAAAATATTCACTGGTGACTTAGTAGAAAAAAGTGGCAATCGTTGGAATTTCATTGGAAGGGACGACGAGTTCATAAACGTAGGAGGCACTAAAGTAAGCCTGCTCGAGGTTGAGTTGTCCGCTCTTGCATTTACGGGGGTGCGGGACGCTATGGCCTATTCGATAGTCTCACCATTTCTTGGCGAAGTCGTTGCGCTCCAGGTCGTGCTAGATTCACCGGGACTCCACGAGAAATTCGCAAAACATTTGCGAGAGAGCCTACCGAGAGTTGCCTTACCGGTTCAAATAGAAGCTGTGCCGGCGATAAATCTGGGTAACAATCATAAGAAAAAGAGAAAAAATGTCGAATAAACCATTTATCGTGGTGTCAGGGACTTCACGTGGATTAGGTAAGGCAATCGCAAATGAGCTATTGTCTCAAGGCTTCGATGTTGTCGGCCTATCTAGGACCCCAAGTTTTGCTAAGGGCTCACCAGCGGGGTTTCGAGAGATCATTTCAGACTTGGGAGACTTGGAAGCAATTCCAGAGTTGGTGAGAACTATTGTCAAGGATTTTGGAATTCCATATGGTTTAGTCAATAATGCGGCAATCGGAATTGATGGTCTCTTGTCCACACAGTCCAACTCGTTCATAGAAGATGGCATAAGGCTAAATCTTACTTCCCCAATACTCCTAACGAAATATATCAGCAGACACATGCTCGAGAGTGGGCAAGGTCGAGTGATTAACATCAGCTCAATCGTTGCGTCAACGGGCTATTCCGGTCTCAGTGTTTACGCAGCAACTAAGGCGGGACTTTTAGGATTCACTAAATCACTCAGTCGGGAAGTTGGACGTCGGGGTCTTACGGTAAATGCTATCCAGCCTGGATTTATGAGCACTGACATGACAAAAGGTCTGCAAGAAGATCAGATTCAAAAAATAATTAGACGCTCTGCACTGAATGAACTTCCGGTGCCTGTTGATGTCGCGAGACTAGTAACCTTCCTAATGGGCCCAGGCGGTGACCATGTCACAGGAACATCCTTCGTGGTTGACTCTGGAAACACTGCATAACTCCAGGCATTTTTTAGATATCACGCAATTTTTTCTGAGGATGAGATCCTGAGGAGAGGTGTAATTTCGATTTGTTCGTACCAGTCCCATCAGCCCCGCAAACGGTAAGGTTGCCGTAAACCTACTAATCTATCAACATAGTGGTTTATGGAAGTCTGCTCTTCAGGCACCTGCTCACTAATCAAACGGTGCTGTATAACAGCAACCATTTCCTAAAAATAACTACAACCTCCAGACAGCAAGAGCCCGACTAGGTAGTAACGCGCTACTCTTTTTGTCCAAGCTCCGATAGCTTTAGCGCTCTTGCTTGAACCGTTTGATCGATTGCGTTTGTTGTCAGATTGGTATCCTACAAGATCGCGCATCGCAACCACGGCTCGTCCAACACAACCAAGATGGTGCGGTCTGCCGAAAGCTTCCTATGGATATCGGTGAGAAAGAACCTGAACCACGACGCGACGATCTAGGGGCCTTTTTTTCGCACGCTAGCTCTTGGCTACTTTCACGAAAAGCTCTCAATTAAAAACAAGTGAACTATAAATACTGGGACTCTTAAAATCAGCACACACCAGATAAGGCTAATGGCTAATTAGCCCTTTCTTGCAAGTCTTCTCAGCTTCTGCTCTGCTGGGTCTGGAACTGGAACAGCTGAGATTAGCTTCTTGGTGTATTCCTCTTGTGGGTTCTTGAGGATCTGGTCACGGTCACCAATCTCAACTA
>JACCDH010629622.1_pt1 | contig 17911 bp, 9 predicted proteins | sample 7442481 | NCBI WGS metagenome assembly JACCDH01 (sample SAMN15323433, study PRJNA562643) | freshwater metagenome | isolation source: river surface water | place: USA:Blue River Watershed | collected 2017-08-15
ATTGACCGTTCGTTTGCGTGGAGGCAGGTTGATAGGAACTGAATGTCTGGAATCGTGGAACGAACAATTGGTATTGCGTGATGGCCGATTGCACCCACGCGGTAGTGGGAATGATTTGCGAACTGTCGCTGGGACCCGGCTGTTGCGCCGTGCAAATCGGCACTTGCCACGCGGTCAATGTTTGTTCCACCGTGACGTTGTTCTTGATGTCCACTGCGCCAAGAAACCACGCCCCTCCACTCACCATTGCAGTGCCACTGACATCCAATTGGTATCCGCTGGTGGCTTGCGTGGTCTTGCCGACCGCCAGCGACGTCGATACGACGCCATTGCCACTCACGTCCAGCGCGAGACCACTGCCCGCCGTCGTGGTTTTGTTTACCGATAGACTTTGCTGCACATTGGTCGTGCCGAACACCGTCAGGTTCTGCCCGATCCCCGCACTGCCATTCACATCCAACACGTACGACGCGTTCGCCGTGCTCGTTTTGCCCACCGCCAGACTGGTCGCCACCGACGCCGTGCGGTTCAACACAATGTTGCCTGGGCTGCCAATCGCGGACACCGACAAGTTGTTCGACGCGTCGTTCGCGATCGACCACCCCGGTGATGAATTCACCGACACCGCCGTGCTGTTGAACAAGCGGAGCCCCCCTTTCGTGGTGTAGTTGCCGGTCGTGTGATCAATGAACGCTCTGCACTGCACCGTCCCCGAGGAGGTCGCGAAGTTCGTCGACCCATTCCACGTGTACACCGCCAGCTGACATCCACTGAAGTCAATGGCGGCGCCGTTGCCCGCCGTGATCCCGTTGTACACTGCCGCACTAGTCAGCGCCGTCGAATTCCACGTGTTGTCGTTCGAAAAGTCCACCCGCGACGTGTTGTTGCTCGACGTGCCTTTGCGACCGCGGAACGTGAATGGACCCCCGCGCAACGGAATCTCCCCCGTGTAGTCGCCTGTGTAATTGCCGCTCGCATCGTACACGGGACCCACTCGAAACCAACCATTGTTGCTCAGGTTGCAGCCCAGCTGATACACCCCATTGGAGTTGTTCACGCCGAACGATCCACCCACGTACGACACCCCGGACACATCCAACGTGTTGCCCGCCGTCACCGTCGACTTGCCGACCGCCGCCGTCCCAAACACCGCCAACGTTTGACCCACGCCCACACTGCCGTTCACATCCAGCGCGTACGGCGAATTGGCTTGCGTACTCTTGCCCACGGCCAAGGTGCCTGACACCGCGCCGTTGCCGCTCACGTCCACCACCAGGTTCGTGCCGACCGACGTTTTGTTCACGCCGAGCGCGGAAGCCGTCGTCGTTTTCAACGTGGAGGTGCCGGACACGGTCAACGCGCTGCTGATCGCCGCACTCCCATTCACGTCCAGGGTGATGCCGCTAGTGGCCGTGGTGCTTTTGCCCACAGCCAACGTCGAGGCCAAGGTGGAGGTGCCCGTGATCGCCAACGTCCCCGCCACGGACAGGGCGCTGCTGATTGCTGCATTTCCACTCACATCCAACACATTGCTGCCGCTGACCGCCGATTTACCTAACGCCACGTTTTTCGCGGAGGTGGCTTGCAGCGTCGTGTTGCCCGACACCGTCAAGGCGCTGCTGATCGCTGCATTTCCACTCACGTCCAAAGTGGTGGTGGGGGAACTGGTTTTGCCCAGCGACATGAACCCGCCCATCAACGCCGTGCCGGTAGCCGTCAAGGTGCCCGCCACGGACAGGGCGCTGCTGATCGCCGCATTTCCACTCACGTCCAACACATTGCTGCCACTGACCGCCGATTTGCCCAAGGCCAAGTTTTTCGCGGAGGTGGCTTGCACCGTTGTGTTGCCGGACACCGTCAAGGCACTGCTGATTGCGGCACTCCCAGTCACGTCCAGAGTAATGCCGCTGGTGGCCGCGCTGGTTTTGCCGACGGCAAGAGTGCCGGACACGATTTCGTTGCCACTCACGTCCAAGGTGGCGACGGGATTGGTCATGTTGGCCCCCAACCCCGTGTTGCCTGACACCAGGAGATTCTGTCCCACCGTGAGACCGCCGCTGAGGTTTGCGCTCGTGAACGTCATGGTGCCGGCATTGAGAGTCCCCGACACATTGGCGTTGCCTGATACGTCAAGCACAATGTTGCTGCCAGACACCGAAGTTTTACCGACTGCGAGGGACGTCAACACACTGCCCGTACCCGTGCTGTTGAAGGACGCCAAGGTCGAGGTGCCTTTTGCCGTCAACGTTCCATTCACAGTCGTGTTGCCCGTGGTGGTCAATGCACTCAAAGTTGCAGCACCCGTCGCGCCGAAGGTTCCCGAGACATTGGCGTTGCCCGACACATCCAGCACCATGCCAGCGACGGTCACCGCGGATTTGCCGACCGCGAGGGAAGTCAACACGCTGCCTGTACCCGTGCTGTTGAACGCCGCCAAGGATGCGGTTCCTTTCACGGTAAAAGTTCCATTCGCCGTGCTGTTGCCCGTGATGGTCAGGGTGGAAAGGGTACTTGCGCCCGTGGCGCCGAAGGTTCCCGACACGTTGGCATTGCCGGACACATCCAGCACCATGCCAGCGACGGTCACCGCGGATTTGCCGACCGCGAGGGAAGTCAACACACTGCCCGTTCCCGTGCTGTTGAACGCCGCCAAGGAGGATGTGCCCGTCACCATCAACGTTCCATTCACATTGGCATTGCCCGTGATGGTGAGTGCGGAAAAGGTCGATGTTCCTGCACCGAAAGTGCCCGACACGTTGGCATTGCCGGACACATCCAGCACCATGCCGCCCACCGTCACTGCGGATTTGCCGACGGCCAACGAGGTCAACACGCTGCCGGTGCTGCTGCTGGTGAACGACGCCAAGGACGATGCACCTCTCACGGTCAGGGTCCCATTCGTCGTGGCGTTGCCCGTGATCGTCAGGGTGGAAAGGGTACTTGCGCCCGTGGCGCCGAAGGTTCCCGACACGTTGGCATTGCCGGACACATCCAATGCCATGCCGCTCACCGTCACGGCGGATTTGCCGACGGCCAACGAGGTCAACACGCTGCCGGTGCTGCTGCTGGTGAACGCGGCCAAGGAGGACATGCCAGTCACCGCGAGCGTTCCGTTCACCGTGGTGTTGCCAGTTGTGAGCGTGCCGCCGCCGAGCACGATGCTGCCTGCGGTCAACGCCCCCGACACATTGGCGTTGCCAGACACATCCAACACGTTGCTGCCATTTGCCGACGTTTTGCCCACGGCCAAGGACGTCAACACGCTGCCGGTGCTGCTGCTGGTGAATGAGGCCAACGACGATGCGCCTCTCACGGTCAGTGTCCCGTTCGTCGTGGCGTTGCCCGTGATCGTGAGGGTGGAAAGGGTGGTTGCGCCTGTTGCGCCGAAGGTACCTGAAACATTCGCGTTCCCGGACACATCCAACACCATGCCGCTGGACACCGCAGATTTGCCGACGGACAAGGATGTGGAAACACTGCCTGTCCCCGTGCTGTTGAAGGACGCCAAGGAGGAAGTTCCTTTCACCGTCAAAGTTCCATTGGCAGTAGTTGCGCCGGTGATGGCGAGGGCGGAAAGAGTGGACGATCCCGCGCCGAAGGTTCCAGAGACATTCGCATTCCCGGAGACATCCAACACCATGCCGCTGGACACCGCGGATTTGCCGACGGCCAAGGATGTAGAAACACTGCCCGTGCCCGTGCTGTTGAAGGACGCCAACGCAGAGGCGCCTTTCACCGTCAGAGTTCCATCGGCGGTAGTGTTGCCGGTGATGGTGAGGGCAGAAAGGGTGGAGGTTCCCGCACCGAAAGTTCCCGAGACATTCGCGTTGCCCGACACGTCCAATGCCACGCCGCTGGTGGCGGACGACTTGCCGACAGCCAAGGATGTCAACACACTCCCCGTCCCCGTGCTGTTGAACGACGCCAACGTCGAAGTTCCTGTCACGGCGAGTGTTCCATCCACAGTGGTATTGCCGGTCGTAAGTGCGCCGAGAGTGATGCTGCCCGCAGTTAACGCACCCGACACATTCGCGTTGCCAGACACGTCCAAGGCGATGCCGCTGGACACCGATGTTTTGCCGACAGCCAAGGATGTGGAAACACTCCCCGTCCCCGTGCTGTTGAAGGACGCCAAGGAAGAGGTTCCTTTCACCGTCAAAGTTCCATTGGCAGTAGTAGCGCCTGTGATGGAAAGCGTCGAGAGGGTGGAGGTTCCCGCAGTCAACGTTCCTGTCACACTGGCATTGTTCGTGACTGTGAGGGCGGAAAGGGTGGAGGTTCCCGCAGCAAAGGAACCTGATACATTCGCGTTGCCAGAAACGTCCAAGGCGATGCCGCTGGACACCGACGTTTTGCCGACAGCCAAGGATGTGGAAACACTCCCCGTGCCCGTGCTGTTGAAGGACGCCAAGGAAGAGGTACCTTTCACCGTCAGAGTTCCATCGGCGGTGGTGTTGCCGGTAATCGTGAGGGCGGAAAGGGTGGAGGTTCCCGCAGTCAACGTTCCCGTCACACTGGCATTGTTCGTGACTGTGAGGGCGGAAAGGGTGGAGGTTCCCGCACCAAAGGAACCCGATACATTCGCATTGCCGGCAACATCCAATGCGATGCCGCTGGTGGCGGAGGTTTTGCCGACGGCCAAGGATGTGGAGACACTCCCCGTCCCCGTGCTGTTGAAGGACGCCAAGGAGGAGGTGCCGGTTACCGTGAGCGTTCCATCCACGGTGGTGTTGCCAGTGGTGAGCGTGCCGAGTGTGATGCTCCCCGCAGTCAACGTTCCGGACACATTGGCGCTGCCGGCTACATCCAATGCGATGCCGCCGGTGGCGGAGGTTTTGCCGACGGCCAAGGATGTGGAGACACTGCCAGTCCCCGTGCTGTTGAAGGACGCCAAGGTGGAGGTGCCTTTCGCTACGAACGTTCCATCCACCGTGGTGTTGCCCGTGGTGGTGAGGGAACTGAGGGTGGTCGCACCCGTTGCGTCAAAAGTACCTGATACATTGGCATTGCCTGTGGTGGTGAGGGAACTGAGGGTGGTCGCACCCGTGGCGCCGAAGGTACCTGACACGTTGACATTGCCTGAGATGGTTGCATTGCCGGACACATCCAATGCCATGCCGCTAGACACAGCGGATTTGCCGACTGCGAGAGATGTCGATACACTCCCCGTTCCCGTGCTGTTGAAGGACGCCAAGGTGGAGGTGCCTTTCGCCGTGAACGTTCCATCCACCGTGGTGTTGCCCGTGGTGGTGAGGGAACTGAGGGTAGTCGCTCCCGTGGCGCCGAAGGTACCTGACACGTTGGCATTCCCTGAAACATCCAATGCCATGCCGCTAGACACTACGGATTTGCCTACGGCCAAGGAAGTGGAAACACTCCCCGTTCCCGTGCTGTTGAAGGACGCCAAGGTGGACGTGCCTTTCGCCGTGAACGTTCCATCCACCGTGGTGTTGCCCGTGGTGGTGAGGGAACTGAGTGTGGTCGCACCCGCAGCGCCAAACGTACCTGACACGTTGGCATTGCCCGAGACATCCAATGCCATGCCGCTAGACACAGCGGATTTGCCGACGGCCAAGGAAGTGGAAACACTGCCTGTCCCCGTGCTGTTGAAGGACGCCAAGGTGGAGGTGCCTTTCGCCGTGAACGTTCCATCCACGGTGGTGTTGCCTGTGGTGGTGAGGGAACTGAGGGTAGTCGCTCCCGTGGCGCCGAAGGTACCTGACACGTTGGCATTCCCTGAAACATCCAATGCCATGCCGCTGGACACCACGGATTTGCCGACGGCCAAGGAAGTGGAAACACTACCTGTCCCCGTGCTGTTGAAGGACGCCAAGGTGGAAGTGCCTTTCGCTACGAATGTTCCATCCACAGTGGTGTTGCCCGTGGTGGTGAGGGAACTGAGGGTGGTCGCACCCGTGGCACCAAACGTTCCTGACACGTTGGCATTCCCTGAGATGTTGGCGTTGCCGGACACGTCGAGTTGGATGTTGCTGCTGGCGCTGGGGGGCGTGGTGCTGCCGAGGGCGAGGGGACAAGGGATGACCAGCGCCACCGTGTTTTGCGCACCAAGGGCCAAGACACCGCCGGAATTGTCCAGGTTGGTGAGGAAGTCGAGGGCGGGCTCTACATTCAGGGTGTTCTGGCCTTCCACTTCGGCGAAGTAGAGTCCTTGTCCCGCGGTGAAATTGGAGCTGTAGTGCAAGGTGAAGAGGAGGGGATCGGTGCCCACGGTGGGCGGCGTGCCGAGCAGCGCCATCTGCACCCAGCCGGTGAAAGCGTATTCCTTGCCGTGCAAGACAAAGACGGACAAAGTGGTGGCGTCGGAGCCGGTGGGCATCATGGTCTCGTCCGGCACGAATTGATAAAGGGTGTTGCTGCTGTTCGCGGGATCGACGCCGAGGGAGGTGAGGAGGTAGATGCGGTTGTTGACGGAGGGGGTGTTGGCGGGCGCTCCCGTCTGTGGATCGATGCCCTGGTCGTTGAGGAGCACGCTGTCGCCGAGTTGCACCGCATAGTTGTCGATGAGGGCGACGTAGCTGGCGTCGGTCGGCACCGAGAAGGAGGTGAGGGGCATGGGGTAAGTCTTGGCGGCGGGGTAGATGCTGTCGTTGCCACTGTTGTCGAAAGTAGAGACGCACGCTACGTTGCCGATAGGATGCAGGCCGTTGGCGAGGGTGTCGATGTACGCCTTTGGCATCACGGCATAGGGCTGCGGGGCGTACTGCGTGCCGGAGGTCAAGAACATGTACTGCGCGAACACGTTGTTATTAGAGACGTCGATGGCGCCGGACACGTGCAAGTTGTCGTTGAAGGAGGCATCGCCCGCGGTCAGCCACAATCCGCCGCCGCCGCTGAGCAGGCCGTCTACTGTGACGCTGCCGTCGAAAGAAGCGTCCCCGCTGGCCGTCAAGGTGCCCAGCACGGTCACATTGTTGTTGAAGGAGGCATCGCCACCCTGGAGAAGCAGCCCGCCATTGCCGGTGATCAACCCTCCGACCGTCACGGCTTCATTGAAGGAGGCATCGCCCGCCGCAATCAGGAGCCCGGATTCCCCGGTTAAGAGCCCTGCGACATCCACATCGTGGTTGAAGGAGGCATCGCCGCCTTGGAGAAGCAGCCCGCCATTGCCGGTGATCAACCCTCCGACCGTCACGGCTTCATTGAAGGACGCATCGCCCGCCGCAATCAGGAGCCCGGATTCCCCGGTTAAGAGCCCTGCGACATTCACATCGTGGTTGAAGGACGCATCGCCGCCTTGGAGAAGCATTCCGCCATTGCCGGTCAACAAGCCGCCGACAGTCACGGCTTCATTGAAGGACGCATCGCCGCCTTGGAGCAACAGACCTGCATTGCCCGTGAACAATCCTTCAACCATCACGGCTTCATTGAAGGACGCATCGCCGCCTTGGAGCAACAGACCTGCATTGCCCGTGAACAATCCTTCAACCGTCACGGCTTCATTGAAGGACGCATCGCCGCCAGAGATGACGAGGCCGGATTCCCCGGTTAAGAGTCCCGCAACATCAACATTGTCGTTGAAAGAGGCATCGCCGTCGAATACTACATTGCCGCTGGCGGTGAACGTCCCCAGCACGGTCACATTGTCGTTGAAGGAGGCATCGCCACCTTGGAGAAGCATTCCGCCATTGCCGGTCAACAAGCCGCCGACATTGACCGCCTGATTGAAGGAGGCATCGCCACCTTGGAGAAGCATTCCGCCATTGCCGGTGAACAACCCTTCGACGATGACGGCTTGGTTGAAGGAGGCATCGCCGCCCTGCAGAAGCAGTCCGCCATTGCCGGTCAACAAGCCGCCGACATCAACTGCTTGATTGAAGGAGGCATCGCCATCCTGCAGAAGCAGTCCGCCATTGCCGGTGAACAAGCCGCCGACATTGACTGCTTGATTGAAGGAGGCATCGCCGCCTTGGAGGAGCATTCCGCCATTGCCGGTGAACAAGCCGCCGACATTGACCGCCTGATTGAAGGAGGCATCGCCGCCCTGCAGAAGCATTCCGCCATCGCCGGTGAACAAGCCGCCGACATTGACTGCTTGGTTGAAGGAGGCATCGCCGCCCTGCAGAAGCATTCCGCCATTGCCGGTCAACAAGCCGCCGACATCAACTGCTTGATTGAAGGAGGCATCGCCGCCTTGGAGGAGCAGTCCGCCATTGCCGGTGAACAATCCGCCGACATTGACCGCTTGGTTGAAGGAGGCATCGCCCGCCGCAATCAGGAGCCCGGATTCCCCGGTTAAGAGCCCTGCGACATTCACATCGTGGTTGAAGGAGGCATCGCCGCCTTGGAGGAGCAGTCCGCCATTGCCGGTCAACAACCCATCGACTGTGACCGATTGATTGAAGGAGGCATCGCCGCCAAGTATAGAGAGGCCAGATTCCCCAGTGAACAAGCCGCCGACATTGACTGCTTGGTTGAAGGAGGCATCGCCGCCTTGGAGGAGCAGTCCGCCATTGCCGGTGAACAATCCGCCGACATTGACCGATTGGTTGAAGGAGGCATCGCCGCCAAGTATTGAGAGGCCGGATTCTCCGGTTAAGAGCCCTGCGACCGTCACGGCGTCATTGAAGGAGGCATCGCCCGCCGCGATGAGGAGCCCGTCCAGGCCGGTCAGTACTCCGCCGACGGTGGCGTTTTGGTCCACGACGAGGTTGCCGTGCACGAGCAAGTCTTTGTCAATCACGAGATTGCCGTAGAAGTGGATGTCGCCCTCCACATCACTGCTGAGGTGAATCTGCGAGTTGGGTTGACCCACGTCTTTCGGCAAGAGCACTTGCGCGGCATTGTATTTGCTGGACACGGCGCTGAATTTCGCCGCGTGCTGCATGCCACCATACCGACGAAAGGACATGATGGACACGAAGAAAGAAGAAACAAAGAAGAAACAAAGAAGAGGGGGGGGGATGCGTGTGTTTGCTGCTGGGTGTTGGCGGTGCGCGGCGGTGTTCGATGGGACTGCAAACACGACAAAAAAAAGGCTACTGTGTATGGAGATAAACTTTGTTGGACAGAAAACCCTGTTCCATTTATGTCCATTCGGGACTGCAAAGCGCCAATCAATTCACGATGATGGTTGGTGATGATGACTCATCCGGTGGTTGTGCGACGACGACGGACTGTGCGACGACGACGCCGCGCACGACGATGGGGACGATGGCTTTGACTTTGACTTTGACTTTGACTGTTGCGGCTCTGGGTGTTTTGGCTGCGGCGGTTGTGACTGTGACTGTGACTGTGATTGGGGCGATGTGTCCGTGGTGAAGAAGAAGCACTTGCTTTGAAATCGTGGCGCAAGCGTTGGTGCAGTGGCATCGGCACAGAAGGCAGCGCAAGCAGCGAATCCAAGTCGCCGTGGTCCAAGGTGAAGAATTGTCGCTGGATTGGACGACCGTCGCGCACCAATGCCACCTCCGCATCGGCAGTGTGCCCGTTGGACACTGCATCCCATCGTTTGCCCACGGACTGAGGTGGTTTGCCCGGTTCCTGCACCATGACGTGGGTGCTTCCCACGACGCGCTCGAACATCTTCGGTTCCATGATGTTGAAAGAGTTGGGAAAGGTGAGGTTGGGAAAGGTGAGGTTGGGAAAGGTGGTAATCTCTACTGTCATGCGGAGACTTTTTTTTGGCATCAGCAGAGTCGATGGTGTGGCTATTTAAAAGCACTGCGCCGAGCTGAACACACCCACACACACTTTACCCGTTCCGCAAAACAAGGACAAGGACAAGGACAAGGACAAGGACAAGGACAACGAGAAGAACAAGAAGCAATCATGGACTTGAATCCACAACCAACTTCGTGCGCGCCAACACCGGAAGCGGTGGCCAAGCTGATCAACAGTCCGGTGACTTCCGCCAATGTCGCTTTCAACATCTTGGTGCAATTCCTCGTGGTCGGTCAAAAGCGCGGCGTCTTCAACTTTGAAGAAGCTGCGAAAATCTGGGAGTGCATGAAATTGTTCTATCGCCACGAGGACGAGGTAGCAACGGCACCCGTCGATCGCGGAACAAGTAGTAGCAGTGGTAGTAGTAGTGGTAGTAGTAGTAGTAGCAGTGCCGCATCACGCGACACCAGCGAAGTCGAATTGTTGTAACACGATTAATGACGTTCTGTTTCAGTGTTGTTTTAATCACGATTACACATTTGTGTTGTTCCACTTCTCTCTTACTCACGCACCCACCCACCCACTGTCGTCCAACGATCATTCCAACCTTTTTCGCATAACTTTCGATTTGCAATTGGGCGGGAAAGGGTGGGTGATGTTGGCTTTTCTTCTGTCGCAACATCAACTACAACAACAACAACTGCGAAGAACAACGAATCGCCAAGCGACTTTCACTTCACAGCAATGCGCGCCATGCACTTTTGGGGATTGGTGGTGGTATTGTCGGTTGTGCTAGTCGGCGTGTCGGCAATGCCACGCAACGACAACAACGAAGATAACAAGGACAAGGACAAGGACAAGAACAAGAACAAGAACAAGAAACAGGAGGGGTTTGCGATGTCGGACGAGTCGGCAACAGCGTTGCAAAAACTGCAGCAGACCTTGCACCCGGGGTTGTTGTTCGACCCGGATGCAATGGACCAGCAGACTACTGAAGACGAACAAGCCTACTTTTTGAAGCACAAGCGATGGCCGTGGTCCGCGGACACCGTGCGGCGATACGAAGACGCCATGCGCCGCAATCCATACATCCGCGAAGATGTGCGCGCATCCGTGGAACACGCCCGGTCCATCTACCCCGAACAATCCATCTTGCGCATCTTGTTCTATCAATCGCCCGAGGGACTGTTCCTGCTGCGCGGCTTCCGCTACGGCAACGACGGCCCCGTCGTGCGCTGCAACTTGAACGACGTGCGCGACCCCCACCTGGAGATGGTGACAACGGCAAAAGCTGATTCCGGAGACACAAGCACAGCCATCAACATTCGGCGCATCCAACCACGCGAACTGCCTGGACTCATCCCCGGGTTTCGCTTCGCCAAAGGACAGGCGCCCTGCAATCCATGTGCGCAACTCCTCACCTATCCCTATCCCCATGACGAAGACAAAGACAAAGACGAAGACAAAGACGAAGACAAAGACAAGAAGAACGAGGGTCGTGGCGGTGGGCTATGTTCTTTCCAGCTTCCCGTCAACAATCGTTCTTCTTCCCGTTAACAATCGCCGCCATCGCCTGCTGCGCCGTTGTCGGCCAGATACCAGTCGGGTGGCGACAAATAGATCTTGGAGGTGTTGCAGGCATTGCCGACGTTGCCGACGGTGCCGACCCCGCCGGACAAGATGCCAGTGCCCGTGGGGACGGCAAAGGGGAAGGGTTTCTGCGCGCCGCGCGGATGGAGACACTTGCGGGTCAAAAATTGTTGGTAGATGCTGTAGGAGGTCACGGGCTGTCCGAGGGTCTTCGAGTAGGGTGCGTTGCGCGCGACGTCTTCGAAAGTGCGGCGGGCCACCGAGGACACGCACCAAGTGGACTTCTTGCAGTCGCCGACGTAGCGCGCGGCGTCGTTGACGTCGAGGGAGCGCACGGTGGAGGACGTCTTCGTTTGCAGGTAGAGTCCCTGGCTGGCGGTTTGCGTCTGGTTGCCGGTATAGATCGGCTGCACCCAGTAGCACGGATACTGGCCGGAGGACACGTACTTGTAGCGTTCCGCCAAGTGGCCGCGGGTGGACAGCACCGAAGGGCGCACGTAGCGATGGTTGTTGCCGCGCAAGTCGGTCAGCGCCATGCCAGCGTTGAGGATCGATTCCACCGCGGGCAATGTGGAGCCGGGGTTCTTCACTTGCACCGCGTCCTCCACCAGAATGCTGGACGGATAGGTACCCAAGTGTCCGCCCCACCCGACGGGATACTGTCCGCGGAACGGCGTGCCTGACTTGGACATCTTCATGTCACGGCCCACCGAGGGACCGCGGCGACTCGTCCCTTCCAACGAAAACCCCTCCGGACCGGGCTGCAACAGGGACAGTGAGGACGACGACATCGACGACGACAAATGCTTCGTGTCACATGCATCCGCGCGCGGCAACCACACTCCTCCTGGTGCTCGTCCCGATTTTTTCGTTCCGTAGCGCACGGCCGACTTTCGTTTGAACGCAACGATGGACATGAAATGGCGACAATGGATGATTCACGGTGTGAAAGTGTTGAAGGAAGAGACGGACAGAGACTATACATTGCCTGCAGCAAAAAATGTTCCCCCCCCTTCATGTCCTCATCCTTATCTTTATCATTCCAACCTTGCCATACATAACTTTCGATTTGGGAAGGGAAAGGTAAGAAAAGGAAAGGGAAAACCATTCATGGCAATGAGGCGATCCGTCGTTCCGCGCAAGGTTCGGCGGTGGCATCGCGCAATGCATGCGCCCAGGGAGAGTGTGGCCACCGCGTGGTGATGGCGCCTTTCCCATCAATCAGTTGCGCCAAACTGTACACCCCCGCGTCGGCAGGCATGCGCGCGGGAATGGAGCGCAGTTGCCGGTATTCCGGCGGCAACCACCCATGTTTCTTGAACGGTGTCAGCAACTCAATCGTGCCGCCACCGTTCTTCGCGCGTTCTTCTTTCTCGTCCTCGCCCTCGTCCTCGTCCTCGTTTTTACCGTCGTCGGCTTCATGCTCCTCCTCCTCCTCGTATTGCACCGGCAACAACAAGGAGGGTGCGCAATGCAAGGCTATCGTGCGGTTGAATACCACGATGGATTCCGGCAAATAGTAGGCGAACGCCCATGGCCGCATGCGCAACCAACGCCATTGTCGCACCAAACTCGCATGCCACCGACCCAGCACCGCGATGTCCTCCATCCAAATCGATTCCACCGAAGCGGATGAAGATGAAGATGGAGATGGTGCGAAGGAGAAATCGACGAATCGTTCCACCGAATGAATGCCTTCGATGTGCAACGTAGTGGGGGACACCATACGCGTCGAAGGAAACCCGCCATGCGCCTCGAACCCATCCATCATCGACCGCATCAAACACGTGGACTGCTCCAATGATGCATCCGCCGACGACAACACGATGCGCACTGCGTGGTTCGACGACCCCGGCACACGTTCCAAGCGAACCCCATCCTCCAAGCACAATCGTCCAAGTTTCATTGCCAACGGCGTGATGTGAAAACAAACAAAGATGGTCGGTCGATCGGTCGATCGATCGATCAGGTAAACAGCAACGTTATCGATCGATGGAATGTATATGCACGTGCGCGCGCGGCGTGGGTTTAAGTGGCATTGCTCATCTCATCTCATCTCATCTCATCTCAACTCAACTCAAATCGATGATGTTGTCGCGCGACGACGACGGCGCGGCGGAATGCATGAGTTGCCGCACGAACATGTACGTGTAACACTTCCACTTGCACCACAACTTGTGTTGTGTCTGTTGCTCTGCGGCGGTCGCCCCCATCGGGGTGAATGGGTTGTGCGGGTGGTCAGGGTCGTCTGTGAACAACAACTTTGCGAGACGCACGGGGTAGTCTCGTTCCATTGGCGGAAGAAGGACAGCAGCGACTGCAAAGGGATTCTGCTCGTTCGCCTCTTTGTCGAAGAATGACCTAACCCACTCCACGAAGGAATGATCCTTCAAGGCAAACTGCAAGTTGTCGTGTGGACCCAATTCCAACAGCGAAGGAACGATGCGGACTTGTTGTTGTTGGTTCAGCACGTCCTCCATGACCTGTTGGTGACGTTGCACCGCAACCTCCTCCTGCAGCAAACCACGCAACCTTACAATCTCCGACTGCATTGCTTGCACGTCTGGAAGCATTTGCGTCGCTGGTTGCGATGGTTGCGATGGTTGTTGTGGGTGCAGTGTCTCTTGTGGTTGCGTTGCCTGTTGTGGTTGCGTTGCCTGTTGTGGCTGACGGTGGTACTGAAAGATTAATTGCGGCTTGACACTTTTGAATGCTTCAGGCAAATCCTTTGGGTAGTCCCGTACTTTCATTGTCCTGTTCTCATTGAACACTTTGCACAACAGATTTGCCATGCCATCCCCCACTTCGCGATACTGTTGCACGGTGCCATCCTGTCCCTCCAAGAACAAGATCAAATACCGTCCACTTGCATGCATTGCCACTTGTATTACCTGTATCAAGCTCCATGCGGGAATCTCGTTCGCAGCTTTCTGCACGACATTTTCCAGCCTGCGCAACAGGCTTGTTTCCACCGGAGTTGGCCACTCGCCTTGCGCAACTTCGGTAGACCATCCCTCGATGTGGGGGTGTTTCACCACCATGAAATATCTTCTGATTCTTTCCTCCGACATGAGATATGCAGCAGTGCAAACGAAAAAAAAACAAACGGGAGAAAACAAAGGAAAAATAAGGAAAAAAAGCAAAGAAAGAAAAGACTTGGTTACACGTTACTACTACAATCACTGCACAAAAAAAGGTTGGAATGATGTGGTATATGTTTTCCCTGGCTATCTGCTGCTACATGACAAACAACACACTCTATCTACACATGTAAGTAAACATACGGACACACAAACACACAAACACCATGCAACACCATAAAAACACTCAGGATCGTCTGGTCATTGCGCTGCCAGCGACAACACCTCGGCCCGCTTCGCGCCTTTCTCTGTTTTGCGGCGCTTGGTCGACGGAATGGTGTTGGGGTCGATGGTGGTGCAAGTAGTGCCACTGGTAGCGGTAGTAGCGGTAGTAGCGGTTGCAGCAATAGTCGAAGATGAAGGAGGAAGGGTTGAAGGAGAAGGAGAAGGGGAAGGAGAAGGGGAAGGGGAAGGAGAACGGGATGAGGACACCGAAGAAGAAGTGGAATTGGAAGAAGTGGAAGTGGTGGACGATCGTGGGACGGGGGTGATGCCGCTGATGGTGCGGAAGAGGGCTTCCATCACGGCCATGCGGCGAGAAGGAGATCCGGTGCTGTGGAAACAGTGGCCTGGATGGGCGATGGCCACTGCGACATGGAACAACACGTATTTGCGCAATTTCCATCGGGTGATTTGCAGTTCCCGCACGATGAGGCGAAACACGGCGAGACACTTGGTGTTGAAGAGCACGTCGTCGGCGTTCGGCGTGGGGTGGTGTTGCGCCCACACGGCGGCAAAGTGGCGGCAACAGTGATCGGTGGAGGTGTACGTGGCAGCCGTCGACGGCGACAGGCGCGGCCACAACTGCGCGGCGCGATGCACAATCAGCAACAAGAACAACACGCGCAGCAACAAGTACCGCTGGAAGTCGCGGCGCTGGAAGGTGATGCCCAACATCGTTTGCAAATTGGCCTTGTGCGAACAACGGCGTTCGTAAAATTCCCCGAGCGCCTCCATCGTGCGCAATGGACCAATGTGCTCCGTGTAACACCGATACACCTCCTCCTTCAACCCACCTTCCTCCAACGGCGCAAACAACGGATTGTCCAAGTACTGGCAGCGCACCTCGTCTTCCAACATCGCAATGTCCACCTGCACCCCCCGCGAGCTCAACAGGTTTGCCACCACCAACCAGCGCGTCACATCGTACGACGTTACCACATCCACATCCACATCCATCACGGCATCACCGGTGGTGGCTTTGTCCTCTCCTTTGTCCTTTCCTTTGTCCTCTGGCCCATCGTCGGCGAAGGATGATGAAGCGGAGGATGATGAAGCGGATGGTTCAAACGACAATGGCGTCGCGGGAATCGTGTCGAGCATGGACATGGTTCAATCAATCTACTGAACAAAAGCAAGAAAGCAACCCAAAAATAAAATTATGTGGAGGAAGAGATGCGGTGAGAAGGGGGTTGGAAGACATGGAAGAAGAAGAAAATGGATGGAATCGACCAGGGATACATTGGTTAACAGTTACAGGTTGGTTCTACGGGAACATGGCGACACTCTTTACAAGACCCCCGAAGTAAACAGCAACTTCACGGATGCACACCGGCTCAAGAAGTGGGAAGTGGATGTGGCGATGGAAGTGTCGGAAGATGCACGTTGGCGCTTCGCAGGAAGCTGGTCGTCGTGGTTGTCGTGGTCGTCGTGGTTGTCGTGGTTGTCGTGGTTGTCGTGTTGTTGTTGTTCGACTTCTGCCGCTGCCGACGCCGCCACCAATTTGTGGACATCAAAGTGCAACAATTGATCGCGCCGTAAGTTGGCTCGGCAGGTGGGACACGCGGCGCACTGTCGCTGTTCGAACAGGCGACGCACACAATCTGTGCAGTACACATGGTTGCAGCGGGTGACCACGTTGGGGGTGTCGCACAGGCAAATGCGGCAATCGTCCTTAGCCAGCAACAAGATGCGCGGGATGTTGGGGAGAAACAGCATGTCTTGCGCCAGGCGCTCCAACAAGGCGCGGAACTGCGGGCAGCGTTCGTAGAAAACGTCGACGGTGTGCAGTTTGTTCGTGCGGCAGGCATGTTCGAAGCACACGCGGACCAGCTCTTCGTGGCCAAACCACTGCGGCATTTCGTTGCACAGGAATTCCACGCAACGGGCTATTGCGCGATCGTGGGCATCCGGATCTGCGCCTGCTGCGACCATTGCAGCAGGCGCAGAAGGTGGAGCAGACTCCACGATTTTGGTCAAGTGTCGCATCACCACTCGCAATTCAAAATCGTTGAAACGACATGCGGTGCTTGCCATTGACGTAGTAGGTGGGTGGTTATTGCTCATCACATCGGATGTGGATGTGGAGGATGAGAATGAAGATGAAGATGAGGATGAGGATGAGGATGAGGATGAGGATGCTTTTCCGCGACGTGCAAAGTGATGTCGGTACAAGTGCAGCATGTCGCGTGCAATGTCAAACTGTGAGCTCTTCACGGCACGCCAAAACACGGGGCCGATGCGGCGGTACATGTGGGGAGGTCGTTCCACGGCGTAGCGCACCAGTTGTCGGTCACCGGCGTCCACCCACTTGTCCAGGACAAAGGTCAATGTGAGTTGGAAGTGTTCGCAGGCCCATAGACACACCTCGCGCAACTCATGTCGGAGATGGCATTCGCGCAGGATGTGGCGCACCACGGCGTGCAAACACGGATAGGTCTGTCCGTGGCGCTGGTAGAAGGAATACAGTTCGTCGATGGCGAAGGATGCGGTCACATCGCACACGGTTTGCGGAATGTGCATGGATTCCGGTCGCCAAGAACACGTCAACCACTTGGCCATGCAAATGCGCGCCAACGATTGCGTGCAGGAAAGCGATGATGATGAGGGTTGGAAGTCTTGGTGGTCGTCTTGGAGTTGTGGGTGTGGGTGTGGGTGTGGTCGTTGGGCGCGGGTATCTGCCAGCGCCAAGTCCAGGTGTTGTGCGCAACGATAAAGGTTGTACAGGACTTGGCGGCTGATGAGGTATTCGCCCCATTCCGACAATGCCAGCAACTCCATGCGGAAATCCTCTTCGCTCACCTCCGCGGGATGGCATCCGGTCACCACAATCGCAGGTTCGTAGTAGGTGCGTTCATCGTGCATGTCGGCGGGCCACACAATGTTCTTCGGCGTGAGACACGCGGCCGACGGACGATGGTGGTGATGGTGGTGCTGCGGCTGCGGCTGCTGTTGGAGAGGTGGGAATTGTTGGTGTGGTTGCGGTGGTGCTGGCATCCAGGTCGATGGAGGAGGAGGAGGAAGAGGAGCCACACGAAATGCAGGCCCCAAGGTGACTCGGGTGGTGGAAACTGGGGGACGAGACATGGAAGAACAAAAAAAACAACGACAAACAACGACAAACAAAACAAAACAAAACAAACAATGTGTTCTAATCAAAAAAAATCAACTTGTGACCAGACTGTGGTGTGGCAAACAAATAATTGATTTGTGATTGGACCACACGAGAAGGCGTGGTGTTGTGAGAAGGGGAGAGGGAGAGGTAGTGCTCCTGCGTCCTAGGCTCCCAGGGTGATACAGTGCTAACCTTGTTCTAGAACAGGGTTATGTAACCCTAACCC
>JACCDH011705253.1_pt1 | contig 17910 bp, 16 predicted proteins | sample 7442481 | NCBI WGS metagenome assembly JACCDH01 (sample SAMN15323433, study PRJNA562643) | freshwater metagenome | isolation source: river surface water | place: USA:Blue River Watershed | collected 2017-08-15
CACTCACCACTCACCACTCACCACTCGCTGGCCGGCAAACACGCCATCGTCACCAGCGGCCCAACATCCGAAGCGCTTGACCCTGTGCGCTTCCTCGGCAATCGCTCCTCTGGCAAGCAAGGCCACGCCATTGCCGCAGCGCTGGCTGCTGCTGGCGCGCGCGTAACCCTCATTTCAGGGGATGTGGCGCTGCCAGACCCTGCAGGTGTAACCACCCTTCATGTGAGCGATGCGGACAGCATGCTTGCCGCAGCCACCAAAGCGCTGCCTGCGGATATTTTTGTGGGAGCCGCCGCCGTGGCGGATTGGAAACTGGCCAAACCATCCGCGCAGAAACTAAAAAAGAAATCCAAAACCCTAAGCCTCGAACTGGTGCCGACGGTGGATGTGCTCGCCAGCATTGCCAGCCATAAAAAGCGCCCCGCATTGGTGATTGGCTTTGCGGCGGAAACGGAAAATCTCATCCCCAACGCCCGAGCAAAACTCAAAACCAAAAAATGCGATTGGGTGCTGGCGAACGATGTAAGCCGCGGCAATGTGTTTGGCGCGGACGATAACCGCATCACCATGCTCACCGCGCACAGCGAAGAAACATGGAAGCGCGCCAGCAAGCAGGAAGTGGCTGCCACCCTTGTTCAAAAAATTGCCGACCATGTCGCCCACGCAAAACTCGTGAAAGGAAAATCCGCATGACCGTTACCATCTCCATCACCCGCCTGCCAAACGCGGAAGGGCTAGCCCTGCCTGCTTACGCCACCGAACACAGCGCAGGCATGGATTTAATGGCCGCCATCAGCGAGCCCAAAACCCTCAAAGCGGGCGAGCGCGCCCTCATCCCTACCGGCCTTGCGATTGCCTTGCCCGATGGCTACGAAGCACAAATTCGTCCACGCAGCGGCTTGGCGCTGAAACATGGCATTTCGCTGGTCAATTCCCCCGGTACGATCGATGCGGATTATCGCGGTGAAATCGGCGTTATTATCATCAACCATGGCCAGCAGGATTTCCTCATCGAGCGCGGCATGCGTATCGCACAAATGGTCATCGCGCCCTACACCCGCGCCCAATTCTCCGAAGTGCTGGAACTGCCCACCAGCGAACGCGGCGCAGGCGGCTTCGGCTCCACCGGAACAAAAGGATAGTTATGAGCACGATTGATAAACTGGACGCACCACGCGGCCGCACCTATGACTCCATCCTCGAAACCATTGGCCACACGCCGCTGGTGCGGCTGAACCGCATTGCGGAAGGCGCAGGCGCGACCATCTTCGCCAAGCTGGAATTTTTTAACCCGCTTTCCTCCATCAAAGACCGCATCGCCCTGTCGATGGTTGAAGCGGCCGAGCGCGACGGCAAACTAACCAAAGACTCCGTGTTGGTGGAGCCCACTTCTGGCAATACGGGCATTGCACTGGCATTCGTCTGCGCGGCCAAGGGCTATAAGCTCATCCTCACCATGCCGGAATCCATGTCGCTGGAGCGGCGCAAAATGCTCGCCTTCCTAGGCGCACAGCTGGAGCTGACCCCCGCCCCCAAAGGCATGCGCGGCGCCATTGAGAAAGCCGAAGAGATTGTGGCAAGCAACCCCAATGCCGTGATGCTTCAGCAATTCCAAAACGCCGCAAACCCAGCCATTCACGTGGCCACCACCGCACGTGAAGTGTGGGAAGATACCGCAGGCGCGGTGGATGTGTTCATCGCAGGTGTGGGCACAGGCGGCACCATCACTGGCGTTGGCCAGTGGCTGAAAGAGAAAAAACCAAGCGTCAAAATCATTGCGGTGGAGCCTGAAGATTCGCCTGTGCTTTCGGGCGGCAATCCGGGGCCACATAAAATTCAAGGCATTGGTGCAGGCTTCGTGCCCGATGTGCTAAACCGCGAGGTGATTGATGAAATCATCAAAATCAGCAACGCAACCGCCTTTGCCACCGCACGCAGTGTGGCGAAAACGGATGGTATTCCTGCGGGCATTTCCTCGGGCGCGACCATTGCCGCGGCGCTGGAAGTGGCCAAGCGCCCCGAGATGAAGGGCAAAACCATCGTCGTCATCGTCGCCTCCACGGCCGAGCGTTATATCTCGACGGATTTGTTCGCCGAGATGTAATGAACCTCGACCAACAACGCCGCTATGCCCGCCAGATTATGCTGCCTGAGATTGGCGAAGCGGGTCAGCAAACCTTGCTGAACACGCGCGTGCTGGTGATTGGTGCAGGCGGGCTTGGCTCTGCGCTCATCAGCTATCTGGCGGCGGCGGGTGTTGGTCATCTCGGCATCATCGACCATGACCGTGTGGAGCTTTCAAACCTCGCGCGGCAAATCATCCATGAGTCAGGCGACATTGGCCGCCTGAAGGTGGAAAGCGCTGCCGACCGTATTGCGGAGCTGAATCCGGATGTGCGCGTCACCCCCTATGCCCACCCACTGACAGCAGAAAATGCGCAGGAACTGATTGCCGCTTACGACATCATCGCTGATGGCTGCGACAATTTCGCGACGCGGTTTATTGTCAACGCTGCCTGCGTGGCACTGCAAAAACCACTCGTCAGCGCATCCATCGCTGGATTCCATGGGCAAGTAATGACCATCACAGGCACGCCCTGCTACCAATGCTTCGTTAGCCCCGATGCGCCAGAGGCAAATACCTGCCGCGAATCGGGCGTGATTGGCCCCTTGGCAGGTATCATTGGCAGCATGCAGGCGCTGGAAGTTATCCGCGTTGCCCTTGGCACCCCTGCGTATGTAGGCAAGCTCGCCCGTTATAACGGACAGGACGGCTCTCAGCGCATCACACAGCTCGTGCGCGATGCTGCCTGTCCTGTTTGCAAATAATGTCATTGCGAGGAGCGCAGCGACGTGGCAATCCAGACCTTAAGGAAATTTAGCGCCGCAACGCGGCGCGCTGGATCGCCACGGCCTCTGGCCTCGCGATGACGGAGGTAACGATATGATGCGCTACGTGATGACACTGGGTCTAATTCTTGCCCTCGCCGCCCCTGCATTTGCGGAGCCTGAGCCGTCGATTCTCAATCCCTCGGGCTTGCCGGTGCCCCGCTTTGTTTCCCTCAAGTCCGACGATGTGAACCTGCGCGCGGGGCCGGGGAAACGCTACCCCATTCGCTGGCATTACAGCCGCGCGCGCCTGCCGGTTGAAATCATCGAAGAATTCGCCCACTGGCGCAAAATCCGCGATTATGAAGGCACCACCGGCTGGGTTCACAAAGGCATTGTGGATGGAAAACGCACCGTGCTGATTATGGATAAGCCGCAGAATCTCTACGCCAAGCCAGATGCCACCTCGACCCTTGTGATGAAGGTGGAGCCGCTGGTCATCGGCTTTTTGAAAGAATGCCAGCCGGATTGGTGCAGTGTCGAGATTAAAGAGCGCAAGGCATGGATCCGCAAAGCGGATATTTGGGGCGTAACCCGTGAAGAAGTGTTTTCAGAGTGATTGAAAAACGCGCAACTGCCGCAGGCAGTGGTGGCCAGGGACGGAATCGAACCGCCGACACGGGGATTTTCAATCCCCTGCTCTACCGACTGAGCTACCTGGCCGCGCACAAACGCGATGCAGTGCTATAGCCAAAGCCCACCAGCATGGCAAGCGCGGTTTTTACAGAAATAGAATTTTACTGCGGCGGCGTGTCATCCAGCGCTCTGGCGGCCGCTTCCAGACTCTCATCGTCGATATCGTCCAGCTCCACCGCAGGCACGGCATAACCGCCCGTGAACCAGCGATTCAGGTCCACCTCGCGGCAACGCGGGGAGCAAAATGGCTTTGCCACAGCCGAAGCAGGTTTAGAACATACAGGGCAGAGACTCATGGGGGCACCTATTGCTTACAACATTTCCGCGGATGTAACGCGGCGGCGCGCATTTGTCTAGCTTAGCGCAATCTGCGCCGGCGCATCCATCTCCACCCGTGCATCCGCCGCAATCTGGTTCACTTTCGGGCTTGGCTGCACCGAAAGAACGGGCACCGCTGGCGCCACAACCACAGGCGCACCAAGCGCCACGGGCGGCAAATGCGTGGTCACCCGATTCAAGTTTTCAATCCGTTGCTGCGTGGTCGGATAACCCGAATGCAGATGGGCAAGAAACGTTGAAATCATGCTGCGCGGACGGCCAGCTTCAAGCTTATTTAGCGCACTGATCAACCCCTGCGGGTCGCCCGAGATGGCCGCACCTTTTAAGTCCGCCTGAAGCTCCGTCGGCTTCACCGAAATTTGGTTTGCCGCCACGCCGCCAACGGTTGCGCCCGCTGCTGCAAACATCACTTCGTCCACCGCAGCCATGAGGGGCGAGCTAGCGCCTAATTTCGTGCCGCCAATTTGTTGCCACACCTTATGCCCAACCAGCGCGCCCACAATGCCAAACACCGCCATTGCTGCAATGCGCGGGCGCTTATGGTCGCTGGTGGCATGGCCAAGCTCGTGGCCAAGCACGGCGCAGGTTTCGCGCAAATCAAGCTTCTTGAGTAGCGCCGTTGTCACCACCACTTCTTCAGGCGAAACTGTCATCGCGTTGATGATTTTACTTTCCACAACAATCAGCTGCGGCGCTTTTTTTAAGCCCGCCCGCGCGCTCATCACCTGCCATGCCTGCATCAGCTCGGGGTGCGACTCGGCACTCACCAGCCGCCCACGCTTCATGCCCATTTTGCTGAGTTCCAGCATCAAATTCGCATCAATATCAGTCGATTGCATGGGCACTTTTGGCACCAGACGCGGGTCAATATTCTTTGCTTCGGCCAAGGTTTCCTCGGGCGAGAAATCATGGTGCCCCAACAGCCCATTCACCCAGCGCGTGACCGAGGAAAACACACCCGCCGCCTTCAAGCCAAATGTAGGATTGTTGTTCTCGAAGCCCATCAGTTCTTGCCCTCCGAGCCAAAGCCAAGCGTGGAACGCAAATGATCAACCATCCCCATGTGATGCGCGCCGGAAATGGAATGCGAGGGCGTGCCTTCTTGATTCATCTCCAGCATATCGAGCAGATGATGATCATCCCCCGTATGCCCATCATGCAGCACGCCACCGCGGCGGCGCTTGTGGAAGGCGGCGGTGAGCGCGCCCATCACGGGTTGGCCGTTTTTGCGATCCATTAGCCCCGCAAGATGCGTATTCGGCATGCCTTGATGCTTAGGCTTTTTGGGTTTCACGCCGCCCTGCTTCTGGTTGAAGTCCGGCAGCAGATGTTCGTGCAGCTCTTTGTGGATCAGCGCCTTCATGCCCGTCACGGCCGCCGTCATTTTCTCATGCACCGTATGCGCATCATCGTGGCGATTATTGTTATTCGCGGCCGCCGCATCGTGCTTATACTGAATCTCCGCGAGGGACTGAATCAGCCGCGCATAATCATCCACCGACAAGCCAACGACAGCGGCACTAAGGCACACATGCCCGTCCTCCTGACGTGTACAGGTGATGCTGGGTTTATAACGGCTAAGCACAGGATGTGCCGCCAGCATCTGCTGTAGCTGCACTTCGTATTCCTGAAATTCTTCCGGCGTCATCATCGCACTGAAGGCGCATTCCAGCGCCATCCGCTTCACCGCATCCGCATCTTGAGAAGCCGAGCTGCGCAACTGCGCCGTGAACGCAGGCACCCCATACGCATCCAAGCCATCATTCATATAGGTTTGCAAACCGCGCTGCGCGGCCTGAAACTGCTCATCCGCCAGTTGCGAGAACGACGAACGCACCGAAGCAGGAAGCGAGATTTCTGCTACATTTCCCGTCATCGGGGGCGCTGCGTTCAGTACGTTCTCTGTCATTAGGCGCTAATCTGATGTTCGGTTTCTTTGGCAACAGGGCCCATTTGAATGACAGGCGTCTCCACCTGTGCAGAAGCCTCGTTCATTTCTGGCTCCAGCTTATGCACGGGCGCTTCTTTCGGCGGCGTCACCACTGCCGAGGCATCTTCTTGCGCAGCTACTTCCGCATCCAGTGCGGGATGGTCGGTCGCTGCGGTAATCGCCGCATCCGCCATCGGCGTTTCCGCCGTCACATCTGCATGTGCATGGTCACACGCCGCCGTACACACATGCGCATCCGCATGCACCGCAGGCGCATGGTGCGCCACCACAGGCGTCTCCGCCGCTAGTGTTTGAATCAGGGACGCATAGCCTTCCGCTGTAAGGTTCGGCAGATGCAAATGAAGCGCAGGCTCCTTATGTCCACGGTCAATAGTCAGGGCGTTGGAAGGCGAAAGCGATGCTGCAATAGCAGGGTGCAACTGTAAGGCAGCCATCAATTCACGCGACATTTCAGCAAAATTAGGCTCCACAAGCGCACTGGTGAAGCTCAATTTTAAATCCGTACCCACCTCTGCACCATCATGCTTGGCCGACAAATGATTGCTGAGTGTAAGGGTCAGCCCCTCCGTCAACTCACGGTTCATTTTCGAGCCCACATACGCGGCAAGATTCTCTTCTGCTTTCTTAAATGTATCTGGATGAACCACCAGCGGCACGGATGGTTTGGGCAATTCAATCGCAGGCTTTGCCGCAACATGTTCCGGCGCAGCCGTTGCTGTGTGCTCCACTGGCTTCAGCGGTTCGCGGGCGGCTTCGGCCTCCATGGCATTTTCTGGGGCGGGAATTTTTTCGCGCGCGGCGTCTTCCTGCATCGCGTTCACTTCGGGCATCGCTTGTTCAACGGTCATAATCGCTCCTCATACTAGAATGGCTCACTACACAGCATACCCACATTGGAAGCATTTTTGTGTGACAGTTCCGTGAAGATTTGATTCCCCCCAAAACCACTATTGACGCAGTGCAGCAATTTGCGTATACATGCCCCTCGTGCTGATTTTTCCAACTTGCGGGCACGTTAAACAACCAGCTAAAGCGGCTTTGAGAACGTTTCGCCCAATTCGGCGGCGCTCCCCCTCACTCCCTTTACTGCGCGTTTGCACCCGCCAATAACCAAGGGAGTCCCTAATGATTAACCGATTATATAGCGTCGTTCTGGCATTTTTGGCGGTTAGCTGCCTCGCCACCGCTATGGTAGCCGCCCAATAATTAGGGTTTGCTTACATAAAACCTTCACAAAACCTTCACAAAACTCCCCTTAGATTAATGATACACTGCAAGCTGTAATTAGGAGAAGTGTGGACAAAAACACGCAACAGTCAGCGCCAACCCCACCCGCAGCCGAAACGCCGCAACGGGCAACTGCGCCCGCAAAAACCGCTTTCTCTAAGGCAGCATCACCACGCCCTAAGCGTACCACCGGCGAGTGGCTGGTGGATTGGCTAGTGTATCCCATCGTAAACAACTTTGCCGTATTCTTCATCTCGGTTGGCGCAACTTACCTAACACATCGCGGTGACACGGTTGGAAAAGAAGGTAGCACCATTCGAGAAGTAGGCGCTTGGTTCAAGCGCCGCGGCGAATGGATGAAAGGTGTTTTTCAAGATTTTGGAATGAACGAAAAGCAGGCCGACACCTCAAAAATGGTTTTCTTCTCGTTCTTCGACGGCACCTTTGTCGCGCCTTTTGTAAAATTACTGGAAGACCGCCGCGAAAAAATGGCGAAAGCGATTGATTCAACCTTGGGCACCAAGCCGCAGGATGAATCCGCCTATAAAGTGGAGCCAAAACAAAGCTGGGGGAGCGTCATTAATGGGCGACTGGCAACCAGTCTCATTGTTGTTCCAACAGCAGTAGCGCTAGAAAAAAAGAAAGTGACCATTAAAGGTGTTACAAAAAATCTCAACGACCATATGTTCGATGGTTGGGGCGCAAAGTTGCACGAGTTTTTAGAAAATAAAACGTCCATCAAAGCGCGCTTTCCCAAGCTAGATTTGGAATACTTCTCCAAAACAATGGTGTTTGAAGCGTTCTATACAACAGTCTGCACCGCTGGCTTGTATGTAATTAGCCGATTCATCGCCAAACAAAACAAAGAGCATAAGAGAATTGTGGAAGAATACCACAACTCACATAAGGCTTCTGGTGCGCGGCCAGCCTCTACAAAAGAAGCCGCATCGCCCGCCCCCGCTAACGAGGAAACCCCGCACCCCCATGTGTCGGAAACCACGCATATGAAGCGGGTTGCGGAGCCGATGGGGCAGGAAATCACCGCCTGATTGCAGTCCGCGGCGATTCCGTCTATACATATTCCATGACAATGAACCGCACCCAGCCCTCACTGAACCGCGACTTTAAGCTGCTGTCGCTGTTTATCATGTTCATTTTGGTGCTCGTTTCGCTGTGGGTGGCGGTGGAAACGGTCGGCAATTATGAGCGCGACGTCACCAAACAAATGGAAAGCGAAGCGCTGCGCGTGGATCGCGCGCTGATCGTGGAGATCGAAAACGCCGCCTATATTCTTGAATCCGTCGGCCGCCAAATTCAGGCCACCGGCAGCACTTCCGAAAATATCGCCCAGCTATACTTCTCCTTCTCCAAATCCGAAGGGCCCAAGCGCACCATCCTCTCGTGGATCGACAAATCCCAGATGATTACGGTGTCGAATAACCTCGGCGTGCTGGAAATCCCCATCGATGTTTCCGATCGCGACTACGTAAAAAAATCCATCGCCGAGCCATGGAAACCGCATATTGGCCGCCCGATTGATGGCCGCTTATCCAACAAATGGGTGCTGCCCATTAGCCTCGGATTAACCGATAATAACGGCACCTATATAGGCACGGTGGTGGTGGCGCTGGATGCTGACTTGCTGGGCAGCGACGTTGGCAAAACCATGAAGGATAACGGCATCGGCTTTGCCATAACCAACATGGGGCTAACACTCCTTACCCAATCCAGCGCCAGCGAATCGTTTTTCACCAACAATTTCGACGTCGCTCGGCTCGCTAAAATCGACTTCGAAACCACCAAATCCGGACGCTACTCCAGCGGCTCGCTCTTCAACAGTAAGCGCATTTATTCCTACTTCGAACGCTCCAGCGAATATCCCTACATCATCTTCCTAGGGATCGATTCTGCCGTGAGTAAAAAGGCGATTTACAAGCTGCTAATGCCGCGCCTATTTCAATTGCTGGTCATTGCAGTTTTCCTTTTATTCGTGCTGTGGACGGTGCGTAAACGCATCATTCAGCCCGTGATTATTCTTGCTGAGCACACAGCACAAATCATTCGCGGGGAGCCGTTCAAACCTCAGGAATCACTGGGGCCGCTCGAAATTGAGCAGCTCGCGGGCGAAATTAAACGCCTAGCAGACTATATTGAAGAACGCCGCCGCGTGGAAAGCGAGCTGCGGGCAAAGAACACAGAATTGACCCGCATTAAAGAAGCAGCGCACCTCACCAACCAAGTGAAGGCCGACTTTTTTGCCTATGTTGGCCACGAGCTGACCGACCCCATGGAAGCAATTTTGGCGCAGGTTGAAACCATTAAAGACCAGCATTTCGGGCCTATCGGAAACGCAAAATACCTTGCCCCAGCAACCGACATCCACGCCCATGCCCAACAATTGCTGGGCATGCTGAACGACATTAAAGCCATCTCAAAAGCCGAGACAGGCCTGCTCGCGCTCAACGAAACCGAGGTTGATCTTGGCTTCGTGATTCAAAAAGCCGTGCGCATTTTCCGTGAGAAACAATCGGGCGCCATCGAAATTCATGCCGACATCAACGCCGACTTACCCAATGTCCGCGCCGATGAATTACGCATCAAACAAATGGTGCTGAATGTCCTTAGTGCCGCGGCCAGCCAGCTGGATAGCGGAAATATGGTGCGCATCACCTCCTCGCTCAAGGCGCAGGAAATATCGCTCATTTTCTCGTACAGCACCTCAACCACCATGCCGAGCGGTGCGCGTAGCAAACAAAGCCTCGACTTGGCCGTTGCCCGCTTGTTGGTTGGCATGCATCAAGGAACGCTGGAAATGAAAACAGGTGCCGACCGCGTGACCAGCATCACCGTGAAGCTACCCGCCTTACGGGTGCTTTAACTTAACCGGAAAATTTATTACTGCGCGGGAAACCCACAGGCGGCAGCTTGCCTTGGCCTGCGCGCTGCGCCATCCATGGCTTCATGTCCACTTCCGTGCGCACACGTTCGCCACTTTGCCATGTTAGGCCGTCGCTTAAGGCAAACACTTTGGCGTCCGCCAAGTGGGCGTCTTTGAACTTCTGTAGCGCAACCCCTTGGCCGCGCTTCATTACGGGCACTTGCTCCAGCGGGAACACGATCAGCTTACGGTTGGTGCCAATGGCCGCCACATGGTCGCCCGTCACTTCGGCGCATACGATGGCTTTGCTGCCTTCGGTGCAGTTGAGGATTTGCTTACCGCCACGGGTTTGCGCCACCACGTCTTTTTCTTCGACCACAAAGCCTTTGCCATTATCCGCCGCCAGCAGCAGCTTGCGCTCGGCAGCGGCGTCATGCACCAGCATGCTCACCAGCTCCTGCTGGTTATCTAGGTCGATCATCAAGCGCACTGGCTCGCCCTGCCCTTTGGCGCTCGGCAGTTTGTCGCAGGGCAAGGTGTAGAATTTCCCGTCGCTGGCGAACACCAGCAGTTTGTCCGTTGTTTTTGCTTTGAGCTGGAAGCCCTCGCCGTCGCCCTCTTTGAACTTCAGATCCGGCAGATGGTCGTGATGGCCTTTGAATGCGCGAATCCAGCCAAGGCGCGAGCAAACAATGGTAATCGGCTCTTTCTCAATAAACGCTTCGATCGAAATGGTGGCAGCGGATGGCGGCTCGGTCAATTCCGTGCGGCGCGCGGCCAGTTGTTTGTTGGCAGCAAAGCGCTTCTTCACCGCTTTCACTTCTTCCGAAATCGCCGCCCAGCGGTCGCCTTCGTTTTTCAGCAGGGCTTGCAGCGCTTTTTGCTCCGCCTTCAGTTCTTTATGTTCGCGCTTCAGCTCCATTTCCTCAAGCTTACGCAACTGGCGCAGGCGCATATTGAGAATGGATTCCGCCTGCAAATCGGTCAGGTCGAAGGCGGCAATCAGCTCTTTCTTAGGCTCGTCTTCCTCGCGGATGATGCGAATCACTTCATCGAGGTTGAGGAAGCAGGTGATGAACCCTTCCACAATTTCCAAGCGGCGCTTGATGGCTTCCAAGCGGAAACGGCTTTTGCGCTGAAGCACTTCGTGGCGGTGGTTCAGGAATTCCTGCAGCATCTCACGCAGGTTCATCACGCGCGGAATGCCATCGGGCCCCAGCACGTTCATGTTCACGCCGTATCGAATCTCAAGATCCGTCACACGGTAGAGCGATTCCATCAACAGCTCTGGCGCGATATTTTTCGAGCGTGGCTCCAGCACAATGCGCACCGTGTCGGTGGATTCGTCCTGAATATTGGCCAGCAGCGGCAATTTTTTCTCGCGGAAAAGCTCGGCGATTTTCTCGATCAGCTTCGATTTTTGCACCTGATACGGAATCTCCGTAATCACCACCTGATATAGCCCGTGGCTCAGCTGCTCCTTTTCCCAGCGTGCCCGCACGCGCAGCGAGCCGCGGCCATTGGTGTAGGTATCGACCAGCGTGGCGTGCGATTCCGCCAGCAAGCCGCCGGTTGGGAAATCCGGCCCCTGCACAAAGCCCACGAGTTTTTCGATGGAGGCATTGGGGGTTTTAATCAGGTAAATGAGCGCATCGCACAGCTCGATAATGTTGTGCGGCGGCACCGCACAGGCCATGCCCACTGCAATCCCCTCGCTGCCGTTTGCCAGCAAATTCGGGAACCCCGCAGGCATCACCACCGGTTCCTGCTCCGTACCGTCATAGGTCGGGCGGAAATCCACCGTGTCGTTATCCAGCTCTTCCATCAGAAGAATCGCGGCATCCGTCAGCTTCGCTTCGGTATAACGCATCGCCGCGGCGTTATCGCCATCGATGGAACCGAAGTTCCCCTGACCATCCACCAGCGGATAGCGCACCGAGAAGGTCTGCGCCAAACGCACCATGGTGTCATACACCGCCGTGTCGCCATGCGGGTGGTATTTACCGATCACATCCCCCACCACACGCGCACATTTTTTGTAGCCCGATGCAGGGTCAAGCTTCAGCTGCATCATGGCATAAAGCAGGCGGCGGTGAACGGGTTTCAGGCCATCGCGCACGTCCGGCAGCGAGCGGGCCGTAATCGTGGATAAGGCATAAGCCAGATAGCGCTCACCCAACGCGTCCTTGAAGGACACGGTCTCGATCGTGCTGGTATTTGGGGTCGCTGACTTCGCCATAGGGCGTGCAAATTAGCGTGGCGGCCGCAGATTGCAAGGGAACTCGTAGGATATTTACAGAAAAATAGGCCAATAGGCCTTAAATCTTCAGGGAAGCGCCCTGATTCTGACCCGCAGACTTCGTCACGTTTGGAACAAAAGGCTCTGTCGGGTTTACGGAAGTGTTGCTAATAGGAGCAAGTTTTTTCTCATTTTGCATTTTGAAATGCAGCGCGACCATACGATCAATGTCGACTTGCTGGCGCGCACGCTCTTCCTGCGCGAGGTCTTTTTCCACGACTGGTTTCTTGTCTGCACCCATTTTAGCAGGCGTTGTTGCCGCACCAGTGCTTGGCGCAGCCGCATCCGAACCGCCGAAATGTTTACCCGCGAAATCCCGCCCCATAAAGAAGCCGCCGAACGCCAACAATATACCTGCGATTTTACCCATGATGCCATCGCCAAACATGGAGCCGAGGAAATAGCCAGCAATACCGCCGACGCCCCCACCAAGCAGAGCTTTCCAGTTCAGGCCATCCGACTTCTCAGTCGAGTTCGATGTGTCTACACTATCACCAATGCCATCGAACATGCTCTTGACGAAATCATAGCCGTTGCCAATCATGGTACGTAAGTTTTTACCAGCTTCGGTAGCTTCCTTCGTGAGCTTTCTGCCTGCGTCATCGCCATTGTCGTGGGCACGCGCCAGCTCTGCTTTGGCAAACGCATCGCTGGCTTTTTCATAGGCAGGGGTAAACTTATCAATCGCAGGCTTCAATGCGTCGTAAGTCGCTTTATCTTCTTTTTCGAGCACGCGGGTTTTTTCGACCAAGGCATCCGCAGCCTTCATAATCGCCTTCTGCTCGGCAACTTTCTTTGGATTACGAGTATAGTCCGTGAGGGCTGTGAAGCCAATCGTCACTTTCTCGTATTCCGCTTTCAATGCCTTAATGTCAGCCATTAGAATCTTGCCTGCGCAGGATGTGAATTGGTTAATCTCATAGTCAGATAATAACACAATTTACGCAGAGAAATGTGACAAGTATGTGAAGATTTAGGGGGCTAGACCCCGAGCGCTTCCAGCATTTTTGCGGCCGCCAAACGCTCTGCAACCCGCTTTGTGCCTGCCTCAGCGCGCACAGAGGGCTGACCTTTCAGCACAATTTCAATCACAAAGTTGGGGGCATGGCTTGGCCCCTCGGCACTAAGCACGACATATTCCGGCAATGGCAGGCCGCGCGCCTGCGCCCACTCCTGCAGGGTGGTTTTGGCGTCTTTAGGGGGTGCTTTGGTGCTTTGCGCCGCCGTGCGCCAGAACCGCTGAACAATCCCGCGCACCGCCTCCAGCCCACCATCCAGATACACCGCGCCAAGCAAGGCCTCGCACGCATCCTCCAGATTCGAGGGGTTTTGCCGCCCGCCCTGCTCCGCCTCGCCGCCGCTGAGGCACAAATGCTCGCCCAACGCCATTTGCGCGGCAATGGCCGCCAAATGCTCGCCATTCACCAGTGAGACAAGGCGCTTGCTAAGGTCACCCTCGGCTTCCGCCGGAAACATCTCATACAGCATTTCGGCGATGAGCAGCCCAAGCACCGCATCCCCCAAGAATTCCAGCCGCTGGTTGTTGCTGTCCACCCCCTCGCGCCCCATGGAACGATGCAGGAGCGCAAGCTGAAGCAATGCCTCGTTACGAAACTGGTAGCCAATGGTTTTCTGTAGGGTGTGAAGTGACATAAAACCGCTTAGTGAATCGCCTGAAACCAGCGGCCATCGCGGAACGCATCCGGCCACGCCCAGAATTTCCAGAACGGCACATGCGCATCGAACGAGAGCAGTATCAGCTCCGCACGGCCAATGATATTTTCAAACGGCACAAACCCAACTTCTTCCTGATAGCGGCTATCCTGCGAATTATCGCGGTTATCGCCCATCATGAAATAATGCCCCTGCGGCACCGTATAGACATCCGTATTATCGACAGGCCCCTCGCGCGTTTCATCCAAAACGATATGCGCTGGGCCATCCGGCAACACTTCTTCATAGCGCGGCAGGGGGCGCATTTCACCGTCTTGCACAGGCACCAGCGCTTCGCCGCGACGTGTTTGTTCCACCAACGCATCGTTGATGTAAAGGCGGCCATGCTTCATTTGAATCCGATCCCCCGGAAGGCCAATAATGCGCTTGATGTAATCAATCTTCGTATTGGTCGGCAGGCGGAACACCATGACATCCCCGCGCTTGGGCTCGCTGGCCAAAACGCGCCCCTCGAACAGCGGCAAGCTGAGCGGGAACGAATAGCGGCTATAGCCATACGAAAATTTGGAAACGAAGATATAATCGCCCTGATAGAGCGTGCTCAGCATCGAGCCAGAAGGAATGTGAAATGGCTCATACGCAACGGAGCGGAACACCAGCGCAATCGCCACCGCAACCAAGAACGAGCGAATCATCTCACCCGTGGATTCTTTCTTTTTAGCAGGCTTTTCTGGGCTATTCATTGCGCTCTCTAATGGGTTTTATGAACAAGGCCGTACAAGTCATACGCATCGGCATCGGTGATTTCTAGGGTAACAAAATCGCCTACGCGCACGCCTTTTTGCGCTGGCGCAAACACATTGCCATCCACTTCTGGCGCATCGGCGCGGGTACGGCAGATCAGCTTGCCGTCTGCAATTGCATCCACAATCGAAAGCTGCGTGCTGCCGATTTTGGCTTGCAGCTTACGTGCTGAAATTTCCTGTGCGCGCTCCATAAAGCGGGCATGGCGCTCTTCCTTCACTTCCTCGGGCACCTGATCGCCGAAGCTATTGGAGGTCGCACCCACCACGTCCTCATATTTAAAGCACCCCACGCGGTCGAGGTTCACTTCATCCATCCAGTCGAGCAGGAATTCGAAATCCTTCTCCGTCTCCCCCGGAAAGCCAACAATGAAGGTGGAGCGCAGGGTTAAATCGGGCACTTCGCTACGCCAGCGCGCAATGCGCTCCGCCGTTTTTTCCTGATTGGCAGGGCGGCGCATCGCCTTCAACACGCTGGGGGATGCATGTTGGAACGGAATATCGAGATAGGGCAGAATTTTGCCTTCCGCCATCAGCGGCATCACCGAATCCACGCTTGGGTAGGGGTAGACATAATGTAGCCGCACCCAAATCCCCAGCTCAGCCAGCGCTTCGCACATCGCGGTCATTTGCGTTTTTACCTCGCGGCCACGCCACTCATACGGCGCATATTTCACATCCACGCCGTAAGCGCTGGTGTCCTGCGAAATCACCAGCAGCTCTTTCACGCCCGCTTTCGCTAGCGTTTCCGCTTCGCGCAGCACATCGTTCACGGGGCGGCTCACCAAATCCCCGCGTAGCGCAGGAATGATGCAGAACGAGCAGCGGTTATTGCAGCCCTCGGAGATTTTCAAATAGGCATAATGCCGCGGCGTCAGGCGAATTCCCTGCTCGGGCACCAGATCCGCAAACGGCTCATGCGCGCGCGGCAGCGCCTTGTGCACCGCGTCCATCACCGCCTCGTAATGTTGCGGGCCCGTAATCGCGAGTACATTCGGGAAGCGTTCGGTTATCACCTCTGGCTCAGCGCCAAGGCAGCCCGTTACAACCACCTTGCCATTATCATTCAGCGCCTCGCCAATCGCGTTTAGTGATTCTTCGCGCGCGGAATCCAAAAACCCGCAGGTGTTCACAATCACAAGGTCGGAACCCTGATAATCCGGCGCCAGCTCATAGCCCTCCGCGCGCAGTTTGGTCAGAATCCGCTCTGAATCCACCAGCGCCTTGGCGCAGCCAAGCGACACAAACCCCACACGGCGCGTGGCGGTGGGTGTTTTTGCTTTCTTAGTCACAGCAGTCGGCATCGAAAAACCTCATATTTCGGCGCGTTAGAGCATAGGTTTGCGGCCGATGCAAGCAGCGGCAGGGATAGCAACTTAAAAAAGGTTGAGCTTTGCGCGCGACCTTGTTAGAGGTGTCGCCCCGCTGCACATAATCCATGCAGCACGGAGGGGTGGCCGAGTGGCTGAAGGCGACGGTTTGCTAAATCGTTATACGGTTAACTCCGTATCGTGGGTTCGAATCCCATCCCCTCCTCCAGAAAAACCCGCTTCGGCGGGTTTTTTTGTTTCTGGAGGAGGGGATGGGATTCAATATTGCCCCGCAATACCTAGAATAATTTGGTTCGATTATTTCCTTAATGAGCAAAGCGAATTTAGGAAATAACACGAGGCAAAAGGCCGAGAAAATCCCATCCCCTCTCCCAACCACCCCATTCGCCCCTTACAAAAAACCACGAATAATGATTGCGAATGCGAATTACTCTTAGTAATAACAAGGCCGCATTATTATCATTATCAACCTAACAGGATATTCCATGACACTTCGCCGCACTGCCGCTTATGGCCTCGCCCTTGCTGCCCTCACCACCACCGCTTTTGCTGGCGAAACCACGCCGAAAAACGCCTATCAGCAACAAGTGTTCGTGGCGAACAAGGCGCAGTACAAACCAAGCCTTGGGGTGGATAAGCGCTTCGTGAACGCATGGGGCATTGCCATTCGCCCCGCGGGCGCAGGCGGCCATTTCTGGATCACCGCCAAAGACATCAGCTACGAATATGTGGGCGACGTTACGAAATCCGCCGATAAAAAACTGCAAACCATGCATCAGGATAACCTGAAAATCGTCACCCTCCCCGTTGGCGGCGACGACAAATTCGCCACCAGCACCGTTTTCTCCGACAGTAAGGATGAATTCATCATCACCCAAGAAGTGCAAGGCGCAGAGCCCGTGACCGCGCCCACCAAATTCTTCTTCGCCAGCGACGGCGGCATCATTTCGGCATGGACAGAGCGCAAAAAACCCGACGGCAGCTTTGACCGCGCCGCAGTTGCCAAAACCGTTATCGACCAATCGGCCGAGGGCGCGCAGTTTTTTGGCCTCGCCATCAGCCACGATTACGACACGCTCTATGCCGCCGATTTCGGCCAAAAACCAAGCATTAAAACCTTCAACGGCGACTTCGAGCCGCGCAGCCTGCGCTTCGACATGCCGTTCGATGAAAACCACAACGGCGCGGTGGATGCGGGCGAATACGCCCCTTTCAACGTGCAGGCCCTCACCACGCCTGAAGGCAAGCACCGCATTTTCGTGAGCTATGCCAAAACCCAAGCCTGCCCTGAGGCAGAAGTGAAAAAAGGCACCTGCGCCAAAGGCGCTATTTTCGCGGGCGAGGAAGACACAAGCGGCACTGGCTTTGGCCGCGTTGCCGAATTCACTGAGCGCGGTAGCCTTGTTGAGGTGTGGGACGATGCAGGCAAGCTAAGCGCGCCATGGGGCATGGCTTTTGCCCCTGCGGATTTCGGCGCGCTCAGCGGCGCATTGCTCGTCGCCAACTTTGGGGACGGCACCATCGCCGCCTTCGACGCTAAAACCCGCAAATTCATCGACGTAGTGCGCAATGCAAAAGGCAAACCGCTGGTGGTGGATAAAATCTGGGGCATCCTGTTCGGCAACGGCCAAAGCCTTGGCGATGCGAACGCCCTCTACTACACCGCCGGCCCGCGCGACGAAGCCGACGGCGTATTCGGCGCCATCCGCCTCGCCGCCGCGAAATAGGCGATATTTCATCAAACTGTCACACTTCATGCCCCCCGTCTTTGCTAGACTGGGGGCATGAATTTTAATGGGACAGTGCCATGAACCACAAACCAAAGACCACTCACATACCTGCAGTAATGCAACGTTACGAACCAACGCGCGCGACCATCGTGG
>JACCDH010744889.1_pt1 | contig 17907 bp, 14 predicted proteins | sample 7442481 | NCBI WGS metagenome assembly JACCDH01 (sample SAMN15323433, study PRJNA562643) | freshwater metagenome | isolation source: river surface water | place: USA:Blue River Watershed | collected 2017-08-15
AATCATATTGGTGTGTGTCAATGATAATTGTCGTGGGCGTTTCATCTGTTTATATTTATTGTTTTCATCGGTCAGATGGAACACTCATAATCATTCCCCAGGTGTGTCAACAACTATTGTCATTGGTGTTTCATTTTGATTATTATATTTTATTTCAAATAAAAACTTCTAACCTCCCATTTTTATCAACTCCCCCTTTGGGGGCTGGGGGGCTTTACAGTTTCCCATCCGCCTTTGCACCCAAAACTCCTTTTACGTCATATACAACACTAGGACTATTTCTAAAACCATCAATATCCAAATCTAAAAATTCGTTATGAGCCACTCCCAAAACTATCGCATCAAAAGAAATCGTTGGAGGTTGAAGATGAGTCGTCAATCCGTATTCGTGTAAAACCTCAGCAGGATTAGCCCAAGGATCATAAAGACTTATTTTTATCCCATAATCTTCTAAAGCGCGAATGACATCTACTATTTTAGTATTACGAACATCGGGGCAATTCTCCTTGAAAGTAATGCCCAACATCAACAAACTAGCCCCGTTTATAGCAATTCCTTTTTTGATCATCAACTTGACTACTTGTGAAGCAACATAATCTCCCATACTATCATTCAATCGGCGTCCTGCCAATATTATTTCAGGATGATAGCCGTTTTCTTGTGCTTTTTGTGCCAAATAATATGGGTCAACACCGATGCAGTGTCCGCCGACCAAGCCTGGTTTAAAAGGGAGAAAATTCCATTTTGTGCCCGCTGCTGCCAATACAGCCTGAGTGTCAATTTCTAAAATATTGAAAATTTTAGCCAATTCGTTAACAAAAGCAATATTGATATCGCGTTGGGAATTTTCGATTACTTTGGCCGCTTCGGCCACTTTTATTGAAGGAGCAAGATGAGTGCCAGCAGTAATAATGGATTGATATAATGCATTCACTTTCTGACCAATTGCTGGAGTAGAACCTGAAGTAACTTTCAGAATTTTATCTACGGTGTGCTCTTTGTCTCCCGGATTAATTCGCTCGGGGGAATAGCCTACAAAAAAATCTTTGTTAAATTCTAAACCAGAAATTTTTTCTAAAACAGGCACACATTCTTCCTCGGTAACCCCGGGATAGACTGTCGATTCATAAATGACAATATCACCTTTTTTCAGCACTTTACCTACAGTTTCGCTGGACTTGTATAAAGGAGTCAAATCAGGACGATTGTTTTTGTCTACAGGCGTGGGAACCGTTACAATATAATAAGTACAGTCTGCAATATCAGCCAGATTTGAAGTGCAAAATAAGCCTTTACTTGGAGTAGAATTTTGAACCAATACTTGCTTCAAAATATCCGAATCAATCTCAAGTGTATTATCAATACCCTGTTGTAGCGACTGTATTCGTGTTTGATTGATATCAAATCCCACCACAGAATACTGTGTGGCAAACAATCGTGCCAAGGGCAAACCCACATAACCTAAACCAATAATAGCAATTTTTATATTTGAATTCATTTTTAATTATTATATGGTCTCTAATAATAAAACCCTAATTATTCATTGTTAACCTTTAACCTGTCATCCTGAGATTGATTTTTTTACAAAAAAACAGGAGATAACATCCAATTTGTCTGGCTGAGCGGAGTCGAAGCCCTATTCAAACAAAAAAATTTCAATAATAGCGTACTTGAAGTATCACTTCCAACTTCCCACTTCTAACTTCCTCTTGTCATCCTGAGCGTTGTCGAAGAACTTCATCCAATTTCCCACTTCTAACTTCCCACTTCTAACCTCTAACTTCCAATCCCCTGATAAACAAAACCAATAGCTTTCATATCCTTAGCATTCAATACATTTCTTCCATCAAATACAAAGGCAGGTTTCTGCATCCCATCGTATATTTTTTGCCAGTCATAGTTGACAAATTCATCCCACTCGGTAAGGATGGCTATTGCATGAGCACCAGCACAAGCATCATAAGGGTTATCAAAAGAACGTATGGCAATTGCATTATTATCAGAGGCTCTTGTTTCCAGATAATCCAAATCGGCTAAAACTTTTTTTCGACTAACTTTTGGGTCATAAACGGCAATTTTTGCTTGCTCGTTGATTAAATCATCCGCCACATAAATCGCTGCAGATTCCCTAGTGTCATTAGTATCTTTCTTGAACGCCCATCCTAAAAAAGCAATCTTTTTATCGGCAACAGTGTTATATAGGGTTTGAACAATTGTATTAGAAAATCGTCTTTTCTGATGGTCGTTCATAATGATAACTTGTTCCCAATAATCAGCCACAGCCTTTAATCCATAGCTTTTGGCAATATAAACCAAATTCAAAATGTCCTTCTGGAAACAAGAACCTCCAAATCCAACCGAGGCTTTAAGAAACTTCGGTCCAATTCGGCTATCCATTCCTATGGCCTTAGCGACTTCATTAACGTTGGCACCTGTCTTTTCACAGAGTTCAGACAAAGCATTGATAGACGATATTCGTTGTGCCAAAAAGGCATTGGCAGTTAATTTCGACAATTCTGAGGACCATAAATTGGTGGTCAATATTTTTTCGGGAGCTACCCAATTCAAATACACATCAACCAGAGCCTGAATCGCTTTCTGTCCTTCTTCAGAAGAGTCTCCTCCAATCAATATGCGGTCAGGAAACAATAAATCAGATACAGCTGTTCCCTCTGCTAGAAACTCGGGATTAGACAAAATTTGAAACTGTACTTGATTTCCGGTATTGTCAAGTATACTTTTAATTGCTTCTGCAGTTCGAACAGGCAAGGTCGATTTCTCCACTACTATTTTATCGTCTTTGGCAATTTTGGCAATTTGTCTGGCGCACAATTCGATATATTTCAAATCAGCCGCCATGCCTTTCCCTTTTCCATAGGTTTTAGTAGGCGTATTGACCGATATAAAAATAATTTGGGCTTCATCGATGGCTTTTTCTACTTCCGTAGTAAAAAACAGGTTTCTGCCTCTGGCTTCTGAAACAACAGCACTAAGTCCTGGCTCATAAATTGGAATATTATCCACATTTTCATCATTCCAAGCCGCAATCCTTTCTACATTCAAATCCACTACAGTTACCTGAATATGGGGACATTTTTGAGCAATTACTGCCATTGTTGGCCCTCCAACATATCCCGCTCCTATACAACAAATTTTTGTAATTTTCATTTTATATATTCTTTATTCTTTTCTCATTTCTCTTTTTTCGGCAACCTACAACCTGAGATCTTTAATCCGCAATTTCCCCTAATGGGTTAGGGGGTTAAATTCTCCCAATACCATTCCACAGCTTCCTTCAACCCCTCTTGCAAAGAAAATTGAGGATTATAACCCAACATTGTTTTTGCTTTTTCAATACTTGCCAAGGAATGAGGAATATCTCCAGCACGATGGGGGCCGTACTCAATTTTTACATTGGCTATTTTTGGATTGAATTGCGACAAATACACTTTTAAATAATCAACCAAATTATTCAAGGTATTTCGGTCGCCATATGCTGTATTATAAACAGTGTTTACGGCTTCAGGATTTTGAGTCAACAAGGCCAATTCATTCATTTGAATCACATTATCAATATAAGTGAAATCGCGGGAATAATTACCATCCCCATTTATTTTTGGGCTTTCGAGCTGCATCAATTGCATAACAAATTTCGGAATTACAGCTGCATATGCCCCTTTGGGATCTTGTTTTCTTCCAAAAACATTAAAATAACGCAAGCCAATAGTTTCTAACCCATAGGTTCTACTAAATATTTCAGCATACAATTCGTTGACATATTTGGTAATCGCATAAGGCGAAAGGGGTTTTCCGATTACATCTTCTACTTTTGGCAATCCTACAGAATCTCCATAGGTAGAAGAACTAGCAGCATAAACAAATCGTTTCACTTGAGCATCCCTCGAAGCTACTAACATATTCAAAAAACCTGAAACGTTGACATCATTAGTAGTAATGGGATCATTAATCGAACGTGGAACGGAACCCAAAGCAGCCTGATGCAAAACATAATCTACACCTTTAACCGCATGTTGACAATCTTCTAAATTCCGAATATCGCCCTCTATCAGACGAAAGTTTTTTTTATTAATAAAATCTTTCAAATTATGGCGATGCCCAGTAGAGAAATTATCCAAACAAATCACTTGGTAGTCTTTGCTTAAAAAATAATCACACAAGTTTGAACCTATAAACCCAGCTCCGCCTGTTATTAAAATTGTATTTTCCATTTTTAAATTATCCTCAACAATAACTGCCCTTTTATATCTATGTTTTCCTAAATTTACCGAAAACTTTTTCGAAAAAATTTCTTGGCTTATCCTCTTCATTGTACCCGTTGGAGTAGGTTGTAGTACCATAGCCGTAACCGTAGCCGTAACCGTAGCCTGCACCGTACTTAGCTTTATTTTGAAAACCATTCAAAATAACACTAGTATTTTGAAGCTCTCCTCGTTTTACCCTATTGTTGAGCAAAGTAATCATTTCCTTTTTGGTAAAATTCTGCCTTAGGATGTATAACGTAACATCGCAATACTGTGCGAGTTCCAAGGCGTCTGACACCAATCCAACTGGAGGGGTGTCCAAAATTATATAATCATATTTTTTCTTAAGCTCTTCAATCATTTCTTTCATTCCATCACTCATAATCATCTCAGCGGGATTGGGAGGAATGGGTCCTGATAGTATGACATCCAAAAAGGGAATATTTGTTGGGTTGATGATTTCTTCAATTGTTTTTTGTTTGATCAAATAATTCACAATTCCTACCTCATTCGATAAATTAAATTCTTTAAACAACTTAGGTTTACGCAAATCCAATCCAATAATGACGGTCTTTTTTTCGCTTAATGCAAAAACGGTGGCAATATTCAAAGAACAAAATGTCTTTCCTTCACCACTGACCGAAGATGTAATCATCAACGTTTTTCCATTGGCTACATTTTGCTGTTTGTATAAGTATTGCAGCGAAGAACGAATGGCCCGAAACGATTCCGACAAGGCCGATTTAGGTTTAGAAAACACCGCCAAATCAGTATTGTCTTTACTCAATCCAATTACTCCTATCAAGGGGATTTTAGTCAACCTACTGATATCCTCGGTGTTTTGTATGGAATTATTAATAAAGAATATAATAAAAACTGAGAGTAAAGGAAAAAACAACCCTAGAAATAAGGCCAAAACATAATTTACCGATGTTTTGGGGCCTAAAAGTCCGCCCCCTATATCTTTTGCAGGATCAATAAAATGAACATCCGAAAGGTTTGCTGCTTTTACTATATCGGCCTCACTTCTTTTTTGAAGAAAGGCACTGTAAATATTGTCGCTTAAATCGTATTTCCTTTTTATTTTGATTAACTCTTGTTGGTCTTCAGGCAGTTGTTTGATGGTACTTTCGGCTTCGTTGATTTTACTTTCCACCATTGCCATATCATATTGTAAAGAGGATTTGGCAGAAGCTATGTTTTCTAGCAAAACCTTTTTAACGGCTTCCATCTGATTGTCAAAATCTTTGAATATTTTCTCGCTTTTTACAGCATAAGCCATTTCTGCTCGCTGAGTTGAAAGAGATATTAGTTTCGATACATTCACAACCACATTCGGGTCCTCAATTCCTGCTACCGAAGGTGCTGGTAGTCTGGAATAATCAACACTACTTTTCAAATAGGATTTTAAGGAATTGTAATAGGCTATTTTACGGCTTATTTCATCTTTTTGAACATCAAATTCCAATACTTTATCAGAATATTTTGCGCCATCGCCCTCGATATCATAAATGTTTTTGTCTTTTTGAAAGGATTTGAGCTCGTTGGTCGTCTCTTTCAATTGCGATTCCATAGCCACAAGTGTACTGTCAATAAATTGAATTGTGTTTCTGGCAAATTGATTTTTGTTGTCCAACTGTCTCTTAATAAGCATTTTTACGGTCGAATTCAAGTACTCTACCATTCGTGCTTTATTGGTACCCATCAATCCAAGAGTAATAATCGACCCCCCTTTATCGTCCGACTTGACACTTAATCCTCGATACTTAGATACTGTGCCATCAAAATCATTAAATTGTACAAAATATTCCTTTCCTTTATAAAAACCCGGATTGTCCTTGATATGTAGTTTCCAATTCAAAAAAGGCAAGGAAACTAAAGCGCCTACTTTGTATTTTTTGACAAAATCCCCAACTTCAACAGCCGTGTTATTATAGGTATTGTTGGCATAGGTGATGAGTGATACAGAATTAGCAGTAAATGGAATTCGGATTTCATACTCGTTTTCACTCAAAAATTTTACACTAATGAGTTTTTCTGCGAGTTGTCCTCTCGATTTGTCGATACTGACATAAAAGGGGGTAGCCCCATAAGCATCCACAAGATTGTATTTACCTTGTGACAAATAACCTATGTAAAATTGAAGTTTATCAACAACTAACTCATTGTGAGAACGTGATTGTAGAGTTGTGGCAATCGTTTGAACCTGATCGGAGGTGCCGCCCCAGTTGAAAACCAAACTGGTATTGGATGTAAAAAGAGGATTGGTTTCTTCTTTAACAGAAATAACAGTCTCAATCCCATAAATCTTTTCTTTACGGATATTTACCTGATAAGCTATCGTAAAGGTAATAGCCAAACTCACCAAAAACCATTTCCAATAACTCACAATTTTGATTAGAAAACCTTTAAAATCAAATCCCGCTTGGGCCTCAAAAATGGAAAAATCTTTAATATCTAACATTTTTAATTTTTATTATAGTTGTAATAATACTAAAGCAGTGGTAAATAATGATATCAGTGTAATAATGGTAGATAAGGATTCTATACCTGTTTTTCCTGTTCCCCAGGTTCTTTGCTTCAAGGGTTTTACGTAAATATAATCATTGGGTTGCAAATGATAATAGGGCGATTTCATCACGTTAACATCTAAGAGATTGATATCGTGCATCTCAGTTCCGGTAGGGGTTTGACGGATAATGGTAACTGCCTTTCGATCTCCTGTAATGGTAATATCACCTGAATTGGCGATGGCTTCCATGATGTTGACTTGATCTTGAAATAAAAACTTGGTTCCCACACTTCCTACCTCTCCATTTATGGTGTATTTAAATCCCGCTAATCGAACAATAACAAAAATATTAGCTTCTTTTTTGAAATACTCATCCAGAAGTTTTTGCTCAATTTTTAGCCGCAACTCTTCAACAGTATATCCTATAACGTTTATTTCTCCTAAAACAGGAATTCGAATATTTCCGTGATCATCTACAGTATATCCAGAAAAATACAATGACGAACCTACATTCTCCGTTTCGTTTTTATTAGTTGGATTAAATATGGTGACTAATTTTGGGTCATCTGCTTTGATAGTAATACTCAATACATCATTGACCTGAAGTCTGTAGGGCTTTGTCATGACTTCTGTTATGGGATCTTCCGAAGTTTTCCCATCCTTATTTTGAAGATATACAAGGTCTTTAGTTGGAATACAAGAAGTAAAAAAAACACTAATTCCCAACAATAAATAGAATACGGATTTGTTCATTATCATATTTTAGGTAACAAATATAGGGTTTCATTTTTCAATGGCAAACTCAAATTTCAATTTCAATGGTAAATTTCACAATCTTTCTTACTTCTTACAGTTTTTTTTGCTCCCATCTATGAGGCTTCTTATTTCTAGCTTCTAACTTCTAAAACTCTTTTCAAAGGGTACTCTTTGCAAAATACTTCTTCCTAATGTAACCTCATCTGCAAATTCTAATTCATCTCCTACCGATATTCCTCTAGCAATGGCCGAAGTTACAACCTCATAATCCTGAATTTGTTTGTAAATATAAAAATTGGTGGTATCCCCTTCCATAGTGAAGCTTAAAGCAAAAATGATTTCTTTGACCTCCCCTGATTTTACTTTTTCAACTAGCGAATTGATATTCAACTGACTAGGCCCTATCCCATCAATGGGTGATATCTTTCCTCCTAGAACGTGATAAATCCCTCGAAATTGTCCTGTGTTCTCAATAGCCATCACATCACGAATATCTTCGACTACACAAATAATCTGTCGTTCTCGCTTCGTATTGGTACAAATATCACAAACTGCTACATCCGAAATATTGTGGCAATTTTCACAAAATCGAACCTCCTCCCTCATATTTGTTAAGGCTTGACCTAAAAAATAAGTCTGTTCTTTGGGCTGTTTTAATAAATGCAACACCAATCTCAAAGCCGTTCGCTTTCCGATACCAGGCAATTGAGCCATCTCATTGACCGCTTTTTCCAAAAGTTTTGATGAAAATTCCATAAAGACAAAGATACTAATTTGATTAGAGAAAAAAAGGAGGTGAATTGTTGAATTGATTAATGGGTTAATTGTCCATAAACAGGATTACATTAATAAACTACCTCGGGTCAGAGCCCCAGAGGAATTAGCAAATAGTAGCTACAGATTCACAGATTTTTAAAAATCTTTTTTAATCTGTGACCCGAGCGATAGAGAATAGGCAAGCAATCTGTGGTAAAAAAAATCGAAGCAGAGCTTCGAGGAATTAAACCTAAAGTGATTAAATAATAGAAAATCTCCACGATTAACCCCTTAAACAATTAACCCCTTAAACAAAAAAAGAGGCTTTAGCCTCTTCTCTATTTCATAAAAATGGTCTTATACCATGGTTTTTTTTCGACAGCAACTCCATAACCGTAGCCATAACCATAACCATAGCCTTTTACCACTTGGGTATCATTAAGTATAACGGCCATATTGGGTAGTTTATTTTCTTTGTATAACATTTTTGGTATATGGAGCATTCGTTTATCTAATACATTGGCCCGAATTACATACACAAAAGTATCAGCATATTTTGCCAGCATGACAGTGTCCGAAACCAAACTTACTGGAGCAGTATCTACTATGATATAGTCATATTCCTTTTTTAATTTGACAAACATTTCATCCACCTTTGAATTCATTAACAATTCAGTAGGATTTGGCGGTATTTTACCTGGTGGAAGAATAGAAAAACTATCAAATTTGTCTAATTTAACTATAAAATCATCAATCTGTGATTTAGACAAAGACAGGTAATTAGTCAATCCTGGGGTATTTGGTAAATCCAAATATTCATTTATTTTCGGGTTTCTAATATCCATTCCTATAAGTAGTACTTTTTTTCCAGTTAGCGAAAAAGTACTAGCCAGATTGACGGACAAGAAGGTTTTACCTTCTCCAGGTAAGGTAGAGGTAACAAAAATAGTTTTTGCTAAACCATCAGGAGCCTGATTCAACATAAAGTCAAGATTCGTCCTAACTATTCGTATAGCCTCGGCAGTACTCGATCGGTCTGTTGGCAAAATGACTTCTTTAGGATTTTGTGCATTTGGAATGTCTCCCAAGAACGGAATGTCCAATTTACCGGAAATATCAAATCGGTTTTTAACCTTAGTGTTGAATAACTCAACTATATAAAGGATCCCCAAAGGAATTAATATCCCTAATAAAAATGCAGCTAAATAAATGATCTTCTTTTTAGGCGATACAGGGATTTTAGATGCTTTTGCATTATCTATAACCCTTGCATTCGGTTGGGTAGCAGCCATAGTTATGGCAGTTTCTTCTCTTTTTTGTAGCAAATACAAGTACAATTCTTCTTTTACTTTTTGCTGTCTCGCTATCACACGAAACTGGCGTTCTTGGACTGGAATTTTGCCAATTTTAGCATTCATTAATCCTTCTTTACTATTTAAATCCCTCTTTTGGATAGTCAAGCTAGACTGCATCCTACTCAAACTTTGTTCCACATTCGCTTTCAGGGAAGTAATTTGCTGATCCAATTTAACCACTGAAGGGTTGGCTATGGTAGCCGATTTTAGGATACGATTGCGTTGCAAAACCAATTCATTGTAGGTGCCAATTAGTTCAGAAGCATCTCCTTGACCCGCAATAATATTGGCAGGTAGCAAATCAGCATTGTTGCTTTTTTTGATGAAATTCAACATTGATGCTACTACATTCATTTGTATTTCAATCTCAGCTACTTTTTTATTGTAATCACTAGAACCATCAATAAAGAGCTTTGCCTCTGTTTCTATATCTGTAAGATTATTCAATTTTTTAAAACTTTCAACGTCCTGTTCTACCCCATCAAGCTCCTTAGTAATTAATGCCAATCGATCAGAAATAAATTTTGATGTGCTTTCTGAAATATAATTTTTGTCGGTAGCGGCATCCTCATTATAGATCTGAATCAAATTATCCAAGAAATCCTCAGCTTTGCTAACTAAAGGATCTTTTATCGAAACGCCCACCACACTGCTCAATTTACTAATTGGGGTTACTTCGATTCTACCTTGATAGCTAGCCACAACATTTTCGAAAGGACTAACTACAATATCAACCAATTTATCGTCATTTTTATAGCGAAATCCATTACCATGCAAAGGGGTAATAATCAAATCTGCGTTTTTGACAGCGATGAGTTCCCCATAACGGAATGCTTTTTTATGCACCAACAATGCCGACAAGGAATCGGTCTCCGATTCATTTTCTAAGCTAAAGCTATTGGGGGTCAACTCTTTGAATCTAAAACGCATTACACCAGTATAAAAACCGGGTTTGGTGTTGATAAAATTCACTGCAATGGGAGTTTGCTTGTATATTTCCCTATCGACAAGTTTCCCTTTCGTCCATAAACTGATATTGAGATTGAGTTTCCGAACCACATTTTCAACTAGCTTTCTAGACTTTAATATTTCAACTTCATTGTCCACATTGCTTTTCATCCCGTTTCCTAATCCCATGTCTGAAAAAACGGAAAGCTCAGAGAGTAAGCCCCCTTTCTTATCGTCTTTTACCAAAATGGTAGTGGTAGCTTGATATTGGGGTATCGTATAGCGCAAGTAAACATAAGCAGCAAAAAGGCAAACCACCACCGCCAATACAAACCATTTCCAATGAACGAGATACTTCTCTAAAATGGTTCTTAAATGAATATCGTCTTCATGATATTCGTCGGACATAAAATTATCTTCCATAAAAATTTAGTTTGAAGCAGTAACAATTAAAGTGATTACTGTAATCAGTAAGGAGGTAATTGAGATGATCACACCGGTATTGGCTCCAACAGCCGCACCATTAATTCTAACTTTGTTAGGCTCGACATACACTACATCATTCTGTGCCAAATAATAAAAAGGGGAGTTGATAAAATCACCCTTAGTAATATCGACACGATTATAGGATTTTACCCCATTGACTTCCCTGATAATAAGAATATTGTCTCTTTTGCCGTATATGGTCAAATCTTTAGCCATACTAATCGCTTCTATTAGTGTTACACGATCCGAATTGATAGTGTAAGTTCCAGGATTGGTTACTTCACCTTGTACAGAAACTTTAAAATTCATAAGTCGAATGTTGATGATAGGATTTTTAATGTATTGGGCTATTTTAGTTTCCAAAACCTTCATTAACTCAGAGCGAGATAAGCCTCCAACTGTTATTTTTCCCAAAATAGGAAAATCGATAGTTCCAGATGCATCTACCAAATAAGATTGCATGGTTTCCTGTCCTCTCGAGGCATTGATGCTATAATTTGAAGGAACACTAATGGTACTCAAATTAAAAGGAATCGCTGTTTCGGGATCATCAGCAGATACGATAATTAATAGCAAATCATCAGGTTGAATTTTTATTTCATACGAATTGGCTTGCTCCGATGACTTTAAACCATCAATATTCTGATAATAAACCAACTCTTCTTTTGGTTTACATGAAGATACCAGGAGAACAAATAGAAAAGGGATGATTTTTTTTAACTCAAAAAAACACTTCATACAATTATTTATTTTAAAGATTGCAAATATATACATTACTCCCTTATAGAACATACAGTATATCCTATTTTTACTATTTTTTTTCACACTCCCCAACTGGAATCAAGCAAACATCAAGTTCTCAATTCATACTTATAATTCCTCCCACTTTCAAATTCAATTTGATTTCATATCATTTCTTAGTTTCAACTTATAAAAAACAATCAATAAGGCTACAAAAATTAATATTAAAATTCCTAGCATTTGAAGGTAATTGAAAAATTTGGATAGTAATAGAATTAGTACTACAATTATAACATTTAAAGCCCCTAATAGCAGTGCTACTTTATAATGCGGCATACCACAATCGACTAAAATGTGATGTATGTGATTCCTATCTGGATAAAATGGGCTGTTACCATTTAGCAAACGAACCCCAATAATTCTTAACATGTCGAAAAATGGAATCCACAGAATTCCAACCAATACAATCATTACATTTTCGGGTTTAAATTGAAAGTGGCTAAAATTAGAAACATCCAAGACTAAATATTTTAATGCCAGAAAAGCAATACAAAAACCAACGATTAGCGAACCTGTATCACCCATAAATATTTTTTTTGTGGGTGAAAAATTATATATTAAATAAGCCGTTAACATTCCTAATAAGCTTAAACACATAAAAAAATAAAAATAATGGCAAGCGTAATAAAAGATCAAGGCAAAAATGCTACAAATGATAATGGCAATAATAGAAGCCAAACCATCAATTCCGTCAATTAAGTTATATGCATTGATAATTGATAACATCAAAATTACAACAAAAACTTTGGAGAGTATATAAGGTATTTCCTGAATGCCTAAAAACCCATGAAAGGTTGAAACCTCCATAGTAATATTTACAATTATAAATATAATTCCTAAAAACTCCATAAACAGTTTAGTCAAAGGAGCCGTGATAAGTAAATCATCTTTCAAACCTACAACAAAAATAAGGGTAATGGCTGCAATCAAATTGAGTCCAATACTGTCTTTGTCAAAAAATTGAATAAAATACATCTCCATTATAATTGTAATAAAAAAAGCGACTCCAGCCATAGTTGGTGTAGCTTTACTATGAGAACTGCGATCATTGGGATGTTCAATTAAATTTCGAGTTTGTATCACCGTCGAAATTCTCGGAATAATGATATATACCAATACAAACGAACCTATTAATGATAGCATACTTACTACCATTAAATTAGACATAATTTCTTTTAACATTGTATTATATTTTATTAAATTATTTTAAATAGAGGGCAATTTTTTAGAAAAACTGTTTAATCTTAGAAAAGTTCTTTCTTAAAATAATAAATACCCCCCCCAGATTGTTAGAAGTAACAGCACGATAGTCTTCCTTCGTTTTTTGAATGATATTTTTAAGGCTACGATTACTGACACCTCCCACTCTCATTTTTGTAATAACTATGGGTAAATATGAAAATTTAAGTGTTTTGTCTTTTAAAATCCGTAACATAAAATCGTAATCTGCTGCAATTTTATAAGACAAGTTAAAGAAACCATGTTTGTCATAGACTTCTTTCTTTAAAAACAAGGTGGGATGAGCTGGCATCCAGCCTTTTTGTAATAATTTAGGATAAAACTTTTCACTTTCCCAATATCTTATTACACGATTTATGTGTGTTTTATCAACGTATTCTAAATTTCCATAAGTGCCGTCTATCTCTTTATTTTCAAACTCTTTTGCTATTTGAGCAACTATACTATTTGATGCTAATAAATCATCTGAATGTAGAAACCCAATAACATCCCCTGTTGCCAATTGAATGCCTTTGTTTAGGGCATCATAGATTCCTTTGTCTGGTTCTGAAATCCAATGTGAAATATGTAATTTGTATTTTTCAATAATTAAAAGTGTTGAGTCTTTAGAGTCCCCGTCAATAACTAGGTACTCAATATTAGAGTAACTTTGTGAAGCTATCGACTGTATTGTTTTTTCGAGAGTAGCAGCACTATTGTAACAGGCTGTTATTATGGAAATTTTCATTGTTTTACTAAATCAATTATTTTTTTTCACATCATAGCCGTATTCCTGTTCAAAATACAAAATAAGATTTTCTTTTTTGCGACCTGCTTTTTGGTAAGCTTCATAAATTTTGGCATCCACCAAAAAACGATACCATCCACATTGAAGAATATTCCAAATAAACCCTCTTTTCCCCTCTAGAAAACCACCTTGTAAAAAATAACGAACAAACCAAAACAAAAAAGGTCTTAAAAACAAAGGTAAATTTAAGTATTGTTGCTTAAACCATCTTCTACGTTCTTCACCGTTCCCAAACAAATTAGCAATAATTAGATTTGAATTTGTAAAATTGTATTTTTTATCCAAAATATCAATAGCTTCTCTGGTAGCGTATCCATTGTGCTTTTGGGTCCACCAAGTCAAATTATTCAAGTTATGATCTATCAAATCTCCTTCTAAAGACGTGATTTCTCCTTGATTCAATTTCATACGCTCGTCCATCCAGAGCTGTTCACAAATTGCTGAACCCCTGCGCCAAATTTTGGTATGCCAAATAGGGTACATTCCTCCTCTTTTTAAAGGTTTATCAAAAAAATACATCAGGCGTTTTACTCGGATACCATGAATATTTTCGCTCATTGAATTCAAGTTTTCTTTAATATTCATTGCCAATTCATCGGATAAATACTCATCCGAATCTACTCGAATTACCCAATCAGTTGTAATTTCTCCATTGGCTATTCCCCAATTCAATTGATTGGCATGATTTGAAAATGTATTTTGATAAAAGCGAGCACTATTTTGTAAAGCAATCTCTTTGGTCTTGTCAGCTGAATAAGAATCAATTATAACTATTTCAGAGCAAACTCCTTTCAAAGAATTCAAACAGCGTTGTAGATGCATTTCTTCGTTAAAGGTGAGAATAATGGCTGTAAGAGAAAGCTTTTTATCCATTCTTTATTATTCTTTTTTTAATGAATTTTGCAGGGTTGCCTCCTACAATTGTCCAAGGTTCAACATCTTTATACACACAAGCATTAGCACCTACAACTGCACCTTGCCCAATGGTAACACCCATTCCTACATAAGCATTAGCACCAATCCATACTTGGTCTTCAATAATTATGGGTGCGTGAATTAACGGATTATAAGTTAGCTCAACATCATGGGATGCTCCACACAAATAGGTTTTTTGAGATATAGTAGTGTGTGCACCAATTATTATTTTATTGACATTATAACAATCTACTTCAGGAGCCAAACATGAATAGGCATTCATTTCTAAATTCCAAGGCATATAGATTCGAACACTCGAATATACAACTGCTGTTTTATCAACCTTGGCTCCAAACAAACGCAATAAAAATATCTTCCATGAATTGCCCAAACTACGAGGTAAAGGCCTAGCAAAAATGGCCCAAGTGATTGTCCATAACAACCTTGCCACTTGATTTTTTCTACTCAAGGCATTTTGGTATTTCGATAGGTCTATTATAGTGTTTTCCATTGCTATAAATATACAAAATCGGGTTTATTTTCTCCTGATAAAATCCATTGATACAATAAAATAAATTTTTGGGCTACTGACTCAATCGAATAGTTTTCCTCTACAAGTTTTCTTCCCTTTCTGCCCATTATTTCTCTTTCTAAATCACTTTTATTCATCATTTCGTGTAGAGCATCCCGTAAAGGCATCTCTCCAATAGCTATCCATTTTCCAGCATTTTCTGTTTCTAATTCTTGCCAAGGAGTGCCTTTTGTTGTAATCACAGGAACTCCACAACATAATGCTTCGGCTATAACTATTCCGAAATTTTCACTATAGGTAGGCAACACAAATAAATCGGCTTCATGGTAAGTAGCTATCTTTTCTTGACCAAATTTAGCTCCTATAATGGTTATACTTCCCGATAGCCCTACTTCTTGAATCAAGGCGTTGAGCTGTTTTATATAATCTTCCTCCCCATTTCCAGCAATCTTTATACACCAATTTTCTTTTAATGCACTATCTAAGGATTGCCAAGCATTGATTAAAATTTCAATTCCTTTTTTAGGATGTATTCTCGACAAAAATAAGATTGTTTTTTTAGTTTTGCCAGCAACGTATTTTTTTTGAGGGAACTCATTTATTTTAATTCCATTTGGAATATCAGCTATAGGGTTTTTATATCCCAAATTCCTTATACTCTCTAATTCGAATTGCCCTGTGGCATGCAAACAACTTGCTTTTTTCAAATCTTTATGTTGAAACAATTGCATCGCAATTTTTTTCTTTATTTTACTCTGTTGCATGGACCAAGGCTCCAACATTCCTCTTATGGAAATTAGATAAGGGATTTTTCTTTTCCTGGCAATTGTAGCCATTTGATGAGCAGGAATTTGCCAAATTCCATGCCCGTGAAATAATAGTGTTGGTATGGATTGAAGATTAATTTTCAATTCTTTAGAATAGCCAATGAATTTCGCTTCAAAGAATTTTAATTTCAACTTTGGATTTGAGAAGCCTGACAGTAAAGGATTTTCAGACTCAAGCGTAAATAAATTGACTTCTGAAATTGGGTCAATTTTACCAAACTCTTCAACTAAATGTGTTACACTTCTCGCTGGACCTCCTGTACTTTCGTCAATAGAAGAAATACAATGTGTTATTTTCATGATAATAAACTCTTATATTCTTTAATCCTCCAATTCTAAATTTATGATTTTAATCCAATTCGCATAAGAAACAGTTAGACCTGATTCTTGACTTGCACAACTCATTTCAATTAACTCACTATCCTTTTTTGAAATAATTGTTTTTAATGCATCATATAAAGAATCCACAGAATTACTTTTGAAAACAATACCATTTTTAATATTTACAAATTGTGATGCTGCTCCAACTTTATCAGAGACTAATAATGGAAAGCCAGCTAATGCAAATTCTTGTACTACTAATCCCCATGGTTCAAAATGACTAGGCAAAACAAAAACCCCACCTTCTTTAGCAAAATTCTGAAGTTCATTAGGTTGCAAAAAACCAATATGTTTAATCTGTGGGTGGTCAGGAAAATGATTTTGAAGAGGGCCTATTCCAATACAATTTAGCATCCATTGGTTTGGCCTTTCATCAACTAACCTAACAAATGCCTTATACAAATCAAGAATTCCTTTATAATCAACATATCGTCCAACAAAAACAAATCTTTTATTTATTTTTATTCTTTGAAAATTTAATTTGAACTTATCTTCGTTTGCAACATACCATCCTGATAATATGTTTTTTTTCTTAAATCCTAATTTTAGTGCGTATTCAATTTGTGGCTTCCCTGGAACCCAAATCTTACTGTACTTGTTTACTATAAATAACCGACTATATAATAATCCAAGATATTGTTTTGGTTTTCCAAGCCATTGATTGTCCATTGTCAATATGCACTTGATTTTTTTATGGAACAAATCAATAACATTATTATATTTTTTGTGATACCAACCACTACAAATAATTAAGTTTGGATTAATTATTTTGGTAAGCTCAATTAATTCGGTTTGTCCTAATTGATCATAATTATAAAAACTCATGTTTTCACCTTCTAAATTCAATTCGAAAGGAGCTTCACTCTTTTCAGGATCAATATAAACAATGTGCAATTCTGCACCAGAAATAGTGGAATATGTGGATAATATGTTTAGAATATAATCCGAAAGATGAGAATATAATATTAAAATTTTTTTGTTTTCCATTTTTCATTATTAAAATCGTTTTATAAATTGAAATTTTTGTAAAATTGAGAATATTTTTCAGCAATCTTTTTAGGATTATACTTTTTAGAATTAACAATACCCTTTTCTACACAAAATCTATAAAATTCTGAATCTTGAGTCAATTTATGAATTGCTTGACTTATTTCATGGTATGATGATGGATCTACTAAAACTGCAGCCTCTCCTGCAACTTCTTTCATAGGCGATGAATTGCTGGTGATTACAGGCCGCCCAATAGCTTGAGCTTCCAGAATTGGCAATCCGAAGCCTTCAGAAAAAGAGGCAAAATAAACTAAATCGCATTTAGAATATAAATACTTTACAGCTTCGTTAGAAATATTG
>JACCDH010197041.1_pt1 | contig 17895 bp, 13 predicted proteins | sample 7442481 | NCBI WGS metagenome assembly JACCDH01 (sample SAMN15323433, study PRJNA562643) | freshwater metagenome | isolation source: river surface water | place: USA:Blue River Watershed | collected 2017-08-15
AGTATATTAAAGGTTAATTTCTTCGTTATGCCTTTAAAAAAGAATACCAGCTTAAACGACAAAGATACACAATTAGTAACATTATTTAAAGGCCATTTTAGCGGTTATTTACAACTACAAAGGGTGCGAGTTATCTGTATGATTATCAATGCTCTATGCAAAGTTCGGAGTGTGAATTTTTCTAAATTATCTTCTGGATTTGACAATCAAATTGAATCTTCAAGTAATTACAGGCGTATTCAAAGATTTTTTGCTCAAGTAGAACTTCCTATGGAACTTGTAGCAAAACTCATATTTGGGTTATTGCCCGACAAAAAATCGCTCACTTTGGTTATGGATAGAACCAATTGGAAGTTAGGACAAACTAATATTAATGTGTTAATGCTTGGAGTAAGTTATAAAAATGTTGCCTTCCCATTGATGTTCAAGTTATTAGACAAGAAAGGGAATTCTAACACAAATGAGAGAATTGAACTGATAAATGATTTTATAAAGTGGTTTGGAAAAGACTGTATCGACTCTTTATTAGCAGATAGGGAGTTTGTAGGTAATGAATGGCTGAAGTTTCTAAATGATAATAGCATCACGTATCATATTAGAATTAGGAATAATTTTAAAATATACTGTCCAAAGAGGCAAAAAGAAATAACAGCATGGCATTTGTTCAATAATTTGTCAAACGGAGAATTAAGACATTATAAAAGGATAATTAAAATGCATGGAGAATATTGCTATCTTTCAGGCATGAAATCAATTAAAGATGGGAAATTAGATTATTGCATAATTGTTTCATACAACAAACCCGAAGAAGCATTAATCAAATATCGTGAAAGATGGCAGATTGAAACGCTCTTTAGAGGTTTAAAAACAAGTGGTTTTAATCTTGAAAACACACATGTAATTCATTTAGATAGGTTAGAAAAATTAATTCTTGTGGTAATGATTGCATTTGTATGGTGTTATAAATTGGGTGATTTTATTGACGCTAATTTCAAAAAAATCAAAATTAAAAAACATGGACATAGAGAAATAAGTATTTTTAAACACGGATTAGAATATCTGTCAAGAGTAGTTATCTCAAATGTTAATGTATTCAATATCAATGTTTATGAATTTATTGTAGTGTACTGAAATTAATTCTTTTAAAAGGATTTTTTTATTCGGTCAAGATCACGTTTTGTATCTTGCTCCTTAAGAGATTCGCGTTTATCGTAGGTTTTCTTTCCTTTGCAAAGACCAATTTCAAGTTTAGCTATTCCTTTTTCATTAGTAAATAATTTCAAAGGAACTATTGTTAGTCCTTTCGCTTGTACACTTCTCGCTAATCCTTTTAATTCTCTTTTGTTCAGTAAAAGTTTACGTTCGCTTCTGGCTTTGTGGTTGAATTGGTTACCAAAAGCATATTCTTCGATATACGTATTTATTGCAAAAAGTTCTGTGCCATTAAATTCGCAAAAACTCTCGGTAATATTAGCTTTACCAAGACGAATTGATTTTATTTCGGTTCCAGCCAAAACGATTCCAGCCGTATATTTTTCGATAATTTCATAATCGAAACGGGCTCTTTTGTTGAGTATGTTGATTGTTTTTAGCATCGGATGGCAAATGTAGATACAAATGTATGAAACACCAAAGAAATATATAAAAATGCCATAAATTTGCAGTGTGGAAAAACATCAATCAAAAGATCCGTTGCACGGAATTACACTACAAAGAATATTGGAACAATTGATCGATTTCTATGGTTTTGATACTTTGGGTGAATGGATTAAAATTAAATGTTTTATTGATAATCCAAGTATAAAATCGAGTTTAACTTTTTTACGAAAAACCGATTGGGCAAGAAAAAAAGTGGAGGATTTGTATGTAAAAACACTTCCTAAATTCTAATTTCGACAGCAAATATAGTCTTCAATTATTCCTTTAATAAGGAGAAAATGACTGTATCCAAAAACCGCCCCTCGTAAAATTCATTTTCTTTTAAATGAGCTTCTTTTACGAATCCATTTTTTTGTAATACTTTTTCTGAGGCAAAATTTTCTGGATCAATACTGGCTTCTATAGAGTGTAATTGCATCACTTCAAAACCATACTTCACAACGCTCTTTATGGCTTCAAAAATTATACCTTTTCTTTGGTATTCTGGTAGCAACATATAGCCAATTTCTGCTCGAAAATGTTCTGGGCTTATTCTGTAAAGTCCAATAATTCCAATTAGTTTTGGATTGTCTTTTAGTGTAATCGCCCAATTTATACCTTCATTTGAATCGATTTTTTCATTAATCATTGCTATATGTAACAAAGCATCTTCTTTTGTTTTTACTAAGGGTCTTGGAATGTATTTCATCACTTCTGGGTCTGAGCGAAGTGCAAAAATTTCGTTTATATCTTCATTTAGAACCCTTCTTAGACGTAAGCGTTCTGTTTCAAGGTTTTGAAATGGTGAAAAATTAATTTTTAACATTTTTACAAAATTTCGATGTTAAAATTAGATTCGAATGTTTCAAGTTTTTCTAAAAGCTGAATTCCTTCTTTTTTTGAAAAATCACCATAATCATCCAATGTATCTGAATAACCAAACCAAGGCTCAATGCATAAAAAAGGGGCATTTACAACAGTCCAAATACCTAAATTTGGGAAATCACTATAATTAACTTTCAATATTGGAATTGTGTTTTTCAAAATGCTAATCGATTTCGATTTTAAAGTTTTAAATACCAAAGCATCCTTTTCGAATAATTGATAATTCAAGTTTAGCTGTTTATTTTCAAGCAGCAGTTGATTCGTTTTATTTGAAATTAGTCCTCCTTCAAGAAGATGATAGTTAAGCGTTTCCTCTTGTTGAAATTCAAGGCTATAATCTTCAAAATTTCCTGGAAGTGCAAAAGCAGGATGTGCTCCTATAGCAAATGGCATTTTTTTATTGTTTTTATTAATCACTTTGTAATCAATATGTAATATGTTTTCAATTAAAGTATAACCTATTTGTAATTCGAAATCAAAGGGATAGATTTTTTTTGTTTCGATTGTTGAAATTAAAGAAAATATCACACTTTCCTCGGTTTTATGGATTAACTCAAACTCCATTTCTCTTGCAAAACCGTGTCGACTTAACTGAAATTGTTTCCCATTTGTAACAAAAGAATTGTTTTTTAAAGTACCAACAATCGGAAACAAAATAGGTGAATGTTTTCCCCAAAATGTAGAGTTTCCATTCCAGATGAATTCTTTAGCATTGCTATTTTTTAAAGAAAATAATTCAGCCCCTAGGAGTTTTATTTGAGCTGTAAAATTAGAATTAGAAATTGTTGTGGTCAAAATTGCCGCCATTTGATTATGTTTTTTTTTTGAATTGTAAATATATATCATAAATTTTTTGAATTATTTTTTTTCAATTCATTAATAGTAATATTGATATTTTTTTGACAAAATTCATGGTTTATTTTAAGTAATCGCTTTATTTTTTATTTATTTGCAAATGAAATTAATAATATGAAATCGCCATTAACAACAAGTTTGCGTAAGCAAATGAAATTCGCTGAACACCTATAAAAAATCTAAACTCTGTGAAGCAAATGAAATTCGCTGAACACATATAAAAAATAGTAACTTAGTGAAGCAAATGAAATTCGCTAAACACCTATAAAAAATCTAAACTCTGTGAAGCAAACACCAATAAGTAAAAGGCGACCCGAGACAGAGCCGAACTGGCGAAGCATACCATATATGACCGATAAAAAACAATAAATATCTACAAATGAAAAAAAATCCTTCCAAAGCTATCTTCATTTTGGCTTTACTATTTGTAATTTCGAAACTTTGGTCACAAGAAAATTCAACAAAACAGTTTTCAAAATATAATTATCAAGAAACTTTTGCTCCTTTTTTTTATACCAATAATGGAACCAATACACGTTCAGCGAGTGGTCAACCTGGATTTGAATATTGGCAAAACAGAGCTGATTATCAATTAACTGCAAAATTAGAGGAGTCAAACAATCAAATTTCGGGTACAAGTATTATTTCGTATACCAATAATAGCCCTGATAAAATGTCCTTTCTTTGGTTAAATTTAGACCAAAACTTATTTAATGAAGATTCTCGAGGAAATGCTGTAATCCCAATAGATGGCAGTAGATATGGTGCTCAAGGACAAATTTTTGATGGTGGTTTTAAGATAAAATCGGTAAAAATTTTAGTTGCTAACAAAGGGATTTTTTCTGAAAAAGACGTAAAATTTCTAATTACCGATAGCAGAATGCAAATTTTTCTTCCCCAAGAATTGAATTCAAAAGGGGGAAATATAAAAATTAAAATAGATTTTTCATTTATAGTTCCCAATGAAGGATCGGACAGAATGGGAATATTAGGTGCTATGAATGGTAAAGTATTTACAATAGCACAATGGTATCCTAGGATGTGTGTTTATGATGATATTACAGGATGGAATATCAATCCGTATCTAGGAGCCTCAGAGTTTTATCTTGAATATGGTGATTTTGATGTTAATATTACGGTACCTTCCAATCATATAGTAGTTTGTTCTGGTGAATTGGTAAATGCAAAAGAGGTTTATACAATTGAACAGCAAAAGCGTTTTGAATCAGCCTCAAAAAGTGATAAAACTGTTGTTATTCGATCGGCTGAGGAAGTAAAAAGTACTTCAAATTCTGTTTCACAATCCAATAAAACTTGGCATTTCAAAATTAAAAATGCTCGAGATGTTGCTTGGGCTTCTTCTACTGCATTTATTTTAGATGCAGCCAAAATCAATTTACCAAGTGGAAAAAAAGCAATGGCTATTTCTGCCTATCCTATTGAAAGCGACGGAAATGAAGCATGGAGTCGATCTACAGAATATACTAAAACTTCTATCGAAAATTATTCTAAAAGATGGTTCGAATATCCTTACCCTGTAGCTACAAATGTAGCAGGAATTGTTGGTGGAATGGAATATCCGGGCATTGTTTTTTGTGAGTATAGTTCCAAAAAAAGTAGTTTATGGGGAGTTACAGATCATGAATTTGGACATGTTTGGTTTCCGATGATTGTAGGTTCAAACGAACGTCTCTTTGCTTGGATGGACGAGGGACTGAATACTTTTATCAATTCTTTAAGTTCCGCCGATTTTAATAATGGCGAGTACATCATCAAACCAACTGATTTGCACAAGTTAGCGGATAAATATACCAATACAAAACTTGAAGCTGTAATGAGTTCACCAGATAACATGAAAGAGGTAAATATTGGAACCTTAGCCTACAGCAAACCAGGAGTTGCTTTAACAATTTTAAGGAATCAAGTTTTAGGACCTGAGCGATTTGACTTTGCTTTTCGAACTTATGTGGAACGATGGGCATACAAACATCCTACACCTGATGATTTTTTTAGAACAATCGAGAATGTTGCTGGAGAAGATTTATGTTGGTTTTGGAGAGCTTGGTTTGTCAATAATTGGAGGCTAGATCAAGGAATTAACTCCGTGAAATACATTGAAAACAATCCAAAATTGGGAGTTTTAATTTCTATTGAAAATTTCGAAAAAATGGCTATGCCAGTAATTATAGACATCAAAACAAAAAGTGGAAAAATAACTCGTCTAAAATTACCCGTTGAGATTTGGCAGAGAAATGTAGATTGGACTTTCAAACACAATTCTACAGAAGAAATTGAAAGTATAGTTCTGGATCCTGATCATGTATTTCCAGATTGTAATGAAAGAAATAATACTTGGAAATCAATTAAATAAACAAAAAAAAGAGAGAGATTTAGAACCCCTCTTTTTTTTGTTTATTTAATTTATTTCTGCATTTTAAAATGGTAGTCAGCTGAATGTTTTCCGCTTCCATAAATCATAAATGCAATACAAATTACTAGAGTTACGAAAGATAAAAATAAATTTTGAGAGTGCATTTCTCCCATAAAATTGATGATTACCGCTCCAACTAATATTGGCAATTGAGCAATTATAGCCCATCGGGTAAGTAAACCGAAAAAAATTAAGATGCCTCCAAGAAAATGTGCCGAAGCAATATAATGAACGAAAAGCATCCCAAACATTCCACCATCAAATTTGTCGATAGGCGCAATTAAATCTACTAAAAACTGGGTATTGGTTATGAAAGTGACACCTTTTGAGAACAAGAAAACTCCAAGCGCCATTCGAACCAAATCTACTGGGAAATAAGTGTGTGCATTGGCCCACTTATTCAAAATTTTTACGTTGTTCATACTATGTTAATTTTATAAGTCTTACACTAAGAGTACTAATTATTAACAATATAAACAATTAAAAAATGATGAAATTTATATAAATTCGCTATACCTGTATGACTCCCAAATTAAATTTCTTATCAATAGGAGAGTGGTTGGCAGCTTCAATTCCCATCGAAATCCAAGTTCTCGTTTCTAAAGGGTCTATTATAGCATCGGTCCAAAGTCGGGAAGCTGCATAATAAGGTGAAGTTTGGGAATCGTAGCCCGCCTTTATTTTGTCGAATAACTCTTTTTCTTTTTCTTCATCCACGATTTCTCCTTTGGCTTTAAGCGAAGAAGCTTCAATTTGTGCTAATACCTTTGCTGCTTGTGTTCCACCCATAACGGCGAGTTCTGCACTTGGCCAAGCTACGATTAATCTAGGGTCATATGCTTTTCCGCACATAGCATAATTTCCAGCACCATACGAATTTCCAACAATTATAGTAAATTTTGGCACTACTGAATTGGAAACAGCATTCACCATTTTGGCGCCGTCTTTTATGATTCCACCTTGTTCTGATTTGGAACCCACCATAAATCCAGTAACGTCTTGTAGGAAGACCAATGGGATTTTCTTTTGGTTGCAATTGGCAATAAATCGTGTGGCTTTATCGGCTGAATCCGAATAAATTACACCACCAAACTGCATTTCGCCAGTTTTGGTTTTTAATACCTTGCGTTGATTGGCAACAATTCCCACTGCCCAACCATCTATTCGAGCATAACCTGTGATGATGGTTTGTCCGTAGTCCTCTTTATAGGGTTCAAATTCCGAATTATCTACTAATCGACTGATGATTTCCATCATATCATAGGGCTCATTTCTAACTTTTGGTAAAATACCATAGATTTCTTTTTCTTCTAAATTGGGTTTTGATGATTTAATTCGACTAAAGCCCGCCTTTTCATAATCACCAATTTTGTCAATGATATTTTTTATTTTGTCTAAAGCGTCTTTGTCATCTTTGGCTTTATAATCGGTAACTCCTGAAATTTCACAATGTGTTGATGCTCCACCTAGGGTTTCGTTGTCTATGTTTTCGCCAATAGCTGCCTTGACCAAATAACTTCCAGCCAAAAAAATGCTTCCTGTTTTATCCACAATCAAAGCTTCGTCGCTCATTATTGGAAGATATGCACCCCCAGCAACACAACTGCCCATCACTGCCGATATCTGGGTAATCCCCATACTGCTCATCAAAGCATTGTTTCTGAAAATGCGTCCAAAATGTTCCTTATCAGGGAAAATTTCGTCTTGCAAAGGCAAAAACACACCAGCAGAATCAACCAAATAAATAATTGGGATTCGGTTTTCCATGGCAATTTCTTGTGCTCTTAAGTTTTTCTTTGCAGTAATAGGAAACCAAGCACCTGCTTTTACAGTAGCATCATTGGCAACCACAATACATTGCTTTTCTTTTATGTACCCCATTTTTACTACAACTCCACCAGAAGGACATCCACCAAATTCCGAATACATGCCTTCTCCAACAAATGCACCTATTTCAATTGATTTTAATTTGTTATCCAACAAATAATCAATGCGTTCTCTGGCTGTCATTTTTCCTTCAGAATGTAATTTTTGGATGCGTTTTTCTCCTCCGCCAAGTTTTATTTTGGCGAATTTATGTCGTAAATCAGAAAGAAGTAGTTTGTTGTGGTCTTCGTTTTTATTGAAGTTCAAGTCCATAGTGATAGTGTATTTATCTAAAGAATCTGCTAAATTACAAAATCCAATGGAACTTATTTATAGAATAATCAATAGAAATATAGAACTCATAATTTGTTTTTAAGTTTAAATCTATCTATGAAGAACATTTGCAATTGATAATAAACTGGCTCAATCCGAAAAAAAATAAACTATTATATTGGTGAATAAAAATGTTTTGAATGTTTGTTTGTATACTAAAAAACAGATATAAAACACTTTAATTTAAGTACTTGACAAAAACAAAACAAATTGTTTTTCATATATGTAAATTTTAATTTTTCAGCGGTCATATATGGTATGCTTCGCCAGTTCGACTCTGTCTCGGGTCGCCTTTTACTTATTGGTGTTTGCTTCACAGAGTTTAGATTTTTTATAGGTGTTCAGCGAATTTCATTTGCTTACGCAAACTTGTTGTTAATGGCGATTTCATATATGTAAAATCTGATTTTTTAGCGGTCATATGTGTTATCGCTTTTATTTATTGGTGTTTGCTTGCGCAAACTTATAGTTAATGGCGATTTCAAACGATTAAATCCTGTAAAAAGGAATTTAGACAAGTAATCCAATCCGTATTTGAAAACATTTATCGCTCTTCTGCCGTTTTTTTTATTATTATTCTTTTGACATAATTATCTAAATAGTCCCCAATTTTATAGCACCATACAAAAGCAATCATCGTGAGTGAGAATAATTTTTCTAACTTGTCTTAATCAGTTACCTGCGTGGCTACTATATTAAAACCGTTACTCTTTAATCTTCGAAAGTGGGTTTTAATTTGACAACGTTGTTTGTAATATTCCATTGCCTGTTCGGGTTTATTGAAAAAACTATGATTAAAAACTCCATCTTTCCATTGCTATCAATTGTTTTAGTTCCTGATAGATAACAACGTTACCCGTGTAACTCTATAATTTTTGGATAGTGGTAAAACTCGCCAACTTTCAAATTATTAAACAACCAAAACGCCTTTATTTCTGCTTGTTATTGATAAGAGTAAATTGAGAAATTATTTCTAATTTGAATGTGATATTTAATGTTTTCATCATTCAAAAATTCTAACCATTTTCCTCCAACAAACTCTCTGTCCGCAAGGAGGCAATCTATACTTTGCTTTTCGAGCCAAAAAATTTATTCATTTTAATAATGTGAAATGGTATCGATCAAGATATTAGCCTAGGCCTTATAGAAATTTTATTTGAATGGCGGTTCATGGGAAAAGTAATAATGACAATATAGGGAACGATAATGGCAAAAATTAAATCCTGATTTCGGTTTAAAAGAGAGAGTATTAACTATGAATCTCTCTTTTTTTTATTTATCAAACGAATAATTACTACTTTTGAATTCATTGCAAATTTAATTCTAGAAAAATGCTGAAAGCTTTAACATCATCTTTTATAATTTTCCTTCTTTTCTATCATGTTACTAATGCACAACAACCCCAAAAATCAAACTCGGTAGCAATTTACAATCAAATTCTTAAATTGAACTTTCTGGGCTCAGTGCTTTATATTGCGGCACATCCTGATGACGAAAATACTCGATTAATATCCTATTTCTCGAATGAAACCAAAGCAAGAACGGCCTATTTGTCCTTAACTCGAGGAGATGGAGGACAAAATTTAATAGGTCCACAATTGCGGGAATTATTAGGAGTTATTAGAACTCAAGAATTGATTGAAGCCCGAAAAATTGATGGTGGAGAACAATTATTTACACGTGCTAATGATTTTGGGTATTCCAAAAATCCTGAAGAAACAGTTGGAATTTGGGACAAGGAAAAAGTTCTCTCAGATATTATTTTTAGTATTAGAAAATTCCAACCTGATATTATCATCAATCGTTTTGACCATCGAACATCAGGAAATACCCACGGTCATCATTCAGCATCGGCTATTTTGAGTGTCGAAAGTTTTAATAAATCCAATGACCCAAAAGTTTTTCCAGAACAATTGAGTTTGGTGCAACCTTGGCAAATCAAACGCCAGTTTTTTAATCCTTCGTGGTGGTTTTATGGCAGTCAAGCAAAATTTGATGCCGCCGATAAATCCAATTTTATTTCAATACAAACGGGTGTTTATTATTCATCAATTGGTAAATCTAATCAGGAAATCGCTGCCCTGAGTCGCAGTTGCCATCAATCACAAGGTTTTGGCAGTACCGGAAGTCGGGGAGAAGAAACCGAATATTTAGAGTTGATAAATGGGGAATTACCAACAGATAAAGCCAATGTTTTTGATGGAATTGATACTAGTTGGAATCGAATAAAAGGAGGAGAACCCATTGGTGAATTGCTTTCAAAAATAGCTTCAGAATTCGATTTTAATAATCCTTCGTCCAGTATTGCTGATTTGGTAAAAGCCTATTCGATGATTCAAAAATTGGATGAAAATCATTGGAAACTAATAAAATCATCTGAAATCAAAAATACTATCGCTGCTTGCGCGGGGCTATATCTTGAAGCTGTTGCACAGAATCAGGAGGTAACTCCAGGAAGTGTTGTGAAATTGAAACTCGAAGCGATTAACAGAAGCCCAATCGATATGCAATTGCTAAGTGTTACCACTTTGCCCGATCAAAAAAATACTATTCAAAATGTGGTGCTTAAAAATAATGTTTTGAAAAATAATTCTATTGATTTACAATTGCCATCAACCATTGAAAATACACAGCCATATTGGTTAAAAGAGAAAGGAACGGATGGCATGTATGCTGTTACCGACCAAAAAAACATTGGAATTCCTGATGTTATTCGGGAAGTGAAAGTGGTTTTTAATATTAAAATAAACGAAATCGAAATTCCTTTTGAACGAATTGTAGTTTACAAGTACAATGACGATGTCAAGGGTGAAATGTATAATTATTTGGATATTGTTCCCGAAGTTACAACTTCTATTCTCGATAAGGTTTCTATATTTACAACTTCTAAAAACAAATATATTGGGGTTAAAATTAAGTCCGGAAAGGAGGCTGTAACGGGTGATTTACAACTCGAATTACCCAAAAGCTGGATTGTTCAACCTAAATCTATTTCTTTTAATTTGGATAAAAAAGGGCAAGAACAAACACTATATTTTGAAGTAACACCCCCCAATACGCATGAAGAAGCTGTTGCCAAAAGCGTAGCCATTATTGATGGTAAACGTTATGACAAAGAACAAATCAACATCGATTTCGATCATATTACCAAACAACAAGTCTTGAAACCTTCGGAATCCAAGTTCATCCGCATGGATTTGAAAACCAATAACGAAAGAATCGCTTATATTATGGGAGCCGGTGATGAAGTACCCAATAGTTTGACCCAAATGGGATACAAAGTAACTTTGATTAATGCCGAGGAAATTTCACCAGAAAAAATGGCTAATTTTGATATGGTCATCACAGGAATTCGCGCGTATAATACAGTTCAGGCATTGGCAAACAAACAGAATATTCTTTTTGATTTTGTCAAAGGAGGAAAAACAATGTTAGTACAATATAATACACCAAATGATTTGGTAACCGAAAATTTGGCTCCGTTTCCTATGAAAATATCGCGTGACAGAGTTACGGAGGAAAATGCCGAAGTTCATTTTTTAGCACCCAATCATCCCGTTTTAAACACTCCAAATAAAATTGCTGCCAAAGATTTTAAAGGTTGGAAACAGGAGCAAGGATTGTATTATCCCAACGAATTTGACAAAGCATTTACTCCTATTTTATCTTCTAATGATAAAGGGGAAACACCTAAAAATGGAGCTTTATTAATCGCTCCTTACGGAAAAGGATATTATATTTACACGGGTTTAAGTTTTTTTAGGGAATTGCCTGAAGGAGTTTCTGGGGCTTACAAATTATTATCGAATATGATTTCATTGCAAAATCCAGTAACAATTCCTGACAAAAAAGTCAAACAATAAATAATTAAACCGCAAAGGCGCAAAGACTCAAAGTGAAAAGTAACTTTATTTTGAATACAGTTAAAATAATCTACACAATCATTAAAATTAAGACTTCATGCCTTTGCAGTAAAAACATAAAAACTATGGAAACGAAAAAAGTTAAAACTTGGAAAAAAAGCTACACTTGGGTTTTAGTGGCGAATGCTGTTTATATTTTGATTTTTTGTTTATTAATGAAATTATATTCTTAGCCTATGCAATTATTTGATTGGATTGTACTTGTTGTAACCTTACTTTTTATAGTGATTTACGGCGTTTGGAAAACGAAGGGAAGCAAGAATGTCGAAGAGTATATTCTGGGCAGTAACGAAACGCCTTGGTACACTGTAGGACTATCGGTTATGGCGACTCAGGCAAGTGCGATTACCTTTCTTTCGACACCGGGTCAGGCATATCATGACGGAATGGGGTTTTTGCAATTTTATTTTGGATTGCCCATTGCGATGGTGTTGATATGCGTCACATTTATCCCATTATACCACAAATACAAGGTTTTTACGGCCTATGAATATCTTGAAAAACGTTTCGATTTAAAAACCCGTTCGCTTGCCGCGATTCTTTTTTTAGTCCAAAGAGGTTTAGGAACTGGATTGACCATTTATGCACCAGCTATTATTTTGTCGGCTTTGTTGGGTTGGAATTTAACTGCAATGAATATTGCAATAGGTGTTCTTGTAATTATTTACACTTTTTCGGGTGGAACTAAAGCAGTGAATGTAACTCAAAAACAGCAAATGTTTGTGATTATGTCTGGAATGTTTATCACGTTTTTCTTGATTTTAAATTATTTGCCTAACGATATGACTTTTACAAGTGCTTTGCATATTGCTGGTGCAAATGACAAAATGAATATTGTTGATTTTTCCATTAATCTAGAAGAAAAATATACGTTTTGGAGCGGAATAACAGGAGGTTTTTTCTTGGCATTGGCTTATTTTGGCACAGATCAATCGCAGGTAGGGCGCTATTTGTCAGGAAAATCAGTACGTGAAAGCCAAATGGGATTGATTATGAATGGATTCTTAAAAGTACCCATGCAGTTCTTCATTTTACTTACGGGAGTGATGGTTTTTGTGTTTTTCCAATTCAATCCTGTGCCGCTGAATTTTAATCCCAATAACAAAATTGCCATAGAGAAATCCAAATACAAAAACGAATATCACCTATTAGAAAAGAAATTAGAAGTTCTTTCTGAAGACAAAAAAGTGATTAACCTTTTATATATCGACCAACTCAATCAGGATTATGATAATCCGATACTTCGAAAAGAATTGGTTGCATTATCGAGCAAAGAAAAAGATTTGAGAGATCACGCCAGGGAGCTCATTCAAAAAGCGGATAAATACAGCGAAACCAACGATAAAGATTATGTTTTCTTTCATTTTATCCTGAATTATTTGCCCAAAGGGCTGATCGGTTTGTTGCTTGCTGTGATTATCTCTGCCGCGATGTCTTCAACGGCTTCGGGATTAAATGCACTCGCTTCGACCACGGCTATTGATATTTACAAGCGCAACCAAAAAGAAGAAAAAAACGAAACGCATTATGTAAATGTGACCAAATTTTTTACCTTGTTTTGGGGAATTGTTGCCATACTTTTTGCTAGTATTGGAACTCTATTCGAAAACTTGATTCAGTTGGTCAATATTGTGGGCTCTATTTTTTATGGAACAGTTTTGGGTATATTTTTAGTTGGTTTTTATATTAAATATGTTAAGGCTAAGGCTATTTTTTACAGCGCAGTAATTAGTCAACTTACAATATTTGTTATTTACTATTTTGCCATTTTTATATATCCAAGTGGTGAGGAGAAATTGGGATATTTGTGGCTCAACTTTATTGGAGCCATACTGACAATTATATTATCAATTCTAGTGCAGTTCTTCCTGTTTAGGAACAAATCAACATCTTAAAATTTAGTAACTAATCAGTCTATAATTCAAACTCAAATTTAGCTACGATTGTCAAAGCTTCCAATACATTTAACCCGTTTTTAATAATGGTGTCTATTACAGAGCGTATTTTGGCAAAGTTTATAGCCGTATTTTCTGTTTTGAACTGACCTGATATTTTTTGTTTTACCTTCACATTACGGATGGCACGTTCAGACGCATTATTGTCAGGGGGCACTTCGTCAATGAACAAAAAGGTAAAATGGTGTTGTCTTTCCTTGCACATTCTTTTGTAAAAGGTATATTGCTCTTTATGATTTTCTTCAGGTGGGTTATCCAATAAATGTTCCATACGTTGTGCTATGATCACTCTTTCTTTTAGTAGTTCCTTATTTTGAATATCCCATCTCTTTTTAAGGTCTAAAGAATCGTAAAGCAATTTTATGAATTTTTCTGTCCAAATATTTTCGGGATACCGCTCTTTGAGGTAGTTTAGGGTAGGTTGCAGATGAGCCAAACAACTTTGATGGTTTTTGGAATCGATTTTCAATTGCGCTTTCCATCCATCGTGTACTAAAGTGCTTTGAGGAAATCCTTGAGGAAATTCCCTATTGATAGTATTGCTTCCTCTATTGTTTGAATGGGCTATAAAGGTAAGATGGGGCGTTTGCCAAGTCCAAAACCAATGTTTATTGCCATTTACTTTTATCCCTGTTTCATCCGTGCCAATTACTTTGCTATCCTCTACACGTTGTTTTATTATTTGATATATTGGTGTAGTTTTTTGAGCAAATCTTTGAAGCAAACAATGGATTCCACCTTCACTAATGGATACTCCAGAAACATCGTTCAATGTTTCTTCATCCTAGTAAATGGGTTATACTGACGAGCATGAAAGTAAGCTACAAGAGCCTCTATATTTTCTCCATAACTTAAGGGAGTTCTTACTCCTTGAGGAAAAGCTGTAATATTTTGGCATCCACAATTACAAACTTTGCTAAAGGTATCGTATTGAGTATAGATTGCTTTAATGGGTGGAATATCCACAATTTGACGAGATTGCTCTTTAGTGGCCATCTTATCTTGCAAAGAAGCTCCGCAACTTATACAATGGTCTGGTTGCAATTCAACTATCTCATCAGGAGTCGTAGTCATTTCTATGGTTTTTCCTTTCCTTCCCCTTTGACCTCCCACACTTATACCCGAAGAAGATCTTAAGCTTTGATTTGACTTTGGACGGTTTTCATCCTTAGAAGGAGGTAAGGAACTGTTACGGCTGTTCGTGGGATTCTCATATTTAGCCAAACGCTCCTTTAAAGAAGCATTCTCCTTTTTTAGGAATGCAACTTCATTTTCCAATAACTGTAAACGCTCTATGATTTCCTTGATTTTCAAGCCATGAAATTACAAAACAAAAAAGACACACCCAAATAAAATCAATGACAATATGACATCAAAAACAAGTTTTTTTCACGCCTTTGTGACATGAAATAAAACACCTATATTTGAGACTGATTAGTTACAAAATATCATTTAGATTAAACCAAATCAAATCGATCTAAGTTCATAATTTTTACCCAAGTTTTTACAAAATCACGAACAAATTTTTCTTTATTGTCGTTTTGTGCATATACTTCTGCATATGCTCTTAAAACAGAATTGGATCCAAAAATTAAATCAACTCTTGTGGCTGTCCATTTTGTAGCTCCTGATTTTCTGTTTACAATATTGTAAAGGTTATCTCCTGCAGGTTTCCAACTATAGCTCATATCAGTTAAGTTAACAAAGAAATCATTGCTAAGGACTCCTTCGTTATTTGTGAAAACACCGTGCTTTGTTCCACCATAGTTAGTTCCTAGAACACGCATTCCACCGATTAATACAGTCATTTCTGCAGCTGTTAATCCAAGTAATTGTGCTTTGTCTAGCATCAATTCTTCGGGTGTAACAATGTATTTGCTTTTAACAAAATTTCTAAAAGCATCATTTGTAGGTTCTAAATCTTCAAATGATTCAACATCCGTCATTTCTTGTGTAGCGTCTCCTCTTCCAGGGTGAAAAGGAACAGTAATAGTATATCCTCCCTCTTGAGCTGCTTTTTCAATAGCGGCACTGCCACCTAGCACTATTAAATCGGCTATACTTACTTTTTTGCTTAAGCTAGATTGAATTTCAACTAATTTGGAAATCACTCGTTGCAGTCTTTCTGGTTCATTTCCAATCCAATCTTTTTGTGGTGCTAATCTAATTCTTGATCCATTTGCACCACCTCTAAAATCAGAACCTCTAAAGGTTCTTGCACTATCCCAAGCAGTGTTGATTAATTCGGTTCTTGTCAATCCACTATTCAATAACTTTATTTTTAAATCTTCAATTTCTGAGTTTGATAAAGTATAATCTACTTTTGGTATTGGATCTTGCCAAATTAATGCTTCATTTGGAACATCTGGTCCTAAATAACGTTCTTTTGGACCTAAATCTCTATGTGTCAATTTGAACCAAGCCCTAGCAAAAGTATCTGCGAAATAGGCAGGATCTTTGTAGAAACGTTCCGAGATTTCTCTGTAGGCGGGATCCATTTTCATAGCCATATCAGCATCAGTCATTATTGGGTTGTTTCTTTTAGAAGGATTGTGAGCATCAATCGGTTTGTCTTCTTCTTTAATATTGATGGGTTCCCATTGCCAAGCTCCAGCTGGACTTTTCTTTAACTCCCAATCATAATTTAAAAGTAAATAAAAATATTCATTGTCCCATTTCGTTGGGTTAGTAGTCCACGAACCCTCAAGTCCGCTAGTTATTGTGTCTTCTGCATTACCTTTTCCTTTTGGGTTTAACCAGCCAAAACCTTGATCTTGTATTTCACCCGCTTCTGGTTCTCGTCCCAATTTAGAGGCATCACCATTTCCGTGAGCTTTACCTACGGTGTGTCCTCCAGCAGTTAAAGCCACAGTTTCTTCGTCATTCATAGCCATACGTTTGAAAGTAGTACGAACATCTTGAGCCGTTTTTAGAGGATCAGGTTTTCCATCCACACCTTCAGGGTTTACGTAAATTAAACCCATCATCACTGCAGCTAGTGGATTTTCTAAATCTCTTTCTCCCGAATATCTTGTCCCTTCGCTTCCCGATTTTGCTAACCATTCCTTTTCTGAACCCCAATAAATGTCTTTTTCAGGATGCCATATGTCTTCGCGTCCACCTCCAAAACCAAAGGTTTTTAATCCCATAGATTCATAGGCCATATTTCCGGCTAAGATCATCAAATCTGCCCAAGAAATTTTATTTCCATATTTCTTTTTTATTGGCCACAGAAGTCTTCTTGCTTTGTCTAGATTCCCATTATCTGGCCAACTGTTTAATGGGGCAAAACGAATATTTCCAGTTCCAGAACCACCACGACCATCAGTGACTCTGTATGTTCCTGCAGAGTGCCAAGCCATACGTATCATCAATCCTCCATAATGTCCCCAATCGGCTGGCCACCAATCCTGACTGTCTGTCATGAAAGCTTTTAAATCACTTTTAACTGCTTCTAAGTCTAATTTTTTGAATTCTGACGCATAATTAAAATCTTTATCAAACGGATTTGTTTTGCTGTCGTGTTGATGCAAAATATCTAAATTGAGAGATTTAGGCCACCAATCATGTTTAGCTGTTGCGTTTTTTGCCAAATTTTGATGAAATGGGCACTTACTAATGTCGTTTGAATGTTCCATAAATTTATATATTAAATTAAAATTTTTGTTTGCTTAGAAATGTGTTTTGAAATAGATTAGCAATTTATGAGTTTAAGTTTTATTTTAAAAACAATTTACTTTTTGGTTCATTAAGTAATGTATCTTACTTCAAAAATAGACAAAAAAGCTAATCATTAAACGGATTTTGTTATTGTAATTTTTTATTTTTAAATAGACAATACTTATCTTTATTTATTTTTTATAGTAATTACTTTAGTACACGACAATTTTAAAAAATTGGCATAATAAACATAAATTAAGTTCTTTTAAATTTTTATATAAAGCTGATATTCATTATATTAAAGGTTAATTTCTACGTTATGCCTTTAAAAAAGAATACCAGCTTAAAC
>JACCDH011219844.1_pt1 | contig 17892 bp, 35 predicted proteins | sample 7442481 | NCBI WGS metagenome assembly JACCDH01 (sample SAMN15323433, study PRJNA562643) | freshwater metagenome | isolation source: river surface water | place: USA:Blue River Watershed | collected 2017-08-15
GCCATAAAATGTGAACAAAGTGGGGAAAAGTGGTAAATAGTGGGGGATTGTCCCCTGTCCGAATCACGACCCATTTTTATTTTTTTATAAAAGTCATACATTTATATCCACAATTTATACACATATATATACGGATATGGAAGTCATACATTGATACGGGCCTCCCTGGCGGTCGGCCCTGCATCCGGTGTTCAGTAAGTCATACAAGTGAAAAAGTCATACGTGTCGATTCCTGAGGGACCCCCGACTGGTGTCATACGCCCCTGAAGGGCCGACCGAAGGGAGGCCCGATAATAGTTGTTTAAACACCTATTTGTAAAAGTCTAACTGCAGGGATGGTTAGGGGCAAAAAAAATCCCCAGGATTTACCAGGGGATTTGTCATACATCGAGTTGTAGGGATTAACCTAACAACTGCTTGCGGTATTGCATAGCTGCACGCTTAGAAGAAAAATTCTTGCTGTTGCGAACGCCATTCTTAATAACGCGTACACGGTAAGATGTACCGTCGAAGTAAACGTTGCTCGCCACAGGAACGTAAGTTGTTACGGGTGTGCGACGAGACTTTCTCTGGGTTGTTGTTTTGTTTGCCATATACTATTAAAGTTTATATATAAAATATAACCTTAAAAAATGACAAAGTCAAATTGGCAAAATTTTTTATTTCTGACCGATTAATGTGATACACCTGCGAAGTAGGTCCTTGGTGTTCTTGAGGCCTTCAGACCGGGCTTGTAATACAAGTCTAACTGCATCGGACTTCTTGACCCCCATATTCACCAGACCTTTCACGGTGTCTTCAGTCTCAGGGGATATAGTATCCTTAGGGGACAACTTGTCCCTAGGTGGGGACGTGGTCTTTGGCTCGACTCGCCGTCGGGGAGACTTTCCTTGCAGTTGGACTTTGGGTACCGTCTTCAGGTCCATCAGATGTAGACACAGATTTAGTACAGCAACGGAAAGAAGTGCAGTCCCCCACGGGGGATACAGTACAGCCAGACTGGCAGCTGTGGAGGCTATATATAAAAATACTTTCATTAGTACTTCGAACGTCCTCTTTGATATTTCTCTAAATCGTTGTAAGAACCACCGAAGTCTTTTTCATACTTCTTACGCATATAATTGTGGTAACGGTGTCTTTTATTTCCGTTATAGAGAAAATAAGCAAAGTAGTAGTCGAACCACCAGCCAAGTTTGTTTAGTAAATGTTTCATAGTGTGAATTAAAAAATTATGCAGTTAGACTTTGAGGCCCTTAGCTCAGGACCTGAAAAAATATTGCAGTTAGACTTTCATAGCCGAGCTGTTACCACAGATACTTTATGGCAACTAAAATTCCCATCACCCCAAGGGCAATGAGTATACCTTGATTGGCCTGACGGTCCCTGACTTCCTTAACAATGTAGTTGACTTCTTCGTCAGTGTACATTCTGTTCTCTTCTTGTTCCATATGGATTTAATATTTGGTTATGTATAATCTGTAATCAATTGAACTAATCTGATTGTAATATGCATTGTCGACGTTGAATGGTCGGTGGACTCCATCACCAGGTTCTAACATCCAGCTCGGGGCTACACGTGGATTGTACTTAAGCCTCGGGTTACCAAGGTCGTGCTGTTCGAAGTTATCGAACTTAATGTCGATACTATCACATAGGACCCAAGCACAAACTGTCTTGTTGGATTCTCCACGGAATATCTTCTGAGCAGTACTCTTGCTGTTCTTCAGCGTGCAGCCCTTCATAGTGAGCTGCACACCGGTGGGATAGTAATACATTACCTCCCCGTTGGGGTATGACACCTTCCACTTTAAATAGTTAGGTCCTCTCCCGAGATTGAACCGGACTTTAATTCTTTTCGTCATACAGTGTAAATTTAAATTGTTTTTGCTGTACCACATACTCGTGGAGTTTTGACATCTCCTCGATACTCAGGTCACGGTAATTAATACAACGTTGACAACCATCAACATCTTCTCCCAATAAATCACCAGACCCACAATGAATTCCAATTACTAAACAGTCATACGTGTAGTTACCTTTCAGTGGATGGTAATCCTCTTTACAAAACATAAATGGTTTACTCAACTCTATGAAACCATCAGTACTGTCCTCTCTCATAAAAGTTCGTACTGTTGCTTCCTGAACTAATTCACGATGCATATTGTCCCTGATAACAGCTAATTGTTGGAGGTAATCCATTAGTGTTTGATTTAGTGCTGTAAATTAAAATATGTTTTTGAATATTCCAAATAATTCTAGAAATATTTTTTATGCATACTTGGTTTTGAGATTTTTAATGAAGTGCTTGTTGTCTTCAATCTCAGCATCCATTGCCTCTGAAAGTTTGGCTTTGGCAATATTCATCAGGTCTCCGTTATTGTACCAGTCATTAATGTCCTCCCCGTATACATCTGTTCGGCCAGCAATGATTCTAATATCCTTCACCTCACGACCGGGTCTAAAAAATAATGCTCTTGCATAGATGTACTCACGTACCTTGGACAATTTAAATTCCTCTAGCACTTGCTGACGACAACGCAGTTGGACTATCGACTCTTCTAGCTTTGCTAACTCTTCGAGTACTACCTTGTGCTTGTTAATAATCTTACTGTACAGTGTCTTTGCTTCTTTCAGGTCTTTGGTCTCCTCAATTTTTAAAGCTGAGTCTGTGCCGTTGAACTTGTCATAAAGACTAACCCTGTCCTCGGTACCCACGACGTTTGCAAATACCATCTCAATCAATCTGTTGTTCCTTGCCATAATTTACGTTTGTTTTGTTGTTTTTACTTGTTTATTAATGATTTAATTTTATTCATATCGTCATCACCTATATCGCTCCATATCGATTTAATCAACCATATGGTTAACGTTATCTTGACAGCTGTTTTGAATAATTTCCACATTGTTTATAATTTTAATACAATGCAAAGATAATGATATAATGGTTCTACTCCAAATATTTTTATACTTTTTTTTAGGCCTGGCATAATTTTTTTACAAGTCTAACTGCGGTCATACATCTTGCAGTTAGACTTTCGTCCAGAGCAGCGCTGCACTGGCAACAGCGCGCTTTGTTTAAGCATCGACTAGTTTGCTTGCGCAAAATAAAACAAAGTCTAACTGCATTTACCTGCCAATCCGCAGTTAGACTTTTATCCCCCTGCACTGTGCCTTCGCATTTGAGCATAAAAAAAGGTGCCGAGTTGGCACCTTCTTCGTCATCATTTACTACTATAATCAAAAATACTTCTTTAATAGGTTGATAATCATTCCTCTTCGCATCCATTGAGCTTTCTCTGTGAGGTTCTCATTCAATGATGTCTTAATCCATTCGCTGATTTGTTTGTCATCTTCTGGGGTTATATCAGTAGGAACATAAACACTACCAGCAATCTTTCCGCCGTCCCACGATGCTTTATCATATTCAGTTCTTCCGACAACGTCCATTTTAGGTTTACCCTCATCATCTAATACTGTATTACCCTTATCGTCTTTTCTTTCTACCTCGTGCTCCACATCAAAGAATGGGATTTGAAATTTACGACCTTTAACCTCTGTGTAGAAATCGTTTTCATCTTGTCTACCAATAAAGACCTTTCTCTCACCCACAACTGTGCCGACAGGAGCATCACCCGTACAATTATATGTGATGATAAGTTGGAAGGTCATTCCAACTTTATCACCATCATCAAATCTCTCACCAAATACGATACTCTCTTGTTGAAATTGATTACCGAGTTTCATAGCCATACCTTTGGTCATATTATTTACCATAAAACTATTTTCCAAGTTTCCGTACTGACCTTTTACTTTCCTGTAACCATATAGAGCATTTATTAAGAACTTCTCTAAATCTCTGTTTCTATCTTTATTAACATCAGAAGCGAATTTAGCAGCACAGGGATTTTCAGCAGTAAGTATTACAATGGTCTTCACCTTATCGTTCAACCCTCTCATCTGACGAGCTGAACTACTGAAGCCAGCTTCCCCTACATCTGACTTAAATTCATTTAAGATATTAGTTAATTTCATAGACACAAATTTACTTAATAAATATCAACTTTCAAGAACAAGTAACCCTCTGTATTCGACAGATGTAAGATGTCTTACCGCACCTTTCTCAGCATTCGGTTTCTTCTTAATTAAGACACAATCACCCTGACGAACAATCTTCTCAATCCCACCTTCAACAATATCTGTTTGAATAGTCCAAGCGATACATTGGGTTGGTGTAATTTCATCTCTCATATCAGAAGAGAAATGTCTTTGTTTATTATTCACCCGAGCGACACTATCCCTGTCAATCCACAACATATACTCCCTGTCGGTTGATGTATCCTTAAATTTAAGAAAGTACACATCATCAAACCCCCAACCTCTTTCAGTACCTTCCAACAAATCTTCCTTCTTCACTTTGTAAAGTTCGTAGGTGTCATCAAAGTTCTTGGTGAACAACTCACCATCAGGTTTAACCCAAGTGGTTTGTTTCTTTAAGGTTTCACTCTTAACCAATACAGGATTGATTTCATTAGCGATAGATGTAATACCTATACACCCGATAGCAATTCTTCGTTCTTCGACATTCTTAAATGTCTTAACAACTTCTTTGAATGTCATTGGTTCAATGTCGTTCCAAATATCTTGAAGGTCAATCCATTCAGGACACTCTCTATATTTTGACTTTAACAATCTTACTCCCAAGTTGTAGTCAAATCTTTGATTACTAATTATTATTTTCATTTTCGTAGTTTTATTCGTCCTTTAATTGATAGAAACTTCTCTGTACTTCCACCGATAATTTATTGTCGATAATTTCAATCTCACCCTCACCTGTATCCGTACTAAATGTAAACCAATCCTGTGGTTCACCATCAGCGTCCTGAAAGTCATACTCATTCGCAGCATCCGCTATGTCCTGTAATAACTTTTCAGAAAGTTCCTCTTCTTCATCAGATAAAACACAATCGGTTTTGTAGTTAATCGCCTGACCATCTTCACCACCGACAATACTATCTACCTTTTCTGTAAGGAACTTCACCTCACTATCGGTAAGGTCATACTTCATCACCTCGATTTCTCTTTCTTCCCACTCACTTTGAGATTGTTTGTCATACTGAAAGAAAGGTTCGTCATCTTCATCTTCCAAAGTAATTACCACCTGACCAAACTCACCCATATAATGTCCGTCTGACACTTCATAGAACTCAACTTGATTATACACTTCATTTTCAAAGTAACTTTCAAGTTCATCAGCATCAACTTGTTTATCCTGTGAGTCGTAGAATGTAAAATCAGTTTCATTCATACTATCCCCACCACAAGAGAACTCCATCTCACATCTTTGAATATCGAGTTTTTTCCACAACTCAATTATTTCATTTGTTTCTACATCAGTTGTTTTCATAATGTAATTTTTGATTTAATTGTTGAACGATTAATTTTCCCTCTTCGGTATCCAATTCCTTCACTCCATTATTCATCCAGGGTTGAACCTGTAAATGTTTTAGATAATCTTGTGGTGTCGGAACGAACTTCATACGAAAGTCCTCAGCGATATGTAACATCGCGACATCAACAACATCAACACTACGACCATCAGAGTTGGTAATGTTGTATCCGAAGATTTTTGGTACAATATGGTATGCGAACCAAGTATTGTGTGTCATCAACCTCGCGGAGTTGTTGTTCATAGTCATCTTTGGACTATCAATAAGTTCGTGGATTGGAAGGTAGTCCTCTACTTTCCCACCCCATCTCTTCACCGAAGATTTGGAATGAATTAATGGATTAGCCATATTAGTCCCAAATTTGTGTTACTCTACCCTCGAATGGATTGTACTCTACTTGTTTACCCATAGACCACTCACCCTTCTCAATTTTGAGAGTTTGGTGTTCATTACTAAACGAACCATCAGGTTGTTCGTGTTTAAGTAAACTTTCCTTCGTAACTTGTAACGACGGATAATCAGTAACTTCTTCGATTGAGAAATCACCATACAGGGTATGTTGGTTTATACCTTCACCCTTCAACAATGTGTGTTTTTGTTTCTTTTTCATTTGAAATGATTTTTGTGAACGATTAATTATTTACAAATATAAAAGATATAAATGACATATCCAAATTTTTTTTGTTAAAATTTCTTTAATGACACAAATATCTTTCACACCACAAATATAAAACTATTAAGTTGATATTTCCAAATTTTATTCAAATTATTTTTATTTTTTTTTATTTCTTTGTGATTTGTTTAATTCTTATTACATTTGCCTAAACAAATTAAATTGTTATGATACAAAAACCAAGAAAAGACACGACCAAAGCCTTGAAAAAGTCGTTGGATTCAATGAGGGAATGTCTGAGCCAGAGTGTTCCTGGTTTTGACAAAAAGGCAATGTATGGTATTAAGTTTTCAAGAATAGGAACTCATTACCGAATTGAAAATGCACCTGTTCCACCTTCTGACCTAATCGGTAAGAAATTGGAAAAGTCATTCAATTCATTTATGAAACAATTAAAGGTGAACTATGACAATGTTAAAGTTGAAGGTTCTTGTTTAATTGGAACACAAAAAGATAATTTCCTAATTGGTTATGAGAATTACCAAAAGACAGGTAAACGAATGACCAAGAAAATACACGGAATAGAAGGAACTATTTGATTTAGATAGTGTGAATGGTTAGTAAGTCCCCCTGAACCCTCGGCAGAAATGTCGGGGGTTTTTTATTTGCGCAAATCTTCCGACGCAGCGCAAACAATGAAAGTCTAACTGCGTAATACATCAATTGCAGTTAGACTTTGACAATGCTGCATCTTTTGCGCAGAAAGGGGTTGGACAAAAAAAAGGATACCCTTTCGGATACCCTTTAATCAATCGAACACTACTACAACTTAAAATCTCAAATTCAATTTCTCATCGTCTCTACGTTTGTAGTTGTAGATACCTTCAATCATTTCGGCGTATGACTTTTTATCACCACACAATTTGATTGATGTAGGACGAACTTTTACTTTATGTAAAAACTCCTCAAACTTGAACTCCTTTTTCTTTTCCATAATGGTCAAGATAGTACGAACAAAATTCGACTTGTTGTAACCATTTTCAAAATATGGTTTTAACTCTAACAAGTAGTTAGCCCACTTCTCAGCGGTTTTAACATTACCCACAGCGAACTTACCATCAGCGAACAATCTCTTGTCAGCGTGTTTAGTTCCACTATTCTGTAACAACATCAACCTCTCGGTCAAAGTGAACATTGGGAATTTCTTACCGAATTCTTCCAAGATGGTGTAAGACTCGTTACCCATTTCAGAATATCCGTGAATGTAGTCTTTCTTCGACCACACCTTAGCGTCTCGGTTGTATCTCTTAGCCGCCTCGAAGATACCCTTAGCGGTGTTAGGGATTTTCTCATCAATAAAGAAATAGATTCCTTTACCAGCGATACGAGCCGCCTCCAAACGATGTTGTCCATCAACAACGTAGAACTTACTTGTTACAACAATAGCGTGTGGTAACAAACCTTCGGTTTTCATCGATTCAGCGATTCGTTTAATACGATTTTGAGATTCGATGTTGTGGAAATCACGATTTACTTCGTGATAACGGAACGTACCCAAATTTGTGGTGTACGTTGATTTTAGATGTTTAGCTGTAGTAGCCATAGTTAATAAGTGTTCAGATTTCTTCCTGTCCCCGATTTAAGTTATAGATAATGAACGAATACAAAGTTATACATTTTTATTTTATATAACAAAATTTATTTTTAATTATTTTCCAAAACTCCATAAATTTTGTCTTTTATTTCTTGATTTACTTTACCAACATTGGTTTCGTAAAACTCGAAAATCGGTTCCCACTCTGTCTTATCCCCATCTGTACTGAAATCAAATCCTTCGATATGGTTCTTCAAAGATATTAATATAAGACAAACAATTAAATCATAAGGTTTATGATTTGTTTTACAGAAGGAGAAATCCGTAACTCCATCAAAGTAAAAGGTCTCGTGGTCAAGTCCTTTACTACCATCACCATTAAAACAAATTAATTCATTTGTAAAATCAGGTGAACCTGAACCATCACCACCTCGTAGAACGATGTCGTTAGGTTTAACTCTTAAAATTTGTTGAATGTCAAGTTGAACATTCATCATACCTTCTTTAAAGTTAGAAGGTTTTTTCGTTAAATTCCAATAATGTGTGTACCCCATTTTATTTTTGTTTTTGATTACGATACAAAAGTATAAACTTAATATGAAACTGCCAAATTTTTTGACAACTTTTTTTTGTTAAATTTTTGTTAATGGAAATCTGAATGTTTTGCCGGCGAGCTGCACTGTCACAAGTCTAACTGCGTAATACGTCAATTGCAGTTAGACTTCCCTTGCTTGCGCGCAACACCAGCGCAAACTGTGAGCAAACAAAAACCCCCACCATTTCTGATGAGGGTTCCGACAGGTTGTCGCCAATTGATTTCCTCAAATCAATGTCTTACACCAACGACACGAGGTCTTGGTAAATTTCTCTTTCTCTATTTCCGTAGGTACCGAAGATTTTGTTCTCTGTGTTACCACTCTTACCCATAGAGTGAGTAGTATACTTTGTTACACCACTAAACAATCCCCAAAGGTTATCACCCTTCTCTTGAACTTCACCATTCAAGTCCACATAGAATCTTGATAGTTTGTTTTGTGTAACAGTAGAAATAGAATCTTCTTTACGGAAGTCTACATTTCTATCAATGTTAAACAACTTACGAATCACATCATCTACATTCCCCTGACCAATACGAGTTTCAGATAGACGTACAATGTTATCAAACATTTGTCTCTCCACCTGTTCTACCTTATTAATCTCTTGAACGATTTCCTCTACACGAATCTCCAAAGATTTAGTGTGTCTCACTTTGTTCTTCATATCACGATACGCCCCCCAAAATGTATTCTGACAACTAATTGTCTTGGAACTTGGACCGAATGATAATGATGTAGAACCATCAAAGGAATTGATACCTGTAATGTATCCTTCAATTCTGTCAGTACCTAAACGTAGGTCATCTGATTTTAATTGAACGTACACTTTACCACCACCATTGAACAGACCACCACTATGGATTTCTAATCCTGTCTTGTTGGATACTTTGTAAAGTAATTCCATCATCTGTTCATTCTGATATGGCACATAGCCACTAGAATGAATACCCAATACGGTACTATCGTCTTCACGAATAATACCAATCTTGTCAGGTATAATAATACCTGAAGCTGTCTGTAAATTTTCTGTTCGTACTGACCAATTCAATCTTGTTTGGTTCAGTAAATCTTGGACTTGATTTTCCATTTTTTGTAAATGTTTAGTTGTTAGTAATTAATATCCGATACAAATGTAATACCCTTATATGAGACTGCCAAATTTTTGACCATTTATTTTTAAATTATTTTTAAGTATGACAACGACACCAGCCCGGACCAGTACAAAGTCTAACTGCGGTCATACATCTTGCAGTTGAACTTTCGTCTAGAGCAGCGCAGCCTTCGCAACAGCGCAAGCACTAGTTTTTATTAGCGCAACTGTGCAGCACAGCAGCATACCCAAAGTCCAACTGCGGTCATACATCTTGCAGTTAGACTTGTGGTCCAGCCTGGTCTGAACCTGGTTTCGACTGGGCACAAAAAAAGGGTGGTAATACACCACCCTCTTACTTACTACCAAACACAATTAAACACTAGACTATAACAAAAATATATGATAAATGTTTTACATAGTCAAGTGGACTAACTCATTTTCCATCTCTTCAACATCAAAAGTTATCTCACCATTATCATCGGTAGTGAAGTAAACACCTATGTTAATAATTAAATCTGATAGAAGGTCAGGTCTATATTCTTTAACATCAGATAGTTTAGCTCGTAACACTTCACTATAAGAACTCATACCCCACATATCAGTTCTAAAATCACCATCGGCGAATGTTTGTATTACGACTCCAATCTCTGGACTTAATTCGTCATCGTATTTTTTGAGTAACACATCACCAAGTTGGTATGTAGTACTGGGTTCACTTTCGTAATCGAAATGTCGATACTTCTTGTGGTCTTTAACTTTTAACATAGTTTTAGGATTGAATGGTTTTGAATGTACAATAATTTTCTAATTGGTCTAATGGAATTCTACCATAGTTGTTGGAACTATAATAACCCTGAAAGGTAAACCTCTGTTTCCATTTGTTGAAGGACTCCATCATTTGTTTCTTTGATGGATATGTCCACTTGTCGAACTCGATAGTAAATCCATCGGGTGATAATACTTGATACTTTTTCTTTGTCATTTTATTTTGAGTTTAGGTAAACAAAAAAAGTGTGAAGGGGATTACTCCCCCCACACAAATTCGATAGGTTCAATGTCATTTAGTTCGTGGTCATCAAACTCCCCGTCTTCGGGTTCGTTGAAATAACGGAACTTGACATTCATTGTCCCGTCCTCACTCCAATACACACTAACTTCCGTTCTGTGTTCGGAAACGTAGAACTTGTCCAATTTTTCCAACTCCTTCACGAACTTATCAACGTCCTCGAAATAAACGTCTTCGGACTTGTCGTGTCCTTCAACCTCAAAGGTTGAAATGTCCTCACATTGACCATTGTAGTCAAGTGAAAATTCTAAATACTTTTCCATAGTGTATGTGTTTTGATTAGAATGTAAAAGTATAAACTTAATATGAAACTACCAAATTTATTTTGTTAAAATCTGTTAAAGTTTTACACAGATGCAGTTAGACTTTGTTCCCTACCTGTAACCTTACATCTTCTTCTTGGAAATAAAAAATCCCCGATTTCTCGGGGACTTGGTCAACAATACACATTGACTTTTTCGAGTCCGTGACTTTCCAACCACCTTACTCCATAGGAGTCAACACATTCAAGTAACATATTGAACCTATGTTTACCCATACCCCTCAATCTCCTTACTTCCCGTGGATTAGTTCTTAATAGGTCTCCAAGAGTACGGATATTGGTAGTACCCCTAATGATATTAAACGTATAGACATTTACGTCCAATTCCCAAATATCTATACTATCGAATTTGGGGTCGACCGAAACTGAATAATCAATCTTGGTATTAAGTTCTCGGTAATACGAATCGATAATACGTTCGTGTTTTTCAACAAGTCGGTTGTACTTCTTAACCAACTTCATTGACATTTGTAACTCTTTTTCTGATACCTTCATAGTAGTGTTGTTTAGATGACAATACAAATGTATTAAGGATATATGAGAAATACAAATTTTCAGATGTTAATGAATGTTAAAATTTTTAACCAGTTCAGGGACCAGGTGAACTGGAAGAAAGTCTAACTGCGACCTGACACCACCCGCAGTTAGACTTTGAAAAAAATTACAAGGTTGTAATTTCTTGGACATAAAAAAACCCTACCATTTCTGATAGGGTTTTCAAAGAGGGGAAGGACGTTACTCCTTCACCAATTCACTTATAGGGTTCTCGGAGGAACCTTCCTCCCAAACGTCCGTGTCCCAATCGTCTCCCACTTGGGTACAAGTTCTGTAATTAACATTGACGATACCATCGACAATCTCAACCAACCCCTCCGTTCTTTCGTTGATAGGGATAATCTCCTTCTCCACGAGGAACAAAATGATTTGTTCGTACTCCAAAAATTGTTCAGTGTTGTCTGACTGAACGTACTCACACTGACCTTGGAAGTCCACGGAAAATTCGATTTCCACGTTGGTACTCATAGTCTTGGTAATCTCGGATAAGTATGTAGGTGTCATACCGATTGGTGTTCAGAATACCTGTCCCCGTAGTAGATGTTGACAATACAAATGTATAAAGGATATATCGTAATTCCAAATTTCACACCAATTATTTTTGTTAAGAAGTGTTAAAATTTTAACTCAGGAGTCTGACCTGACGGGGACGAGAAAAGTCTAACTGCGACCACCCTATGTAATACCACCCGCAGTTAGACTTGTGTTGAAATGACAAGGTTGTCATTTTCTTGGACACAAAAAAAGGGGTGTATTACTACACCCCCTAATTGTTAAACACTCACACACTACCTTTGTCTGATGTACTTCGTGTGGTTAATCGTAATCTCATTGATGTTGTCGATATACACTTGTCGTGTATTGACCTCTGTCTTTTCAGATTTGATAACCCTTTGGTCAAACAAACTCTTCTCAATCGGGTCGTTGGAGTCAAGTAGGTAGTCCACCTTAACTCTCACGTTCTCGAAAAATTCGTACATAAAGTAGAATTTATCGTGGTTCTCGTTGTAGGTTACACAACCCACCTCGTCCACCTTTGTACCCACTTTGTTGTGGTGGATAGTCGGTGTACCAAGTCCAAGTTTATTGAACTCGTTGGTTTTACGAAGAGGGTAATCACACAACGGACGAACATTACCCTTTGTTCTTTTGAACACTCTGTCGTAGTAGGTATTCAAACCCTGACGACCACCTTTGTTCATACGAACCTTAACAATACTATCCAAGTTCACGAATGAACCTTTTTGGATACCTCTACAAATTTCTACCATTTCTTCGTAGGTAGGGACGATTTGTGTCTGATTGACCATAGTTATTTGTTTTTGATGACGATACAAAAGTATAAAGGATATACGAGAATTCCAAATTTATTTTGTTAAAAAGTGTTAAAATTTTTAACCCTCGCAGTTAGACTTGTGTCCCCCACTTAATCCTCATCTTCTTCATCTACCATATCGTACTTCCAATCCACCCTATTCATAATCTCTTCTATACCATTGTAGACCTTCTCATCAATTACCTTATTAAAGTCCTCGTCGAATACGAGTACACTCGAAGGGTCACAATAGAAAGAGTCCTCTTCCTTTTGAATAAGGACGTTGTAGATGACGTTGTTAAATTCAACATCATACCAATTACCAAGTCGATTAAATCTTTTTTCCATAGTTGTATTTTTTTGATTTGAATGTAAAATTAATACCATTATATGAAACCACCAAATTTATTTTATTTAAGAAATGTTAAAACCATCTCACCGTCTGTGGACGAGGAAAGTCTAACTGCATTTGTTTAATGTTTTGTTAAATTTGTTAAACACCGCAGTTGGACTTTTGGTCTCGGATTCCTGATGAAAACTTTTGGACAAAAAAAAAGGGAACTTTCGTTCCCCCTTCATTTACCAAGTTCGTGGTATTCCGTGATAGTCAGTTATTTCCTCCAACTCTTCAAGGGTTTTCCTACCGAAATTCCTCCACCTCATAAAGTCCGTAATTTCCATATCGGATATTTGATTAAGGGTGGTAATTCCGTGTGTCTTAAAGAGGTTGTACAATCGAACTGAAACATCAATGTCACATACATAGATTGGTGGTGTGTCTTTATCTTTAACCTTCACTTGTTGGTTAAGATACTCATTAACAATCCTTACTGATTCAAGGTATTGTTTCGTGGTAATAAGTTTTGGTCTCTTGGACATAGTATTGGTTGTTCGGTAACCCGTCCCCGTTGTAGTAAATTGACAATACAAATATAAAAGGTATAGTTGACATATCCAAATTTAATTTGTTAAAATCTGTTAAAATTTTTAACCATCGCAGTTGGACTTTCAGTTGATTGTAAAAAAATTACAATGAGGACATAAAAAAACCCCTCACTTTCGTAAGGGGTATCAAGGAATCTTTACAACCACTACACTTGTAGTGGAATCTTTACAACCTCGAATCTTATTCGTCCTCGTCCTCTTCTTCCTCTTCTACTTCATTCTCGTTACTCCACTTCTCGTACACTTCATCAAACAAATCATTTTGTAACTGATGTAGTGTATACCCACTCTCAATACATTCATCAACCCATTCCTCACCTTCCATAATACCTTCCCAACTCTCGTGTGGTGGTAAACCCATTTCGTGTTCTCTACTGATGTGTTCGTAGATGTTCTCTTTAACTTGGTCGATTGTTAACTTTGTCATAGTAGTAATTTTTGATTAGGGTGTAAAAGTAATATCATTATATGAAACCACCAAATTTATTTTGTTAAAACTTTGTTAAAGGAGTACCGATGCAGTTGGACTTTGAAACTCAGATGGAACACGGACTCGGTTGGACAAAAAAAAGGTAGGAGAAACCCCTACCTCTTTATCAAAACTAAAATGAAACCAAAACTCTAAACCTAATTCTTTGGAAGGTCAACCCCAATAACGTACTCGGTTATCTTGGTTAGTAAAGGAACTACCCTTTCACCTATAACCTCTTGGATTTCGTCCTCGTACTCAAAGTTGTTCTTCTCTAAGTCGTCTCCTGTTTTTTCAACATACTTGTCGGTTATCATTTCGACAAACTCGTTGGTGGACATTTCCTCGATTAGTTGTTCTAACCTTTCGTTGATAACTTCATTAACGATTTCTAACAATTTTTCTCTGTTCATTTTTTAAATGATTTAGGTGAATGATTAAATGACGATACAAATATAAAAGGTATATTCGACATATCCAAATTTATTTTGTTAAAATCTGTTAAAATTGTACTACATCGCAGTTAGACTTGTATTACCTCTTCCTCACCCTCTGTACTTCTGTATCAGATTTTGTACGTTGGTGATGGTGGTAGTATCCCAATCTCGTTGTTCGACATTGTGTAACCACGTTTCGTAATCCCACCATCTGTGAGAATGAATGTTATTGAACTGAACATCAGTCATAACTCCTTTGGGTTTATTACCCACAAACAATACAACTATGTTTAACATTTAGTCCTCCTTCTTTATTGTGATTGAATACTCTCTCTCTATGATTGTGTCCACGTGGTCTTGACCTCGGAACCGATTTTGATGATGTGTCTCTACCACTTGGTGAGAACCGACAACAACATATCCCTCTTCTTGATACTTTCTGATTTTCTCATTAAGACCTTGTGTAGAATGGGAACTGATGATTAGTGTTTCTGATTTCATTGAGTTTCGATTTAGTAGTACAAAGTAAAAAAATATAATTGAAATAACCTAATACTTTCTGTTAAAAGTTTGTTAAATGGAGGACACTCGCAGTTAGACTTGTGTCCCCCACTCCTCGTCCATTAAATTTCAAACGGGAGGTTGGTATTCAGAATGGTGTGACCTTCTCTTTTGAGGTTGTCACAATATGTTCTCAATTTGAACACCCCAACTTGACTTTTCAATATCTCACTAATGGTCGTTGGTTTTCCATTTACTTTGAATGAACTGATTTGGTAATGATGTTTTGTACCGAAACAAATTCCTTTCTCAAAGTTCTTTTCCATCTTCTTGTCTTCCTTTTGTTCCAACCACTCTTCGAATATCCTATCCACCACATTTTCCAAATCACTCTTGATAACCAAATCTTCACGTCCATTAAACTTGTAAACAATGTCGGGTAGTGTCTTACAATACTCTTCCATCTCTTTGAACTTCTCTTTGGTGTCTACACTAATCCATTGACAATATGTATTACCACCACGTCCTTCGTTGGAACAAAACCCTACCTTCTTGTTGTCGAAGTAGATGTCTGACTGAAAACAATTTGTCTCTTCGGAGTTCCACTCCGAGAATTTGATGTTCTTTAATTTAATTCTTTCCATCGTAGTTATTTTTTTGATTACGATACAAAGGTATAAAAGGTATATGAGAATACCAAATTTAATTTTGTTAAAATCTGTTAAAGTTTTTTTGGAGAAGACGACCCCGAAAAGTCCAACTGCATTTAAAGTTGTGTTAAAGTTTTGAGACACCCGCAGTTAGACTTTCCACGAGGACCTGTTCCCAACATCTGTTGTTACACAAAAAAAAAATCCTCCGATTTCTCGGAGGACTTTGGTCACCAACACTCGACCCTAATTCGTTTTGATTCACTTCCGTCCCAATCGGTTTGGACACCACACTCATTTAGTATTCGTGTGATTTCGTGACCATCTCCACTCCAACAAAGATAGAAAGGTCGGTGTCTAACTTTGTCTTCGTTGTCTTGTTGATGATAGAAGACCACCTTATCTTCTCTACCTTCGGGAACTTCACTCCACCCACAAGTTTGACAACAAGTGTGATTTTGTTTAGACCAATATCCGTGTTTACGGAGTTCACGGAATCCCTTTGTTAAATTAAAATGGTTCATAGTATGTGTGTTTGATTACGATACAAATATAAAACACATATTCCACATATCCAAATTTATTTTTGTTAAGAAGTGTTAAAATTTTTTCACCTGTACTGTGGTTGTGAAGTCCAACTGCATTTGGGTTTAGTTTGTTATACATCGCAGTTAGACTTTGTTCCCGAACCTGTTGTGGACTCCGTTTTCCGAACAAAAAAAACCACCCCTTTCGGAGTGGTCTCACTTTACTAACCCACAAACACAGAGTTAAAACATTCCCATTTTTGATAGGAGTTGAACTTCGTAAATGTCCATAAACTTCACATTCTTTTTCACTTCTTCGATAGTCAAAGTCGTGTCGATACTCTCACCCGATTCGTGGTCGATACCAAGTATCAAACCATTTCCACTTAAAGGTTGTGGATACGTTTTGTAATGGAAGAACTTTGAATAAGGTGTTAAATTGAACAATCCATTGTCGTCCACATACACATCATTCTCTTCGTGAATTTGTACACAATCAAATGTATCACATTTGATTTGGTCGTAGATAGATTGAAGGGTGTCTTCGATTACCACTTCTTTGATTTCACGTTTCTCAACGTCGATTAAAATTCCTTTTTTCATTGTAGTTGTTTTTTTGATTACAATACAAATGTATAAAGGATATATGAGAATACCAAATTTAGTTTGTTAAAAAGTGTTAAAATTTTTTACCATTCAGGGACCAGGTGAACTGGAAGAAAGTCCAACTGCGATGGTGTTCAACTCTTACTCAAATGCAGTTAGACTTTTCCTGGTGCATCCTGAACCGAGATGGAATATGGTGGAAATAAAAAACCCCCGATTTTCATCGAGGGTTTCATTTAAGTTTGTTAAGACTACTGACAACAAAGTTCCCAACTTTCTAATTGTTCAACCGATTCGTCGACTAATCCTAATTGTTCACTAATGAAGTTACCTAATAGTTTTAAGTTTTCTTCATTACGGAAGTCACCCGTACCGATTTCATTTACAATGTCCCGTGGTGTTAGTCCTAATACTCTACTACAAAACTTTACGTCTTGTCCCAAGTAAAAGTTCTTTACTCCGTTGTCTGTTTCGACAATCAAGTTCCAATCGTGACCGAAGTCACCTCGTGGTGTTACTACAATTCTACTTTCCATTTTGTTTGTGTTTAGTGTGAAAGATTAATTACAATACAAATATAAAAGAGATATTTGACATATCCAAATTTATTTTGTTAAAAAGTGTTAAAGTTTTTTCAACCGCAGTTAGACTTTGTTCCCCACCTGTAACCTTACATCTTCTTCTTGGAAATAAAAAAACCCTACCATTTCTGATAGGGTTTGAATTTACAATACTTGTGGTTCCGATAACCTCTTGTTCTTGTTGGTGAAGTACTTGTAAGGTACATACCATAATGTTAAAGTGTATATCCAAAAGACCACCACTCCCCAATTTGGTAAGATAGGATTTTGTGGATTCACTCCACTGATAACATTTAACAACATCGTAAACGTAAAGACCAAAAAGAAATAAATTAAAACCGAATAGAGAATTTGAATTTTTTTCATCGTGTTATGTTTTTGATTAGGATACAAATATAAAACACATATTTAACATAACCAAATTTTATTTCATAAAAAAATGTTAAGAGGTGTTAACGATGCAGTTGGACTTTCCACTTGATTGTAAAAAGATTACAATGATGACAAAAAAAAAAGGTAGGAGAAACTCCTACCTCTTTCACATTATGAAAAATCACCCAATCAAAATAAGTTAC
>JACCDH010995308.1_pt1 | contig 17890 bp, 4 predicted proteins | sample 7442481 | NCBI WGS metagenome assembly JACCDH01 (sample SAMN15323433, study PRJNA562643) | freshwater metagenome | isolation source: river surface water | place: USA:Blue River Watershed | collected 2017-08-15
CTAAAAAATGGGGGTCAATTTGCTCCGGCACAAAGGGGTCAATTTACTTCGGCACAGAGGGGTCAATTACAATCGGCAAAAAGGGGTCAATATCATCGGCTTTTCCAATTCATGGCACAGTCAACCTCGGAATTTTTGAGATTTCGTAAAATGAGATTTTTTAGACCGTCTAAATAAACAGGATGATCCTCTATTATTAAGATTTTAGTTTTTGAAAATAGCATAGATAGTTTACAGCAAAATTAATCAGTTTTTTATATAATCAAATATTTAGTAAGCATTTAATTTCAAATTAATAGTAGAATACTGCTATAAGCAATAGTAGTATTCTATAGTTTTTTTCAAATATCTGTAGTGATTTTTGGATTTGTGAATCGTCTATTTCTAAGTTCGCCTAAGTCAACACTAGAAATATGAAATTCGCACACTATTTAGTTATTTTATTTATCTCTTTATTTGGATTTTTTCGCAACTTAAATGCTCAAATCACTATTCAATTTACTTCGGTAAATGAATACATGTTTTCAAGTAAGGAAGCTCTTAATTTTATTGCTGTTAATTCTGGTAAGCAAAATGTGAGTTCGGTTTTTAAAGGAACTATTACTGGACAGAATTCTACCCTAGTAGCAGAATTTAGCACCGAGCCAACATTACTACAATTAGGGGCTAATGTTATTTCACCGAACTCCATTGCGATTAAAGACATTCAGTATCATAATTCTGACATTGCAGAAATAGAGCAGAAAACTGGCACTTATCCTTCGGGCGATTATAGAATATGCATTTGGGCGGTATGTGCGTTGCCAGATTGCGGTGGCATAGGTGCAGGCGCTGGAGCAACAGAGCAGGCAGAGTGCTTACAAGTACATATTGAAAACCCAACGCCTTTGTTGTTAGCTTATCCAGAGAACCTTTCAGAAATAGATCAAACACGGCCATTGTATTCTTGGATTCCTCCTGGTCCTGTAGCTTCATCTGCAAGTTTAAATTATTCAATGACTTTAGTTGAAATGCAACAAGGTCAGTCTCGAAGCGATGCTCTGGCACTAAACCGACCAATTATTCAAGAAAATGGGCTAACTCAGCAAATGCTAAACCATCCATTAGATCTGCCAGCTTTAGAGGAAGGAAAGACCTATGCCTGGCAGGTTCAAGCTTTTGTTGGTCAAACTTTTTTTGCTAAAAGCGAGCAGTGGCAGTTTAAGGTGAAGAAAGATACCTTGCCCAAAGTAGGAAAGCAAATACTGACTTTTAAATCAGTTGCTAATATTAATCCTTGCTACGTAAAAAGGCAAGATTCGTTGCTCTTAGTTTTTGAGCAAAATTATCAATTCGACAAAAAGTCGGATTGGGATATTCAACTGCAAGAAGAGTTTACTTCCAATAAGGTGAATTTAGATTTCAATATCTTAACAAGTTATTACAATGGTTTAAATGGGATTTTAGTGAGTCCATTACAACATTCAATTTTATTCTCCAATCAGGTTTACAAGTTACAGCTTAAGAGCATCAAGGGCGAGCTGTTTTTTATTCGACTAATTTTCAAAGACTAAATTTATGCTATTACAAGCTATTAGAACATCTAGGTTGACCAAGGGTGGTGTAGTGTTACTGTCCTTAATGGTTTTACAACCGTACTTTTATGGATTAAAAACATTGGCAGGATCAGGTGGCCCTACTCAGCCAGAGTATTCATCTTTTACAACCGTTGGCAATTCAGATTTTGTTGATCCCTTTACTGGCAACGTGCAATACAGTGTGCCTCTTTTTGACATCGGAGGTTATCCAGTTGCCCTATCTTATGGCGGGGATATCAATCCTGAACAAGATGCAGGTTGGGTAGGTTTGGGCTGGAGTTTAAACCTTGGGTCTATTAATAGAGGTTTAAGAGGTGTTCCTGATGATTTTGATGGCGACCTTGTTGAGGTTAAACGCAATAATAAACCACATTTAACCACTAATATAACTTTCAACAGATTAAAAGCAGAGGTTTTAGGATTTTCACAAGAAAGTTATTGGAAAAAATATTTTGACGGCGTGAAAAAATCTAACTCTTATTCTGTGTCTGTTATGTATGATAACTATACAGGTATAGGAATGGGCATGGGGGCACATTGGAATATGACACCTATGGATAGTGAATTTAAAAATGATTCAGATGCAGCTTATTTAAGAAGGATAATAAAGAAAAACCCTTCCTTTATTGAGTCAAGCGAGGATACAATAAATTTAAAGAAATATGGCATCCAAATGGGCATTGATTACAATTCAAAATCAAGAACCAGTTTGTCAATGTCTTTTTTGAAAACACCTAAAGACAATAAGTTCAGTTTACTTAAAAACACCAATATTAATTATAATTCAAGAGCTTCACAAGCTGATTTGGGGTATGGTTCTGGTTATACGAATTCTAATGTAGGATTTGCATATTCATCATTTTTTGGAAGGCACTACGCCATGCAAGTTCCACCACCACAGACTCGAGAGAAGACTTATACCATCAGTTTGGATTTGTCCAAAAAGGGATTAAACGGTTCAGGTTTTAAGCAGAAGAGGAATTATTCTGTAATGGCCACTGTTACTTCTGAGCAGTTAGTCAGCAAAACTGATCAAAAACCTGCTTTTGGGTATTTTAACTTAAAGGGATACAACCAGCAAGAAGGCACTATCATTGATGTTGAAGAGTTTCCAAATAGTATGGATACTAAAATGGATAAGGAGAAGTATGGCCGTCAGTTAACGCCTGCCACAAAGACCTATGATGTTTTTAATATTTCTGCCGCAGGTATTGGAGGATCATTCAGAGCTCATCAAAATAGCGTGATTATGTATGGGCCTTCAACGGTCAGAAAAACGCCATTTGTGAATAATTTATCTCTTAAAGGTGAATTTGGCAAAGATGAATTGGGTGTTGATGCAGGTATAGGCATCAACAAATCTTACTATGGTAAAATTACACAAGAGAATTTCCCATTGGTTGAAAAACTCAAATATAAATCAGAGTCAGTAAACAACGATTTTCAGGAAGTTACCTTTAAAAATGATTATGAATTTATTGAAACAGACTTGACTTTTTACAACAAACAAGGCGGAAGTTCTGAGGCAACTGCGGTTATCAATGATAAGTTTGGCAATTTTGCCGATTATTTTAACAATAAAGATGGCAATAAATCCTTTCAGTTGGATGGGGGTATCAATAAAGCAAGCAGAGATGCCAAGCAACAAGTTATTACCTGCAATAAAGCTGTAGTTGCAAGCAAAAAATCATTTTTCAAAAAAATAGAGAACTATTGGTTTGACGGCAGCGGGAATCCACAAGTTGATGGTAGTAATAGGCCAAAACACACAACTGCCCAAGATTTAGATAGGGTCAGTGACTTAAGAAAGGCACATCACATTTCTGAAATTGAAGTGATGCAGCCAGACGGATCTCGTTACTTCTTTAGTACACCTGTTTACAGCATTTCAAGTAAAGAGGTCAGTTTTGATGCTTCTGATATAAATTCTTCTAATTTCAATTACTTAAACGGAACGGTAACGTACAATCAATCTGATATAAAAGCCGAAGCTAAAGGCACAGATGCAAGATTCTATGAGTCCAAAACAGTGAAAGGCTATGCTACTACCTTTTTGTTGAATGCTGTTATTTCTGCTGATTATGTAGATGTGGATGATAATGGTCCGAGTGAAAATGATATCGGAGAGTATGTCAAATTCAACTATGGCTTAATGAAATCAACTGTGAATTCTAATAATGGTAATTCTAATAACAATTACTTCAAATGGCGTTCGCCATCTGAGGCAAACACAGCTTTTTTTAGTAAGGGGTATAATTCTGACAAACTCGACCAGAAGGCTTATTACTCTTATGGAGAAAAAGAACTGTGGTATGCCCATAGCATTGAAACAAAAGATCAAATTGCGTTCTTTTATTTAAAGCCTCGCCTGGATGGTTGGGAAGTGTATGATGAAAATGGTGGTATCAATAATGCAGGAATCACTCAGCAGTATCTGCAACAAATCGTTCTGTTTTCTAAAAGTGAATTCTATAAAAATGGCTTTAATGCAGAACCATTAAAAACGATCAATTTTGATTATTCTTATGATTTATGTAAGAATTACAACCAGTTTAGTCTAATAAGCGGAGGTAATAGCACAGCACATCCATTGTATAATTTCCAAACTAAAGAGTACTATAAGGGTAAATTAACGCTGCACAAAGTATGGTTTACATATGGTAAAATGGGGGTAAATACCTCGGCTGCCTATGTGTTTGAATACAATAACGATAATCCTGATTTTACCTATAGAAGTGTTGACCGGTGGGGAAACTATTTGCCATCGAATTATTATAGCGGTGGTAAGTCGTCTAATGATGAGTCATTAATTAGTACTTCGGATTATCCCTATGTGCCACAGGATGACAAAATAAATCAAGATAAACATTCCTGTGTTTGGATGCTTAGTGATATTACTTTGCCTTCTGGAGGTAAAATCAAGTTTACTTATGAGGCAGATGATTATGCTTATGTGCAAGATAAAAAAGCGATGCGATCAATGCCTATTCAAGGGTGGAACAAAGATAAGAAGCTGGCAGGTATTGAAAACAGAACCTTTGGGGCACACAAAGGGAATAATAAAAATTACTATTTAATATTTAAGAAGATTAATAATCAAGATCCGACCAAATATTACCAAGTTGATGATTTGGTGTATTATAGCATGAACGTAAAAATATCTGCGCAAAATAGCAGCAATGATTTTGAGCAAGTATCTGGGTATTTTGAGGTTGACGAGATTGGTACAACCACGGATAATTCAGAATATGGATACATAAGGGTTAAAGCAGAAAAAGCTGGGTTTTTTAACGCACATCCAGTGACCAGGATGGCGCTTCAATACGGGTTAAGCAATGTGCCATTTAATCTATACCCTGGCTCTGACTTAAGGCGTTCAAATCCATCTGTAGCAAATATAGCGGATATGATTTTTGGCGTTTTGCCTGATATGATGGGAATGGCTGCAGGCAAATACCCGTATTTTCAACGAATTGGAGCTTGTCAGGTAATAGATCCTGCAAAGAGTTTTATTCGGGTGCCAGAAATTGATGGATTTAAAACGGGTGGCGGACATAGGGTCAAGAAAGTAACTTTAAGTGATAACTGGGATCAAATGACTTCGTTAAAAGAACAGGCTTCAAACTACACAATCGTGTATGATTATACCACAACTGAAAATAATACAACAATAAGTAGTGGTGTGGCCAGTAATGAGCCTAATGTAGGAGCAGATGAAAATCCACTTAAGTTTCCGATTAATGGCGATGCCATTAAAGCCATAAGGAAGAAAAACTATAAACCTATGATTTCCTATGAACTCGGACCAATTGGTGAGGAGTTTTATTCTTCGCCAAGTGTTGGATACTCTAGAGTAACCGTAAGAAATGAATATCCCAATGCTGCAATTGTTAGGCATAAAACAGGCTATACTGTCAAAGAATTCTTTACTGCAAAAGATTACCCTTCCGTATCAAGTACTACCAAACTACAACTTGAAAAATTGAAATTTGGTACGCCAAATATGTCAGGAGCACTTGGTGATTCAACTAAGAAAGGTAAGAAAATGAATTTAGGCTTAGATATCTCTGTGGCTTATTCTTATTTATCAGCCTCTCAAGGCATAAGTGTTGAGACCAATGATATGCATGGAAAATTAAAGTCAGATTTAGTGTATCAAGAAGATGCCTTGGAACCAATTAGCGGACAAAAGGTTTATTATAAGGAGAGTGAAAAGGGTCGATTAAGCAATGAAATTACAGTACTCAGGCCAAATAAAACGGTCGACAAAACTAGTTCAGGATTAAATGTAGAAACTACCATTTTCGGATCGGAAATAAAGGAATCAAGTCAGAATTTTAGACCCAATGTCAATGTCGATAAAGCCTCAGCTTCAGTGCTAATTAATGTCTTGCCTGGTTACACCTTGGTTAAAGAGAGAACTAGAGTTGTTACTACAACAAAGCATGTAACAAGAACTGGTATTATTGATAGTGTTGTTGTGTTTGATAAGGGTGCCTCTACTTGCACTAAAAATTTAGCATGGGATGCTCTAACTGGTCAAGTGCTATTATCGTCCATTCAGAATGAATACGGGGACAATATTTATACCTTGGTTAAACCTGCACACTGGATGTACCCAGGGATGAGCGGCGCCTATAAAAATTCTAACGCGCTAGTTGCCTTACATATCACTTCAGGTATAGCAAAAGATTCATCAGGACTATTGTTTAAAGGGGATGAATTGTATCTGGATGACAATTCCAGTTCAGAAACTTTTTATGTTCTAGATAAGAACTCTTTAGGACAGGTTTCGATTATTCAGCAAAACGGAACTTTATCTCCCAATGGGTATAAGTATTATAGAGTGAAACGTTCGGGTTATAGAAACTTACTTGGTAATTCAGCGGAAGTTGTAACCTTGATGTCAAATCCAATCAATTCAAGTGGTAATACATTTGATATCGATAAAGATTCGGTTTTAGATGCCAAGGCATTTGTTTATGATGATATTAGAAAAGTTTTACCTAAGGACTTTTATTGTTTTAACACAACATGTCAAAGGGGGTTAGTTGGTTTAAATGCTTTTGATACAACTTCTTTTGGTTATCAAAGATATTATAATAATGGGCCATTAATTCCACCTATACAAGATAGTATTTCACTTCCGAGAACTCAATATTTTTACGGAAAACCAGCCTTTGATCTTTGTTGCGCTCCCAATAGTGATAACAGTATGGGTATTTGTTATGAAATCTTCTCCAATTTTGGTTTTGTATCAGGTCAAATAATAAATCCTTATACGATTGGAATAAGAGGTGTATGGAATATCAATGGGGAATATGTCTATTTTGAAAAGCGGAATGCGGCGGCTCAGAGAGTACAATCACTTTCAGATCCTAATGATTTGAATACAACTACCATGCGATTTGATGGAAGGCTTGTGGATTACAAGGAGTTTTGGCAGTATGCTTCCAATACCTGGTCGCCTTTTAATGCTCAATCTGTCAATAATCCATGGACTTGGAAAGAATCCATGTACAGTATCGATAACTATGGTAACCCAATTGAATCAGTCAATGCCTTGGATATATTTTCAGCGCAGATTTATGGCTATAATAACAGAAGGCTTGTAACAGCTCAATCTGCCAATGCTAAAGTTAGGAATATTTTATTTGATGGATTTGAGGATATTGATGTCAACGCTTTTTACCGATGGCATTGTTGGTCTTCTAGTAATCTTAAGATAGATAATCCTATATATGGTTCTAAGTGGAATGATGAATTTAATAATACCTATAGACATTGGCCTGTTTCAAAGTTGTTTGTAGGAGGAGATAATTCTATTACAGATAAAGTTAGTCATACAGGATGGAAATCTGTTCAGTTGGGAAGAGGAACCTCTACTATTCCAATTACAACATTTGCTAACAATCAGGGTCAATCAAACAGCAGTTTTATGACCAATTATTATTTGCAAACTAATGAAATTATAGATCAATTTAATCCAGAATCATCTAAAGACTATTTTATTAGTTTATGGGTTAAAGAAACCTATGCAGGACAGTTTGAAATTCAATTGTATAACGATACAGGTAGTTCAGGGTCTAGTATTATTCCTTTAACAAGCATTAATTCATCTACCAATGTTGATGGATGGAGGCAGTTAAGTTATAAGTTTTCAATTGCTGCAGGCAAACGACTGGTAGCAATTAACTTTATTAACAAAGCGCCAGATTCTGAAAAGCTTCAATACTGTTACATTGACGATATTAGAATTACGCCAATGCAAAGTAGTATGCAATCTTATGTATACGATTACAACCGATTAAGAATTATGGCAACTTTAGACGATAACAACTTTGCTACTTTTTATGAATATGACGAAGAAGGTGCATTGGTGAGAAAAAAAGTTGAAACCGAAAAGGGTATTATGACCGTAAGTGAGAACAGAAAAAGTAATAGAAAATAACAGATGAAGAATTTTTTAGTATTTGTGTTGGTAGCTTTTGCTCACTTGGCAAATGCCCAGAACTGCAATGTTAAGCAATGTGTTCAGATGACATTTGATGTTGATCATATTAATTGGTGGAAGATTTCTAATTCCGTGGATGGTAAATTTGTCAATGATTCATTTTCTTTTGTTGAGGCCACATTAGGCGATACAAGTTTTAATAATTTTAATGGCGGTGTTAGTGTTTTTATTACGCCTAAATTAACACTTATCACTGAGCTGGAAGACAGAAGCATTTACGTGATTCAAAAGACTGTCAATAATTCTATTTCAAAGCACCAATCAAACTCAATTAAACTTGATTCTATTGCAGGTTATTTTATGCTAGATCAATCTATAGATATAGATTCAATTGGTCCCAATACTTATCAAATGTTATACAATGGGGATTTAGTTCGCTTGCGAATTAGACCTGAGATATGTTTAATTGAATCTATTGAAATGTTAATACAAGAAACTCAGGAGGGCAGCGATAATTATGGGTTTTATAGCGAAAAAAATGTTGTTAGATCCGTTGTTTACACCCTTCAAAACAGTGAACATTTAGGTGCGCGAATTAAAGGGTTTATTGAGGATAATACTTATGTAGAAGTCCAAAATAATTCAAGTAAAATAAAAGAAGCCTACAGAAAATATGGCTTTACCATCGAAAATTTAAATGAACAATAAACTATGAAGTTGACTTATAAAAATATTGTCATTGCTGTGCTGGTGTTTTTATCAAATGCCATTCAAGCGGCTATTTTACCTCCTGCATCTTCAGGCGTAATTGCCAATCCAACTCTCAGTGCGGCTTATATCGTGCAAGATCCTAATTTGAGTTTGTATTCAGGTGCCTGGTACAATCAATTTACTAATGTGTCCGTCAAAAACAAGGTGGTGTTTAAGATTGATCGTGGTGAGCACAGGCACATCAAGAACTCAGGCACCATTACGATTAATTTTACGGCTACTTATCAGAAATATACCCCCAATACCTCAGGGCTGAGCAATGTAACAGAAACAAAAGAGATTGTATTAAATTATGATACAGGCTATATGGCCAAAGAAAAAGATCAGGTAACAGTTGTTTTTAACGATGCGGTTAACTCAAGTGTTACGGTTAATTCGGTACTATACTCTGCTTCGGGGGTTACATATCCTGCTCCTGCTGGCCATCCCAGGATTTTACTCGAAAATATTATTGATATTGAAAGGGTAGAAAAAATGACTATGGGGTATGTGATTTCAACCCATCAGATTCAAAGCATTAATTTAAATCCTGCTGGAAGGCCGCAACACTTAAGATTTTCTTGGGGGACTCTCCCATCTTGGGTAGAGGCGGTTGAACTTGAATACGCCTTTGTTAATTATTCCACTTTAGGCAATATCACTGGCACGGGCTCGTATGGATTTAATCAGTCTCAGGTAAATCCTAATAATTGCCCTATTAATTTTGTCAATGGTTCGACCAGGATTTTTTTAGAAGGACAAGTTACGTCATTTGAAATACCCAATCTATTTCCTGATGGTTACATTGTTTATAGAATTAGACCAGTAGGTAAGAATTATAAAAACGTCAATGAATGGAGGCAGGGTTTATGGACAAGAAATGATGAGGTGACATTAAATTTGAATGCTGAAGTTGCTGCAAATAAGGCCTATAAGACAAGTGCTATTTCAAATTCTTGGAATAAAAATTATCAAGCAAAAAATGCCGTAAGCAATTTTACCTTCGCCGAAGGCGGAAGAGTGGCTTCAACAGTGGCCTTTTTTGACGGCACACTAAGAGGCCGTCAATCCATTGCCTATTCAAGAGCCACTAATACATACAGTGTAACCCAATCTATATTTGATTATGCTGGTAGGCAAACCATTGCAGTTATGCCAACTATCGCTTTAGATGATAGTGGATATTCGTTTAGAGACAATTTTGTTATTAGTGATAAAACCAAAGCGGCATATAATTACACTGACTTTGACTTGAATAAAACGGGAAGTCAGGATATTAACGTTAGTAAATTAGATCCTAATGGCGGGGCAAGCAGATTCTATTCACCCAATTTAATGACTTGGTTAAATGCCAGCACAACGCTTTCTCAGGCCGACAAACAAATGCATGCTTTCATTCCTGATGCCGAAGGATATTCTTTTGCGCAAACTGAATTTACCCGAGACCCATCAGGCAGAACCATTAGAACTGGTGGCGTTGGAAAAGTTTTGCAACTGACTGCCTGGGATCAAAACAATAACTTGCAAGGTGGTCATGAGATTTACACTTGGGACGGCACGCCATTTCAGGCCGAGCTTGATGTTTTATTTGGGAATGAAGTTGGCTATGCGCATCGGTATAAAAAGGTAATGACCCAAGATCAGAATGCTCAGATTTCTGTAGCTTATATTGATCCTTATGGTAGAACCATTGCAACGGCTTTGGCTGGTAATACAGACACCACTAAATTAGATGCCTTAGAGTCATCCTCTCACTCTTTGAGTTATAATTTTGCACTTCCTAACACTTATGAAAATTCTAAAACTGGAGAGAAAACCATTTCACATAGTTTTTTGGTAACCCAGAGAGACACCTGGCAGTTTGAATATCGCTACCAATTGCCTTCGTTTAATATTCCATGTGATACTAGCTTATGTTTTCAGTGCGGTTACACATTAACCATTAGTTTAAAAGATAAACTTCAAAATGAACTCATGCCAAGTGGCGTGCCTAATAACCAATTTGTTGGTAATCCTTTGCCATCTAAGGGCCAATGTAATGCAAGTCAGGAATTCAGTATCAATCCCAATCCTGTTTCATTAATTTTAGATCCAGGGGAATACACACTGGTGAAAACCTTGAGAATTGATGAACAGGTAAAATCTGATTTTAAGCAAAAATGGTTAGATAGTGCCAAATGTTTAAAGTCGTTCGATGATTTTTTAGCGGAAGAAAAAGCTGGTATGGGCTTGAATTGCGAGATGGATTGTGATCAATGTCGAGAAGAGTCTCTAAAAGTACACAATCAAATTGATAGCATCATTGATTATTGTCTGGCTCATAGTATTGATACGGCCTCATACAGTCCGCTTTGGGTAGCTAGACAAACCTATAATGAGATTAAGGAAATATGCTCAGATATCTGCATGGATAAAACACCTTGTGATATGTTGTACGATGCAATGCTTTCAGATTTAAATCCTGGAGGGCAGTATGCCAAATTTGCTGTGGCAGGTTGGGATGGCAATGATTCATTGATGGTCGGTCAGCTGCCAGAGGGCAGTATCTTTCAAAATGTTGACCCAAAATGGTGGTGCAATAGTGCTAGCCTGGGAGCAGTGAGTTTTGATTACAGCAAGGAAGTTTGGCGCCAGCCCTATAATCCGAATCAAACTAGTTCACTTCAAAATGTCTACTTAGACCAGTTTGGAAAAGAAGCCTTGATTGAAGTGGTTAATGGACTGCCCACAGCTTCTAGTTACCTGACAGTTAATGGCAGAAAATATGCCAGACCTCATCAGTTAACAGACTACAAAGATTATATTAAATACTATGATGAAGCTTGGGCTAAATCACTGGTTTTCTTTCATCCTGAATATTGTTATTACACCAAGTGCAGAGCCATTAACGAGAGTTACATATATGATAATTTACTCATTAGTACTGCTACTTCCGCCGAGGCAATAAAAAAAGGATTTTATAATCCTTTAGCCATGTCGTATTTAAGCACAGATACTGTAAAGTATTCTGGCATCACCAAAACAATAAATTATAGTTCTTTTGAAGGTTCAAATCCATTAAGAGATCCAGTGCTTGGGTATACTTTCTTAAATGCTAATACTCTAAAAACAAGGCTCAGAAACATCCCATTAAATTGCAATACTTCTACAGTAAAATCTTTTTGGCAGTTATATGAAAAGCAGCGTTTGGCCTACGGATTAAATGCAGTGGATACTTGCTCGGATAATTTATTCTGGCCGCTTTTAAGAGCTTACTATTTACAGCAAAAAAGAGAATGGCTAAAGGAATACTATGAACAAACCTGCACCAACACTAATGTTGTTTGTGGGGTAAATATTGGAGGTATTAGAACCAGACACTTTTTAATCAACTCAAGTAGTGATTTGAATTGGGGTGATACTACATTTAATCATATTGCAGATAAGAATAAATTTGAAAATGAAAACGGATGTGATCCTTCACAAGTTGAAAGTAAAATCCAGGGGCAAATTACATCCATGTGCGAGCAAAGATGCGCGGCCAATGTAGAGACCTGGATGCTAAAATTGGCTGATTGCCCAGCCATTCAAGAACTTGATGAATCAGAAATACATACCCTAAAGCAAGATCTAAAGACGCTATGTCAGAGTGGCTGTGACTTAAATAATCCATATGGATCCGTTACAAGAAAACCTGATGCGAATACTACCCAATATCCTTTTGCAAACTTGGCAGATGTCTTAGAAAAGAACTTAGAAGATAACTGGTTTGTTAAAGGCGTATGTGATGATTTATTGATTGATTTTCCATTAGAATATGGACATGATTATTTGGCCACAGATGACCCAGATGCCGACACTTGTGCGTGCAATGATAAAAAGGAAATTCCACAAAGCAGAAGATGTCCAGAAACGGGTCATGATTCTTTAAAACTAGAGGATTGTGCTTGTGATAAAAACCCTGAGTTAAAACATGAATTACTGGCAGGTACTCAAGTTGATGATAAGTATAAATGTCAGAACTGCATTAGTTGTGATGAATTACAAGCGCCAGTAAGACAATTTCTTTTGCGTTATCAACCTCAGCAACAAGCGGATTCTGCCCTGTATCAAAAATTATTGCAAACCTGGCTTAACCGATATTTAAAATTTAATTTAAGCTACAGGGAGTACGAGCATTATGCCTATCAGTGTTTAGATACTTTTACTAATCACTCATGGGTAAGTGTTTGGAGCAATATTGGTATAAATCGTACTATTTCTCAGAACGGCTTTAATATTTTTGATTTGATTAATGATAGTGCCGCCACTTTTGAAGTTGTCCAAGCGCCGAATGCAGACAGTAGTTATTTAAATTATTACAACTATTATGCTTTTGACTCAAGGCCTTTATATCCGCAGTATTTGATTAGCTCTATTGATGGTAATTGGTCGCTTGCAGCCACTCAGGCCACAGCCGCTTCACAGGATGCCATGAAAATAGCTTGCAATTGCGAGAAGATTTTAAATGTGCACAAATTGCTGCAAGGACCACCCGCTTCCAGCAATACAGCCACTCAGCTCTATACGCAGCTCTATGGCACGCCACCATCTTGTTTAACTCCGTTTGAAGATGTCAGGAATTTCTGTAGTCAAATGTGGAATATGACTACTGTGGTTTCAAATCAAGAGCCAATCGGCTTTAGAGAAGGTGATAAATTTAATACTACCCAACTTAGTTACATTGATAACCAGCTACCAGGTACATCAAGTTTTTTTAATTGCTTAAAGGATGCAGATTGCAATCCTTTGCCAGTAGTAGAAACTACTCAAGGGTATTTAGATACTTGTAGTTGTAATTTGCTCAAGCAATTAAATAATCAATGGTTAGCTGCTGGCGGGACATCTGGAACAGGATTAGAATTTAAGGAATATATTTACCAGCAAAAGGGCGTTAATCCTGATAACCCATTAGTGCTTTTAAATTTGTGTGACAAATATATTAAGTCTGATTTTGAAAAAACTGAGGGAGACAGTACTTCAGCGTGGGTATTGGGGCAAAAATTCTGGACGCCAATTAGTAAGGAAAACTTAATCAAATTTGCTCAGAATTTGAATTTAAGAGTGCCAAAAAGCTTTAGGTGTGATTCAATTCCCATTGACGATACGACAAAAATTCCTTCGCCAAATAACTGCATTAAACTTACAGATTGTAACAGTATGCAAATATTGGTTAATCAGTATTTAACCGACCATCCATTGCCATCAGGTGATACCTCATGGGGAAAATATAAATACCCTGGCTGCGGCAATAGCAATCCTAATCATGCAGCCTTTGATTTGTTAAGTAACATCCCATTAATGGAAAATGAAATTTCTAGAAGGGAAAATGAGAATACCTTATTCAATAACCGATTACTTATCATTGGGGCATCATCAGGAAGTTCTTCGCCTCCATTTGATCAAACGTCGATTAATGACTTAAAAAATTGGAAAAATGATTTTAAATCCTGGTTTATGGCGCTTCATAAGAATTGTGATCCTATGCCGGAATCTGTCAACTACGAATATCTAATGAGTCTTTATAGTATTTGTAAACCTCAATGTATTCCTGTAAAGGGCGAGAAAATCACCTCTCCTAAATGTAATACTTGTTATACTTTGGATACATTCTGGCTGAAAGCTTTTGAAAAGTATAATAATCAGGTTAGGGTAACGTTAAGTAAAAGAAACTTGAATAGATTGGTTGAAAGTAAGTGGTTTCTGCATTCAACTGATCCAAATGATGATGTAGATGAGTTTTATAACAGTGTCATCTATGAAAACAGAAACTATAAACAAAATTTAAAATATAATATTGTTGGGTTTAAATACCCTTACTTAAGGGTTCAGGTGCCCGACAATAATGGGTATTTGCTGGATTATTCAATGGAGTTTTTAGAGAATGAAAACTGGTTGAATTTTGGCAACATTACTAAATTTAAAAATGTAAGACCAGCTCGTATTCAGGGTTGCGAACCATTGCACTATTTTTATATAGATGTAGAGCAGGAAATTGATGCAAAATACTGGGATAATTCTACCTTGCCTACTGGAGAAAGTAAATGCCCTGATTGCCCAAACTATGGTAATTTAAATAATAATACACAAGGGTGTAAAAAGACTTTTACCTTATTAGTTCGGGTCAATACTCGAAACTTCTTAAAGCAGGTTCAATGTTTAAGCTGTGCTAAATTGTGTAATAAGCCAATGAGTCGAAGTCAGGAATTTGCCCAGGATGAATGTGAGCAGTTCCAGCTTCAAACAGCTTCAGAAAACGCCATGATGCGTTATCAGCAGTATTTAAAACATCAATCCGATAAGTTTGATAGTCTGTATACGGCTAAATGCTTTGCTGCCAGAGACACTTTTAAAATTAAATACAAAGCTAAACAATACCATTATACCTTGTATTATTACGATCGTGCTGGTAGTTTGTGTAAAACGGTGCCACCTGAAGGCGTTGATATAGATAATTATGGCATCAGTGCCTCAGATCGTCAGTATTTGGCTCAATTCCGTATCGATAATGCGCCTTTGTACAGAGCAGGAATTTCAAGTTCTAGGGTATTAACCTATCATAATTTAATTACTAATTATCGATATAACAGTATGGGAATGGCTTTGCAGGAAATTTCACCTGATGGGGGATTAAAAAAGTTCTGGTATGATATTTTGGGCAGAATTGTTTTGTCTCAGGATGATAAACAAAGAGCCTATTCACCAGAACGGTTTGCGTATTTAAACTTTGATCAACTAGGCAGAATGGTTGAGAGCGGTGAATTTTCGCCAGTCACTTTTACCAGTCCAAGTCATGAGATGTGCGCCACTAAAACGTCTTTGGCTAACTTCATGGATGTTAGTTCAAATCCTGGAAATAAGAAAGAGGTTATTCGTACTTATTATGATGTTTTGCCAAATGTTTCCAGACTTGCTGCATGCTCAAGTCAACTTGGCACTAATGCCAGAAATAGAGTAGCCAGTATCAGCTATGAATTGGTCAATGATAATGATAATAGTACCTATGATTATTCTACCAGCTTTGCCTACGACATACACGGTAATAATACACTCGGGATACAAGACATAATGGGCCTGGATAATTTAGGAGTCAATTTATATACCATATCTTACAAGTTTGATTTACTCTCAGGAAAAACCAACTCGGTAGCCTATCAAGAAGGTAAGCCTGATCAGTTGTTACATCAATATAGTTACGACCAGGATATTCGATTGAGCAATGTTCAAATATCAAGAGATGGTTATAACTATGAGACCGATGCTAGGTATTACTATCTACTTACAGGAGCCATTGGTAGATCAGAGTTAGGGCAATTATTGGTTCAGGGTGTTGATAATGCTTACACTTTAGTTGGTTCTATTAAGTCTGTTAATAGTGGTACGCTCAATCCTAATCATGATATGGGAAGAGACGGGTCTACCTCTGCTTTCCCGTTTGCTGGAATGAGTTACAACCCTCATCAATATGTGGCTAGAGATGCTTTTGGATTCAATTTAAAATACTTTAGTGGTGATTATAGTTCCATTAGCGGTCAAAATGCAGAACCGACATCGACTAGTAATTCTTTTAATGGTATTAACAGAAATCTTTATAACGGTAATATTTCTCAAATGGGGGTAGCTTTGCCCAATATAAATAGTTTCTGGGCAGGCGGCAATCAGGCCATTAATCATGGCAATGTATATCATTACGATCAGCTAAACCGCTTAACCAAGCACCATGTATTTACGCATCTTGATGTTAATGCTAATTCATGGCCAAGTACCACTTCAAATGGCAACACTCAATACTACGAGAATTTTAAATACGATGCCAATGGTAACATCACCAATTTAAACCGCAATGGTAATCAAAGTGGTGGTAATACAAAAATGGATGGACTTTCGTATTATTACCAGAAAGTCAACTTCTCGGTTGTATTAGCAGGTAGAACCATTACACTTTCAAGACTGGTTACTAATAGACTTTACCATGTTAAAGATGCTATAAACATCGGACTGTACGACAACGACTTTGATAATACTTCCAGTTTTAATGCCTCAAATCCTAGCACTGGGAATAATTACACATACGATGGTAATGGCAATCTAATAAGTGATCTTGCCGAGCAAATACAATCCATTCAGTGGAATAGTAATGGCAAAGTTCAGGCAATCATTAGACAATCTGGAAGCACAAAACCAGATATAGAGTATGCTTACCGAGCAGATGGTCAAAGGTTGTATAAACTAGTAAAACCAAAAGAAAGCAATGGTGCCATAAAGCAGGAGTTATATTGGGTATATACCTATTACGTGCGTGATATACAAGGCAACGTGATGGCAACCTATGAAAAGAGTATGGAAAGCACTGCAACAGCTAATACTTACAAAGAAAACTTTAAAGTATCGGCATGGGATTTATTTGGTAGTAGCAGATTGGGATCACTCTCGGAAAAAAATGTTTTGATTTCTAGTAGAGAATTTACTAAATTTGGAACTACAAACAATGGCTCATGGGTAGATAGAGCCTACACAGGAGCGGCCACTATAACGACTATGAATAGCAACAGCCATACTTTAACCAGGGGGAATAAGCAATTTGAATTGTGTAACCATTTGGGGAATGTATTGGTAACGGTGCAAGACAGAAAGCGCAGTGTGGATGTAAATGCAGATAATCAGGCGGATTATTACCTGCCATACTTAAGAACAGTGACTAATTATTACGCTTATGGCAGCGCCATGCCAGGCATTGGTGGTTCAATAAAAGAATGTATAGTAACAAGTTCGAATCTAAGTGTAAAGAAATACCCTTACTTCCATACCTTTAACAATGATAGTACCAGTGGTTTTACCGCAGGATCAGGCGCGAGGTCGGTAACCAATCCTACACATAATGTACTGCATTTAGAATCTATATGGACAACAAGACCACTGGCCAATAAGAGTATCTATTTAAAAAATGGGGTTAATTATGCTTTAAAATTCAATCTTGCAGGTTTTTCAGTAGTAAGTGGCTATACACATACGGTTAAAGTAAGAATCTTATTGCCAGGTAATACCTTGTCGTATACCTATGCCGCAACGGGCAATCAAACTATAAATTTTA
>JACCDH010368707.1_pt1 | contig 17888 bp, 15 predicted proteins | sample 7442481 | NCBI WGS metagenome assembly JACCDH01 (sample SAMN15323433, study PRJNA562643) | freshwater metagenome | isolation source: river surface water | place: USA:Blue River Watershed | collected 2017-08-15
GCCCTTGTCCACCACCTGCTTGACAGCCTCAGACTTGAACTCGGGTGTGTATTTCGACCTTTGCATTTCCAATTCTCCAATTCAGTTTTGACATCATTATTTGTCTACTGATTTGGGGGAATGCCATAGCGACTTGAGCGATACAAGTTCGCGGTATGCTTTGGCGGTTTGAACTAGGCCTTGCGAAAGGGCGAGCGGCGGATTCCATCCAGTGCATTGGCGGAACGCACGGCTGTCCACGAGCAATTCGCCGTGCAACTTGGCAAAGGAATCACGGCGACCAGCAAGCGTTGCCATTATCTGGAGCAAAGTGGGGGGTACGGCCCACTGAGGCACGTGCGTTTTCCCCATTGCTTCGGCCAGCAAGCGAATTAGGCTTGCAAGATCTATGTCTTCGCCGTCTGACAGCACGAACCGCCTGCCGGCGCAGGCAGGGTGCAGAGTCGCCATTTCCAATGCGCTGCAGAGATTTTCTATACCGATGAAGCTACGGCGCGCCCGCAGCGAACCGAAAGGCAGTACTGGCAAGCTGCTAACCAGTCCGAGAAGCGCCCGAAAATTCCCCGGGCAGCCTGGTCCATAAACGAGGGGTGGGCGCACAATCACCAACTCCAGCTTAGTGCCAATTAAGCGTTGAGCCAAGGCTCGCTCGGCTTGCCATTTGCTACGCGCATAGGGTTCCTGCGGCGAGGGTTCGTCGTTCTCCGTGAAAGGCTGACCGTAGGTCGCTTGGCCATTGACGCCTATCGAGCTCACCAGTACGAAGCGCCTACAACCTGCATCTAACGCAGCCTCAGCGCAAGCCAGGGCCGCATCGACGTTCGCGCGCTCAAAAGCCAACAGCGCATCTTGCTGCGGCTCAGTACCCAACACATGCGCTCGCGCGGCCAAATGGACCACCCCCAACGTGCCTTTTAAAGCACGGGCCACCGCCGCAACATCGGTGTAGTCGGCCACGTGTCGCGTCTGAGCACCTACAGGCAGCTGCCCTGTTGAGCTACGTGAGACCGCCATAACGGCATGCCCTTGCGCCGTGAGCCAAGAAACAAGGTGTTGACCCACAAAACCCGAACTACCAGTGACGGCCAACGCTGAGAATGGGGGCCGCATCAATACCGCCCGTACTTCAGCAGCCCGCGGACCGCATAGTTCGTGAAATACCAGCAGGCGGCTGGCACGCTGAGCTGCTCTAGGTCACGGTAAGCACGCCAGACCTTAGTCGCTGAGTTGCTCTTGTTGCGAGAGACCGACTCACCCATCACACGATAACGCATCAGGTCTTCGTCAAGCCCATAAGCTGTGCGGCCTGGTTTAAGCAGTTGCAGCCAACAGTCGAAGTCGTCGTAATAGGTTTTGCGCATGCGCACCTCGCCGACGACATGCCGGTCAAGCAATACTGTGGACGTAGCGATCGCCGTGTTGCCCAGCAGCTGCCGGTAACTCATTGTGCGCGGCACGCCGATGTAGCGGCCCTCCCGGCCTCCGTCGGCTTGAATACGCCGAAATCCCGTGAATACCAACGGTGCTAGTTGGGACTCTGCAAAAGCAATAGAACGTTCAAGTTTCTGGGGCAACCAAAGATCGTCGCTGTCTAGGAAAGCAATCCACCGCCCTTGAGCACGTTCCAGCGCTGCGTTGCGAGCCATAGCAGGGCCGCCATTCTTAGGCTGTTCAATTAGGTGCACGCGCGGATCAACCTTGGTCCACTCACGCAGCACATCCCGAGTGTTATCTGGCGAGCAGTCCTCAACGATCAGCATCTCCCAGTGGGGATAGGTCTGCCCGAGCACAGACCGAATGGTATCCCCGACCACGCCGGCGCACCGGTAAGCAGGAGTGATTATGGAGACGAGATCTGAGTCCATACTTGTCATTAGCGTATTTGATTAAGTTCGGTGTTCTGACGATTTAGACGTAAAAAACGGTCAATCACAGCTAGCTGCACAAACGAACCAAGTACGAATGGAAAACTAAGAAAATCACCGGCGAATAACGCTGGTGTTAACAGTAGTATTGCATGAGCCATCACCGATAAGCCAAGAGGCATCAGTCGATCGGGGCGCTTTGCAGCCCAACTTCTGCAGAGTTCCGACAGTGCCCCAAGTAACAGGCTTCCACCGAAGAAACCTAGCCAGCCAAACTGATAAAGCAATGATCCAGGTACAGAAGGGAATCGACCAGCTAGGAACCAGTCTCCGTCAGGAGGTCCAATCAGCCCCAACTTATTCGCAATACCCGCGAGATGCAGAAATAAGATGGTTTTATTCTCTGGATTGGCATCCACGATGGCAGCAACTGTCGCAAAGCTGTGTGTCACGTAACTAATGGTCAGGACCAGCATTGCCGACAGTGAACTAAGCTCACTGTCATCAAGCCAGGCTCGATACTCATTCGACGCATCGAAACCCAAGAAAGGCAGAAAATCAATCGCATAATTAAGAGCATCGGATTCCCCAGCTTCCGCTCTCTTGTAGAAAATCAACACCGTATAGGCAAACCCAAGTAACAAGGCAAGCTTTATAACGAGTCGCTGGCCTACTCTTGGGAATACCTTGGAAAGAACGAGGCCCCTTCGGGCACCAAACGCCGCCAACACAAATACAGCGAGCAGGAGTAAGTTAGAACGACCTCCAGTCATGACTGAATTTATCATCAGCAAGACGAAAGCCAGAAGAAGACTTTTTATTCTAAGGTTGGGAGTGACAACACCAATCTGCGTGACAGCTAGGACTATCGCAACGTAATAGGCGCTACCGAATAAATAACCTAGCACACTAAAATTTGACGATGCATTGGTATCACGATCCTCTCCGAGTTTGCGCCATTCTTCGCGTGCAACTGCAACGCCGTTAGAGTAGTCAATCTCTTGAACAAAGATCTTGTCATAGATAAGACAGAAGGTTCCTATCACTGACATCAACAATGCTATTTGAATCAGCTTGTTTGCTGTTGGAATTTCGTAGTCACCAGTTCTCGGGAAGGTACGCCCGCCTGCAAGCAGACGAATAATTGCTATCCCCACCAACACAAGGACTACAAACGCGATCTGCAGCATCGCTGCGCTAAAGGTTCCCGGATAAATCGAATGAACAGGTAGCAGAGCTATGGCCAACCAATAAAGCAGCCAAACGGCGACGAAGGTGCGGGCAATCAATCTGCTATCAAGCCTCGGCGTGCAACAGCCAATGTACAACCTGCGAAGTTACAGACGGCAACGGTAACTGCAAGCCATACGATTGTGAGAGGCTGTATCTCTGCCAAGTCGAAAGCGAACAAAGCACTCCAAACTAGTACAGAAAATCCGACTGCAGCAACATTGATGGCCAGCAAACATGACTCATCACCCGAAATGATCAGAAAGCTAGTTAAAAAATCGGCCATACGCAACGATGCAATTAATAAGCACCAACCGAGAAACTGCATTGACATCCCGTAATTGGGAAAAAAGGTGTCTATCGCGTTTCCCGCAAGCCAATATGCCGGTAGCGAAAGGCTAAACGAACTCAGAAGAACAAACATGGAATAACGCAGTGCCTTTCGGCCAGTTGCGATTTCTCCCGAGATCGCATATGACTGTGCCAAATGAGGAAAGACAGACACATTGATCATTGACTGAACGGATTGCGCGAGCAACAAAACAATTCCAGCAAACGCATACAAGGCGAACTGTTCATGACCGAGCATAGCCGCCGCCAACCAGCGATCTGCGTTCATCATGATAAATCCGACCACACCTGTTGTCAGCAGTGTCAAGGGTGTTGCCCATCGCACATTGAGCAGGCGTCTCGCCGCAACAACCCATAACGCAACAGTAGGCAGCCTTTCCCGCTTGCACAATGCAAAGAAAATCTTCGTAGAAATGGCGAAGGTGATAACTGCCTCAGCAATAAGCAAAAAAGCCGCCTCACCACTCAGTATGCTACTTAAGATAATGGCCAGTATCACGGCCAAGGCCCTCACAAAATTCTCGGTTGCAAAGCGCATTGACCGCCCTTCGCTGCGGCTTTGCAAAGTAACGACAAGAAAAATCTGTTGCGCAAGACCATTGAAAAGTGAAACCACAAAAAACATCGGGGAAACCGAGAAAAAGCCGGCGAAAGACAACGGCAATAGACAAGCAAACCCCGCCACTGCAAGCAAAAGCGTTTGACGCAACATCACTGCACCGCGCACTCGACGCCGCTTTGCAATCAGCATGGGCAGATCACGCTGAAGCAATAGGTAGAACCCTAGGCAACCCAGCATACAGAAAGTATTTGACAACAGCATCCCAACGCTGAAAAGGCCAAATTCAGAAACATCGAGCACCCGCGCTGCCAGCAGCGTACGGGCAAACATGATGCACATCGCACATGCCAAAATCGGGACATACCAGATTGCCGTGCAACGCTGCAAGAACGTGCTCAACTCAGGCCCCTTGTCACTGGTAGTTGCAACTATCGATCCCCGACGCGCATCAATCCCCGAATCGCATCGAGACTGCCATATGGGAACCGACGCTTGATAGATGCGTAATCCAAAGAAACCTCGCGGTTCTGAAACAAGGCCTCCCACCGTTTGTCACGCATCAATTCCAGTACATCCAACTCACCCTGGTCATCCTCTGACCATTCACCATCGTCAGGTGTAAGGACTCCCGAGGTTAGCAGTTCAACTACCCTTTTGGGGTCTGCCCCAGGCCTATACAGATACTGAGTAGGTGTGACGCATTTGACGTAGTCGACATATTGCGGAATACGATGTGTCACACTGTATGCGAACCGCAGCGTCTGCCGCCGTACGCGTGACGCCAGGCTATCCTGCTCGGCCTGAGGCAGGTTCGCTCGCAATTGCAATGTCCGCAGTTTCTGCTTGCTGCACGCATCTTCGCGAATCCCCGCCATCTGGTAGTTTGCACCAGCAACCCCAATAACCTGCTTGCCGAGCGCACCCGCTTCCAGTGCAGCACTACCAGATGCCACAACCACAGCATCCGCCTGCTCGATCAATCCCAATGTGCTGGCGTTGTCCCTGCTTGGAATCACCAATACGCCACGCTGTTTTGCCCACTGCATGTAGTGCTCCTCCGCCATCCGCCCATCCGACTTGCCAATATGTTCTCCCCAGTTGGGATGGCAACGAAGCACTAGATCAGCGGGATCGAGCGAAAAATGTTCGATCAAGGCATCGTAGGCATTGAGCGGATGCCTCCAACTCGAACTCCACTCGGGATAACCCCAAAGCTCATTGATGCTGCCTGGTATCAGCAGTATCTTGCGTCGACCCGAAGCAGGCCATGGAAGCAAGTTGGCATTCACGTTGTATGCACGCCATTCGTTGTGGTTGCGGCGCAGAAAGCGTGAGGCAATATACCCAGCAGCCCTGAACGACTGAGTATGAGTCAAAGGCTTATCGGCAAACTGCGAAACCAGTCGATCGACTGAATTCAGACCAAGACACCCTTCTCCAGGCAGAATCTGTAAGCCGTCGCCGAACCAAGTCCGCTCTAGTGATGCAAATGGAATGCCATTACTCGTTGCTGCTTCCATGATCGCTCGAGTCGCATCCATCCGCCCGTTGAACACCACTATGGCATCCAGACCACGGTTTGCAATCCAGTTGCATGCAGCTTCATAGGCTTTATCTACCACGGGCTGCAAACGACCTGCAAGCGCATGGAATGCTGGACTGGAAAAGTCATCTTCCGACTCGAATCGGCCAAGACTGCTTGCGCTTGATAGGCCCCAAGTTCTCGCATCCTCCGGCAACTGCAGCAAAGCCTTCGAACATGCATACTCACCTATAGTAGACACATTCCTGTTTTCGTAGGAACGCAGTCCTCCAACCCTGCACATTAAACATTCTTGCCATCCCGGCCGGACACTGCGCAACTCCCGCGTATAGCATGTTGGGAAATCGCTATCGCAGGTAAGGAATTCGGCATCATGCCCAGCTTGTCTTACCAGTGTTGCAAGGTAATGCAAGTGCTCTACGTGCGGACGCCACGAGTAAATCGATACAAATCCAATTTTCATGAAATGACTTACTCGTCCGAATCAACCAAATCCCATCGGACAGGCGTAGCAAAACGCACATCCGAACGAACTTTGCGACCGATCAACTGATCTAAATAGCGGGGCGCAAGCCCAAAACCGGGGCGCACGCTACGAACACAATCTTGGGCAATCACATCCCCCGCCTTCATGTCCTTCACAAAGTAAAGGGAACGGCGAAACTTCACATTGCCCTGCTCGCTTGATTTGCGGCCATAGTCCACACGGCCCAGCGCTTGCCAAGCTGTTTTGGTTCCATGGCACAAGGCTGTCAGTTCTGCTGGTTCCAGAGAGAAGCTGTCATCTGGCCCACCGCCGCTTCTGTCAAGGGTGAAATGCTTTTCGATGATGCTTGCTCCCATGGCGACGCTGGTGATGGCGGTGGTGTTGTCAAGTGTATGGTCTGACAACCCGGTGACCAAGCCAAATCGCTGGATCATGTCCGGGATGGTTCTCAGGTTGTAGTCTTCTGCCGGTGCGGGGTAGCCACTCACACAGTGCAAAACCGCCAATTCCTTGCAGCCGCCTTCGCGTGCAGCGTCAATGGCTTCTTGAATTTCTTCGGCATCGGCCATGCCGGTTGAAATGATCATGGGCTTGCCTGTACTGGCCGCGTATTTGATGAGCGGCAAGTCTACCGCCTCAAACGAGGCGATTTTGTAGGCAGGCGCGTTAAGGTCTTCCAGTAGATCGATGGCAGTGTTGTCAAAGGGCGAGCTAAATAGGGTGATACCAACTTTGCGCGCATGCTCAAAGAGCGGTTTGTGCCATTCCCAGGGCATATGGGCTTCTTCGTAAAGCTCGTACAGCGTGCGCCCATCCCACAGGCCACCCAGGATCTTGAAGTCTTCACTGTCGCAGTTGAGTGTGATGGTGTCGGGCTTGTAGGTTTGCAGCTTGGCAGCATCGGCCCCGGCTTTTTTGGCTTCTTCGATGATGCGCATGGCGGTTTCGAGTTTGCCGTTGTGATTGGCAGAAACCTCCGCAATCACGTAGGGGGGGTGTTCTGGGCCAATAGGGCGACCTGCAATTAGTATTTGTTTCATGGTTGTTTCCCTTGTGTATAGGCTTGCCATTCACTGGCAAGCAGGCCGAAGCAAATTAGTGTTTGGTATTGGTCTTTCACGCGCTTTTGATCGCGCAGCACTGCTTCGCGTTTAAATCCCAATCGCTCATGAAATCGGATCGACGCTTCGTTGGTGTCAATAGCTTGACCACACACTTTGTGCAACTCCAGTTGACCGAAAGCATAGTCAAGGGCTAAGGTTCCCAGCTTTCTGCCAATGCCTCTAGAAAAGTCAGGACGTGCATAAAAGCCCCAATCTGCAACCCCACCACGCTCCACATTGCTGAACTGCACATAACCAAAAGGCCAGCCTTGCTCTTGTACGATAAGCAAACGCCGCGTGTTGTCTTGCGAAACCTGCGTAAACCACTGGCTGTGCTCTTCCAGGCTGATTTCGTGTTGAGTGAACATGAAGCGGCGAACTTCGGGGTGGTTGCGCCACTCAAGCACCATAGTCAGATCTTCTTCAGCCATGCTGCGGATCTGTAGTTCTTCTGTCATGCGTTCATTCCGAGTGCATCGCTGCAACGATGCGTTGCACGCCAAGACCGTCAGACACTGCAGCTGCGGCCAACGCCAAGCTTTTGAGTTGCACACTGGCTCCGCTTTTCATGAGCTTTTCAAAAACTTGCGATGCGTTTTGAGCATTGCCCACAACCAGCGCTGCGCCAGCTTTCTCTAAAGCTTGGGCACCCGGTAGCTGGTTGTCTGCAAGCACCAGCAGCAAAGTGGGCAAGCCAAGGCAGCAACGCTCCCACGCGGTGCCTCCTGCCGCCCCAATACATAAATCGCTGTCCGACATGAGTTGCGCCATTTCGTTCACACCCGCCAAAACTTGCGTTGGCCTTGGCATTTGCGCCGCTAGTTGTTGAACGTCCGCCAACCAGGGGGCGTGCGGCCCCATGACCACAGTAATTCGCAAATCTGTGGGCAAGTGGCATGCGCTCAGCGCTTGTAGCACTTGGCCTGTGACGTTGTCTTTGTCCACGCCGCCCATAGTGATGAGCAAGTGCTTGAGATGCGGTTGGGTGCGCCGAGCCAAGCTTTGGCTGCGCAGCTGGGCAAACTCTGGGCGCAGCAGTGCGAATTGCGGACCGATGAATGTGGTGGTGTTGGGTTTGAGCAGACCGTCATAATCTTGGGCACTGCGGCCGAGGTTTTGGTCTAGCAGCACGTCGCAGTCATGGCGCCGGTCGGCGAGGTCGTCTATGACCATGAGGTTTTGGCAATGGGGGAGAAGGGCCTGTTCCCAGCGGTGGTCCAAAGCATAATGGTCAACCACCAGCCAATCAACGCTGTCGTTGCCCAATGCCTCGCTGGTTTGCTGTGCGTCGGTTTGCCAGTCGGTGCCTAACCATGCTGCATGGACCAAGTCGGCTTGCATGTGGTGTGTTGTTGTCCCGCCATTGGGCGAGGCCACGGCATGGTGTCCACGTTGGGTAACCATGTCCAGCAAATGACCACTGTGCAGGCGGCATATGAAGGTGCAGCGTGCGCCACGCTCGCGCAGGGCATCTGCCAGCGTGAGGCAGCGCATGACGTGCCCTGTGCCGATTTGCAGCGAGGCGTCGGTACGGAAGACGATTTTCAAAAATCAACTTTCGTTGATAAATGCATCTTTTTCTTTATAAAGTATTTGTGTAGATACGCGCTCGTCAGCATCTGCATCAAAGATAGGCGAACGATGAGAAAAAGATTTTTTACCTGTCAAGTAATAAAGACCTGCTGCGGTGTAAAGACTGCCGTAGTTTTGCTTGAAAGAAAAAAGACCGGGAAAATGAGAATAAGCCCGTTTGCGTTGCGTGCCTGGATCGAAATCGGTAATGACCATGTAGCCACCGGGTTTCAGGACTCTATCGGCCTCAGCCAGTGACTTTAAAAGGGTATTCCGATCAAACAAATATAAACAAAATGCAAAATTAACGACATCAAATGAAGCATCAGCAAAGGGCAGTGAATCACCTGTCCCTTGTACCAGCGTGACAGCATCGTGTTTCATCGCATTGCCGTCCTTGACCGCCTTTTCAGATGGCTCAATGCCAACACCTTTAGCACCGAGTACATCGCACATTTTTTTTAGCTTGAGCCCACTGCTACACCCAATTTCTAATATATTTTCTATTTGATTCTTGACGGGTAGCAGTGATGAAAGGATGTAGCTGACATCGGGTTCATCCGCAATATTGATTTCTGTCAGGTGATTTTGATTACGCTTGTACCAAGCATCGCCTTCACTATTCAAAAATATTGAGTTTTGTTTCATGGTCTTAGTTCAATCGTTTAAAGCCGCCATGGCAAATCGGACCTTTGAGCAGACTCATCACGTCTCGTCCTTCTTCACACTCCTTGATCGTTGCAAATAAGGGGTCAAGTGCGTCGAAGTAACCCTCCACCACTTCTGGTGTGTGCTCGGTACAAACGTAAACACTGTTGCTGGCCAGATAGCCCTTTGCCAACATTTCCTGGGTGATCAGTGTTTTGTAGGCCAGTGCGTTGTCGCTTTTAAAGGTGTAACCCGTCAGTGCTGCCAGCCCCCAGTGGCTAACGCCAAGTCCATGCTTGTCTGCCAGCTTTTGCCAGCGTTCACGGATGTGCAGGCCTGTTTGGGTGATGGTTTCCCAGGATTTCACACGCTCCATGACTTCAAGCGTTTTGAGCGCTGCAGTAGGGCCAATGCGCTCGGTCCAGAAGGTGCTGCTGATGAAGGTGGTTTGTGCTGCCTCCATGATTTCACGGCGGCCAATGGTGGCTGTGATGCCGTAGCCATTGCCCAGGGCTTTGCCAAACATGGCCATGTCGGGTTCAACACCGTATTTCTTGTGCAGACCACCAAATGTCTCTCGGAACCCGGAGGTGCATTCGTCAAAAATCAAGACAATGCCACGGTCAGTGGCGAGCTTACGGACTTTGTGTAGGAAGTTGTCTTCCGGCCCCATATTGCGCACGACTTCCATCTTGATGACGCCGATGTCATGCTTGTTGACCAGCGCTTCGAGTTCCGCGTAGTTGTTGTAGTTGAATGGGAACACAGTGCCACGCAGGTTTTGCGGCACACCATTGGGATCAAGACCTGGCAGCAAATGGCCAGCCAGATTTTCACCATCACCCAAGTTGGCTGACAGATACCAGTCGTGCCAACCGTGATAACCGCAAACAGCGACTTTGTCACGGCCCGATGCCGCTCGTGCAATGCGAATGGCGATGGCATTGGCTTCGCCGCCCGATCGTGCCAGGCGCGCCATGTCGGCCCAGGGGTGGATTTCAACCAATTTCTCGGCTAGATAAACTTCTTCAGGGCAGTTGAATGTAGACATGTTGCCAGCATCCACTGTTTGACGGACTGCGGCATCTACCTCTTCGTGGCCATACCCCAAAATGTTGGTGCCAATGCCCATGATGCTCATGTCGGTGTAGCAATTACCGTCCATGTCCCAAACTTGGCAACCCTTGGCTTTGCTGAAATATGCAGGCCATTGGTCAGGCAAAAACATTTCCGCCCGCTTGGACAGCAGCATGTTGCCACCGGGGATTACGGCCTTGGCGCGTTTCCAGAGTTTTTGACCTGTGCCCATAGTGGCTCCTTCGTTGCGAATGATGTTGTGGTTGGCGGCAAAGATGTTTGGGTTTTGTCGTTGCAAAGCCAATACGTCTGTCCACGAAAAATGTATGTTGGGTGCAAAGTGCTGAAAAACTTTGCTAACGACTTCAAAGTCTGCAGGTTCATCTACGGTCCAGCGCAGGCCGGAGAGGTCCTCTTCATGTGTCAGTGAATCGGTTTTGAACAGACCGGGGCGACGCAGATAGGGGGTGACATGCTCATGATCAAACGGGTCTTGTGTCTCTCGGCCTGCCCGCTCAAGCGCTTGCATGCTGAACACCTCAGTGTCAAGACCGTCAGGATAAGTTGCTGGGCTGGTGTTGCTCAGGTAATCAACGTTGCTGGTGTTGTAGCGCTCAATGGTTTGATCCACCAATACAGCATCGATCAATGGGCAGTCTCCAGTGATGCGCACAACAACGTCGGCGTGGACCTGCCGTGCCGCTGCAAGAAATCTGTCCAGAACGTCAGTTTCGCTACCGCGTATACAGGTGTAGCCCAGACGTTCGACATGCTCGACAAGTGGCGCATTCTTTGGGTCGCTTGACGTCGCAAGTACGATTTGGTCAATCTGGTTGGATTTCGACAAACGTTCCAGCAATAGCTCAATCATGGGCACGCCCATCAATGGCTTCATCACCTTGTTGGGCAGACGAGTTGAACCCATTCGGGCCTGCACGATGGCGACAACTTTCATAGTTGGCTCCAGGTTGCTGGGTTGATTAATCTGTCGTCATGCAATGACTTGAATTGGGGCAGGCTAGGCAAGGGGCCCTCATGCGCGGCTAGGATTTGATCTAACTGTGTGACGCTGTCTACACCAACGATTACTTTGTCGATGGCATCCATCATATTGGTCCATCTTAGGCACGCTTGCAATGGCGTTAGCCCCGTTGCTTCAAGCCAATGGTCCCATTCGGTCCAAATGTATTCCCATCGGTTGAATTTTGTGGGTCGTTTTGTGTGTGGTGCGAGCAAAAGGCCCTGCAGGAAGGCCGAGCGTGTGTGGATCTCAATGCCCTCATTTTTCAGGCGCTGTGCCCATCCAGAATCTACCAACGTGCGGTCCACGATGTTGAGCGGCGCTTGAACCAAATCGAAGGTGTATCTACCGAACAGGGCCTCCAACTCTGCGGTGCCATAAACCGACACCCCAATTTTGTCGACAATGCCATTGCCCTTAAGGGTCTGCAAAGCAGCATTTAACTCAGGGCCAATGTCTTCCAGCAATTGAGTCGGTCGGTGCAGTAGCAAGGCGTGTACTCCGCCAAGCTTTAAACGCGCAAGCGAGGCCTCCACTTGCGCGTTTACCCAGCTGCTGATGTCGTCGCAATGCTCAGGCACGGCAGGCAGTTTTGTAACGACCTTCCAAGGCCGTACTCCGATATCACCAAGGACCGTCTCGCTGCTGCCATAGGCCATGGCGGTATCGAGCGTATCAATGCCCGCGGCATATGCACGTTGTGTGATCGCTTGGGCTTGCGATGGGTTAACTTGACCCACTGTATTGGTTACCCCATATGGGAGACCGAATTGAACTGTACCGAGCCCTAATTTCATTTTTTAGGTATGAGTTTGATGCAGTAAAAAAATCAGCTTTTTGCAAGTTTTCGGGTGTATCCAGATCATAGTCACGATGACGGGGCAAGAGCACTGATGCGGTTGCCTCTAAAAACAAGCAGCTGCTCGACGCAAATAGAACTGCGCTGCATCATGAAAAGATGGCTCCAAATCCTGTGTGCGCTTTTCAAAATTTTCTGATTTAAAGATTTTGACTTTTAAAAGAGGTGTAAGTCATCCAGCCTCAAACACCCATTGCCTCGCGCAGGCTGCTGGCCACAAATTGCAAATTTGCATCGGTCAAATTGACGTGCATCGGGATGCTGATGGCCTCACGATAGTATTTCTCGGCTTGAGGGTAGTCACCCTGTTTGAAGCCCAATTGCAGGTAATAGGGTTGGGTGTGCACCGGAATGTAGTGCAGGTTAACCATGATGTCTTTTGCCCGCAAAGCTTCAAACACTTGGCGGTGGGTTGCGCTTATTTTGGTCAGCTGCAGACAAATTACATAAAGGTGGTAAGCGCTGTGGCTATCAGGATGCTGCCAGGGCAGTGTGATGGGCAGATCGGCCAGTAGTTCGTTGTAGCGTTGAGCGATTTCGTGGCGGCGTTTGACGTAGTCAACCAATCGCGTCATTTGGCTCACGCCCAAGGCTGCCTGCATGTCGGTCATGCGGTAGTTGAAACCCAGCGCCACTTGTTGGTAGTACCAGGGGCCGTGCATGGGCTCGGTCATGAGCGCTGGGTCGCGGGTGATGCCGTGGCTGCGCAGTAGGCCCAGGCGTGTGGCAAGTTCGGCGCTGTTGGTCAGGGCCATGCCGCCTTCGGCGGTGGTGATGATCTTGACGGGATGGAAGCTAAAGACGGTGATGTCACTGTAGCGGCCGTTGCCAATGGGCTCACCTTTGTATTGGCCGCCGACGGCGTGCGAGGCATCTTCGATGATTTTGAAACCGTATTTTTGGCCGAGCGCATGGATGGCAGCCATGTCACAAGGCTGGCCAGTCAGGTGCACGGGCACGACGATTTTGGGCAGCTTGCCAGCTTGCGCTGCAGAGATGAGTTTTTCTTCGAGCTTAGCGGGACAAAGGTTGTAAGTGCGTGGGTCTGTGTCCACAAAGTCGACTTGTGCGCCGCAATACAGGGCGCAGTTGGCCGATGCCACAAAGGTGTTGGGCGTTGTCCACAACCAGTCGCCAGGGCCAAGGTCAAGCGCAAGGCAGGCGATGTGCAGAGCTGCAGTGGCGTTGCTGACCGCCACGGCGTGCTGGGCTCCCGTGTAGGCAGCAACGCTTTGCTCAAATTTTGTTATTTGTGGGCCTTGCGTCAGGTAATCTGATTGCAGGCACTCGATGACCGCATCAATGTCTGCTTGGGTGATGTCTTGGCGGCCGTAGGTGATCATTTTCAGATGCTCCCGATTTTTTCGCGGTGGTCGTCAATCCAGGCTTGCAAGTCTGCATCACTCATCCATTCGGTGTTATTGTCACTTGAATAGACAAACCCTTCGGGAACTTTCTTACCATTCTTGATGCGCTCGGGGCTGATGCCCCAGTCGTTGATGGTGGGCAGAATTTTGAAGTGTTCAGGGTACTCAAATGTGTAATACGAGTCTTCGGAACCAATCATTTGTTCGTGCAGTTTTTCACCGGGCCGAATGCCGACCACCTCTTGCCTGCATTCGGGGGCCACAACCCGGGCCAGGTCTGTCACCTTCATGGAAGGGATTTTTTTGACATAGATTTCACCACCCACCATGTCTTCAAAAGCGTGCCAAACTAGTTCAACGCCTTGCTCCAATGAGATCATAAAGCGCGTCATGCGCTCATCGGTAATTGGCAGCACACCTTTGTCGCGTATAGACATGAAAAACGGTATGACCGAGCCACGCGACCCCATGACATTGCCATAACGAACCACGGAGAATTTGGAGCCGTGCTCGCCGGAATACGCATTGCCAGCCACAAATAACTTGTCTGAGGTCAATTTGGTCGCACCATACAAGTTGATAGGGCTACTGGCTTTGTCCGTAGATAAGGCTACGACTCCTTTAACCTTCTTGTCGATACAAGCATCAATGAGATTCATTGCTCCGTTGACATTAGTTTTTATGCATTCAAAAGGGTTGTATTCGGCCGTTGGCACAATCTTTGTAGCCGCGGCATGCACCACATAATCAACGCCATCGAGCGCACGGTATAAACGCTCTTTGTCACGAACATCACCGATAAAAAAGCGCACACGATCGTCGCCTTGGAAATTTTTAGCCATATCCCATTGCTTCATCTCATCACGCGAAAAGATGATGATTTTTTTGGGGTTGTATTTGGCCAAAGTCATCGGCACAAATGTGTTGCCAAAGGAGCCTGTGCCGCCGGTGATGAGGATGGTGGAATTTTTCAACATGGTCGTTTATTTTGAGCTGGTCAGCAGGGTGTCAAAATATTTGATGGTTTTTTCTAACCCATTTTTCAGTTGAATTTTGGGTTCCCAGTTATTCAAATACTTTTTGGCAAGTGTGATGTTTGGCTTCCTTTGCATTGGGTCATCTTTAGGCAAAGGGTGATATGTGATTTTGGATTTTGAACCCGTCAGGTCGATCACAATTTCTGCCAATTCCTTGATGGTGAATTCACCAGGGTTGCCAATGTTGATGGGGCCTGGATAAGCAGGTGTACCATCTGCAGCCGTGTCGATATCCATGAATCTGATGAATGCTTCAATCAGATCATCCACGTAGCAAAAACTGCGGGTCTGAAGACCATCACCATACAGAGTTATGTCATTGCCTTGGAGCGCTTGGACGATGAAATTGCTGACAACCCTCCCGTCGTTCGGGTGCATGCGTGGGCCGTATGTGTTGAATATTCTGCCGACGCGAATATCCACATGGTGTTGACGGTAGTAGTCAAAGAATAATGTTTCTGCGCATCGTTTGCCTTCGTCGTAGCAACTCCTAGGTCCTATGGTGTTGACGTTACCCCAGTATTCTTCAGTTTGTGGGTGGACAGTGGGGTCGCCATAAACCTCGCTGGTACTGGCCTGGAATATTCTGGCATTTAAACGTTTGGCGAGTCCCAGCATATTTAACGCACCAATTACACTTGTTTTGGTCGTTTGTATTGGGTCGTGTTGATAGTGTATTGGGCTCGCAGGGCACGCTAAGTTGTAGATTTGGTCAACTTCAACAAAAAGCGGTTGACTTACATCATGCCGAATAAATTCGAAATTTTTGCAATTCGATAAGTGTTCAATATTTCTTTCGCTGCCAGTAAATAGGTTGTCAGTACAAATGACATCATCGCCTCGTTCAATCAACCTATCGATTAAATGGCTACCCAAGAAACCGGCACCACCGGTAACTAAAACACGTTTTTTTGATTCGTATGTGCGCATTTATGTTTCTTCTCAGCTGTCAATTCCAAAAATATCTCGTGTGTAAACTTTTCCGTCTACATCATTCAATGCGTCGGTTAGTCGGTTGGCAAGGATCACGGTGGATTGTTTTTTAAATTGGCCCAAATCGTTGACCAGTTTGGAGTTGTTGAACTCAGTTGCTTGTAGCCCCGGTTCGTGAACGATGACCTCAATGCCTGCGGACTTGATACGATTCATGACGCCTTGGATGGCGCTGGCTCTGAAGTTGTCTGAGCCAGCTTTCATGATGAGGCGGTAGATGCCGACGATGGGCTTGCCGTTGGTTTGGGCTGCGTGGGTTTGGGCCAAACGGATCACTTCGCCGGCTGCAAAGCTCTTGCGCGTGCTGTTGGCGCTGACGATGGCTCCAATCAGTGTCTGGGGGACATCGGCGTAGTTGGCCAAAAGTTGTTTGGTGTCTTTGGGCAGGCAGTAGCCGCCATAGCCAAAGCTGGGGTTGTTGTAGTGGTTGCCAATGCGGGGGTCGAGGCAAACACCGTCAATGATCTGGCGCGTGTCGAGCCCATGGGTGGCTGCGTAGGTATCGAGCTCATTGAAGTAGGCCACGCGCATGGCCAAGTAGGTGTTCGCAAATAGTTTGATGGCCTCGGCTTCGGTGCTGTTCGTCAGCAGCACGGACACGTTGGCTTTAATGGCGCCTTGCTGCAAAAGGGCAGCAAAGGCTTTTGCGCGTTCACTTTGCTCGCCCACCACGATGCGGCTGGGGTGCAAGTTGTCGTATAGGGCTTTGCCTTCACGCAAAAATTCGGGACTGAAGAGCAGGTTCGCCGTGCCTAGTGCTTGGGCAGTTTTGGCGGTGTAGCCCACGGGCACGGTGCTCTTGATCACCATCACCGCCTGCGGGTTGATGACCAACACGTCCCGAATCACCGCCTCGATGCTGGCGGTACTGAAATAGTTGGTCGTGGGATCGTAGTCTGTCGGGGTAGCAATGATGACGTAGTCCGCACTCTCATAGGCTTCGTACTTATCTAAGGTTGCCCTCAAGTTAAGTGACTCATGGTCCAAATAGTACTGGATTTCAGTATCTTCGATGGGAGACTGCTTTCGGTTGATCATATCAACTTTGTCTGCGACTACGTCAAGGGCAACGACTTCGTTATGCTGCGCCAATAGAATGGCGTTGGAGAGTCCGACGTAGCCTATGCCTGCGATGGCGATTTTCATGAATATTTTTCAGAGTTGATGGTTAGTCGGTCAGCTGCGATGTTGCCTTGTCAATTTGGACTAGTTAACTATGTTCGCAATATGGACGAAGTATCTGACAGCTGAGATAACACCCAACTGGGATTTAACGCTGTTTATTACCCAGTTTATTTTCTTCAGACTTTAGCGCCTCAATCTCTAACTAGATTGCTTCTTACTCTTCCGTCTTCCGACTAAGGAATCGGTTGGTGATCACCGTTTTTTCTGCAATGCCCATGGGTGTGGCAAATACATTTACTTAAACTTGTGCTTCCTTATTAAGAAGTATTGCATCTTGACTAGACCCTTCACGATAAGTGCGTTGAGGCAGTAGTTCAGTTCGCTCTCGCTCATGCTCAGCTTCTCAGTAAGCTCGCGTTGGGAGAGGTCGGGGTTTTCTTACAAGATGGGCATGATCCAAAAATGGACGTCGTCTTGGATCTTGGCTTGTCGGCTTGTCACTGGTTCAGATTTATAGTGGTTCCAATGCGAAGAGCAATGTGCTTTGGGTTGGCTACCGCATCACCGTGTCGCAACTTATAGCGCCGGTTTGGAGTGGCTACAGAGTAAAAAGGTAGCACTTATGATTAGAGCTTGAAATGTACCGTATTTCAGCCGTCCGTTCGTATTTTGAGCAAAAAAATAATCAATTACATAATAAATTATGAAATCCGCTTCCCAAATAGCATAGATCTTGCGGGATGGGCAGATAACCTCTAGGCCATGGGAACATTCAGACTGAGGTAGCCCTTTCTTGCTGCTGACACTCAATCAGACTTCAAATCCCGCATCGTCTCTACGTCGACCCTCTTGGTTAGAGCCCGGGTTGAGCAGCCGTAAAAAAGCCCCCGACTGTTTCCAGTTGGAGGCTGTTTTTCTAAGAATAAATGGTCGGCGTGGCGGGATTCGAACTCGCGACCCCTTGCACCCCATGCAAGTGCGCTACCAGGCTGCGCTACACGCCGACAAGCTTTGAATTATAACTGTTTTCACAGGCCTCAAAGCGTGA
>JACCDH010909501.1_pt1 | contig 17886 bp, 18 predicted proteins | sample 7442481 | NCBI WGS metagenome assembly JACCDH01 (sample SAMN15323433, study PRJNA562643) | freshwater metagenome | isolation source: river surface water | place: USA:Blue River Watershed | collected 2017-08-15
CACACTTGCCTAGAATACCATCCAAACGATTCAATTAAGGGGTAACAATTGAATCCAAATATTAATCCATAAGGACAAGTCCCTGACGAAGAATAAATTAAGTAGGGCAATTTTGAAAATATTTCCGAATTCGTTTTACGGTTTTTTAGACTTTTTATTACGGTTATTTCACCTCTCAATCAAAACAAAAAACAGTCAGTTCGAGTGATTTTTTGTCAAAAAAATTGTTTCGAGACCCAACAACCAACAACAGAAAACCAACAACAGACAACAGACAACAGAAACCCGTCAGTTCGAGTGATTTTTGCCAAAAAATCGTATCGAGAACCAACAACCGTCAACCATAATTCGTATATCGAATATCGTAAATCGTATATCAACAACCCAAAAATGTCCAGTTTACCGTAACAGTACCCTAGAAATAAATAGAATAAAAAAACCCCGACACAACGATCGAGGTTTTCATTTGGGGAGAAATTATAACAGTCATTTAGCAATCCATTTTTGGCATCCGTCAGTTCCAGTAATTTTTACCAATAAATCATATCGAGAACAAATCAATCCGTTCAATCCGTATAATCCGTGGAAAATAAGCCTTAATTTCCTTAATCCCTTAATGGTTAAAAAAACATATATACTCTTATATAAGTAAAGCGACTCCCTTATATTTCCTTACATGACTTATAGGGTTCAAATCCGTTTAATCTTTGTAATCCGTGGAAAATAAGCCTTAATTTCTTCCTTAATCCCTTAATGGTTTAAAAAAAAATACACTTATATTGAGTGAAAATAATTCCTTATATTTGCTTAGGTTAAAATCCGTTCAATCCGTATAATCCGTGGCAAAAAATAAAGGGTGTAGCCATCGCATAAAGAAAAGGCTGTGTCTACCCATTCCAAATACCACTACACCCTAAAGAGTAAATGACTAACGGCAAACACCACAAGTGCCGCCATTTTTGGCACAATGCTTACAGTATTTACAGTTTTTACATGCCTTACAACTAGCAGACCCAGTACATTTTCCACCAGAGTGATACGTAGTAAAACCCATCGCCATAGCACTAAGTAGCAATCCTAAAACAACTGATTTTTTCATCGGTAAACAAGTATAAATTGAGTTGGCAATTTCAAGCAAAATTATGTACAGATGGTACGGTTTTTTGAAGAAAAAAGTACGGTTTTTTTTAAACCCGAATAACCGAAAACAGAAAACAGAAAACAGAAAACTGACAACCAACAACAGACAACAGATAACCGTCAGTTCGAGTGATTTTTGCCAAAAAATCGTATCGAGAACCAAATAACCAAATAACCAAATAACCGAAAACTGACAACAGACAACCGAAAACAGATAACAGACAACAGACAACAGACAACAGATAACCGTCAGTTCGAGTGATTTTTTGTCAAAAAAATTGTATCGAGAACCAAATAACCAAATAACCAAATAACAGACAACAGACAACAGACAACAGACAACCACCTACACCACAAACTTACATTCAATAGTAGTTCCCTGCCCTATTACACTTTCAATTCGAAAATCCGCTTTGACCAATCGGGCGCGCTCTTTCATATTGGCAAGACCAATACCTGTTGTAGATGAGGTAGAGTCAAATCCCTTACCGTTATCAGAGATAGTCAAGAGTAAGCTAGTCGGTTCGGGTTGAGAAAGAGTGACGTTACATTCCGTAGCATCAGCATATTTAGTCACATTAAATAAAGCTTCCTGTACGATGCGATAAATCGTAATTTTAATCAAACCAGAAATAGAATCCCAATCAATCTCGGGAGCACTTTCAAAAGCAAACAAGGTAGTTCCATTGCCACCCGCTTTTTGCACACAAGTAGCCAACAAAACAGGATAATCAAAATGAGAAGCCACAGTATCAGTATGCAAATCGTGAGAGATAGCCCGAATCTCATTTTCTATCGTTTGGAGTTCATCAATATGTTCCGCTCTTTTCTCTTGCGCATCGGGACTATTACTAGTATTTAATAATCCTAAATGCAATCGAGTACCATAGAGTTTGTTCATCACATTATCGTGCAATTCTCTCGAAATCCGATTCTGCTCTTCCTCTCTCGCACCATTCAACTCAATTTGAGAAGTTTGCATCAAATCAAACAATTCCTGCTCCGCAACCTGCAATCGCTTTCTGTACGCTATCTCTTTGCGCTGCCCCAAAACATAACGTATCCCCAAAGCACCTGCCAGAACCACTACGCCAACAATCAAATACAGGTTCTTGCTACTCAATTCTTTATTCGCATCCTCCACAACAGCGGTTTCGTATTCAATGCGAGCGTATTTATTTCTGTTTTTGCGTTGGACAACAGCAAGACTATCCGTTAGCCGAATAATCTTTGCTTTATAATAGGAATCACGTTGAGGTTCCGCTTTAGAGAGCAAATCATAAACTAATTTCAATTCATTAGTCGCATTTATTTTGTGCCCCAAAACCAATGCCCTATTCAAATAATCACGTGATTTAGAAGTGTCTTTTTTGACTAAATAATATTCACCTAAATTGATTAGTTTATTTGCAACATCTGATTGATTATTATGTTTTAAAGATAATTTAAGAGATTTTATCATAATTGGTTCAACAATATTTAAATCTCCTTTTTTCATTTTAGAATACCCCAAATTACCTAAAGCAATTGCAAAATTCATAGGCCACTTCGTAGCTATATCATTATTTAAAACAGTATTTAATTCCTGAATTGATTTTGTATATTCTTTCTTTTTATCGTAAACATTTGCTTTATTTATAGAGAGTACAACGTTATAATTAAATTTCTGATTAAAATCAACATCTTGCTTATTCAATATGAACAACTCTTTTTCAGCAAGACTAAAATATTTAAGTGAGTTGTCATAATCATCTAATTTTTCCAAATTACATCCCATAAGATTAAGAATAGTGTATTTTAACTCATGATTTGATTTGGATTTAAGTAATTGTAAAGCGTTGGATAATAAAATCTCACTTTCTACATAATTCCCTTCAAAAAATAAAATATAGCTTTTGTTAAAAAGCATTTTAGCTCTCAATTCATCATTACCTATTAGTTGATATAATTTTTCTGCTTTTTGATAGTAAAAATAAGCACTGTCTTTATGCTCCTGTTCGTAAGCATCACCAATGTAATTATACGCTTTTGCTATTGAGATAGTGTCTGAAATTTTATTGCTTCTTTTTAGAGCATTAATATTAATTTGTAATGATTTGGAATTTTCATTCAGAAAATAATATTCCGTTGATAAATCAAATAGAAAGTTAATTGATATTGAATCTGTAGGTAATTCTTCTAAATTTTTTGATAAGGAATCTAAAAAAACTATTTTATTATTTTGGTTTTGAATCTCATATTCCTTATTGGCAAAAATAGCCGAATTTATGTTTAATGCTTCTCTTTTAGAACAAGAGTACAATAAAATAGATAATAATATGGAAACGGTAATTTTCAATTTTTTTCATAAATATATAAAAAAAGAAAGACTATGCATAACATAGTCTTTGTGATTAACGAAGTTTTGGAACTGCAGGAGAACCTATAGCATCCGCACTCACATTCGTCGGCTTGACCACCGTTTTTTCAGGACTCGCAGCTGGGTCGCCAGGCAAAGAATCCGCTGTACACGATTGAAGAACTATACTAAAAACAAACAACACTACTAATTTTGATACAATTGGGGTTTTCATAAAAAATCATTTAAGGATTAGAAATAATATCCTAGCCATGCCTTCTGGGCGCAGCGATTCAATTGATTTTTCTGAAAAGAAGGGTAGTCTTTCTCAGAGCCGTTTTTAGCACCTTTACCCTACGCTAAAAACAACAACTAAAGCTTTAATTCCATTGATTGGATAAGCCAAATGTAGTACGTAAATACAAGAACACACAACAAATAAACCCTTGATTAGCAACTAGTAAGCCAACAGAAGTAACTCGACAACTTTTGCGAGTAAGTGACAAAACGGGTTTAGGAAATCCGAATGATAATGGTGTCTATTGCCTCTTTATAGGTTCTAGAAAAAGGCACCGAAATCTCATTATTCAAAAGATAACACCGACTCTTTCCTAGATTAATACGGCTCACATGATTCACATTGATCACATAACCGTGGTGAATTCGAAAGAAATAAAACGGCAACAACTGCTCAAAATGTTTCAATGTTTTGAATGCCGTAATCACCTTTCCGGATTGTAAATAAAAATCGGTCGTATTATTATCTGCCTTCAAATACACAATGTCTTGGGTGGTTATAAAGTGGTAATCCCCATTGGACTTGATAGAAATTTTATCAGCATACAACCCCTTATGCGTTTTTTGATAACGCAGCAAACATTTGCGCAACTCATTGGAATCAATAGGATGCAACAAATAGCCCGAAACGCCTCGTTGATAGGATTCAAAAGCCTGGTCTTTGGAGGTGTTCAATACGATTATAGTAGGCAGAACATCTAAAAACTCATGCAATTCACTCAATAATGAAAGTGTAATTGCGTCCTCTGATGTTGCTTGGCTAGCACTAATGTTCATAAAAACAAGATCGGGTTTCAATTCCAATATTTTATTGATACCGGCTGTCCGACTCTTACAAACCGCAACACACATAAAAGCATCATAAACTGAAATCGATTCTAATGTAGACTCTATGACTTGGGATCCATCAATAAGTACATAAGAAAATTGCATTTTTGTTTGCAATGTATAAAGGGCTACAAATCAAATTTTACGGTAAAACCGTAATCTTTTCAATATATTTTGATTAGGTTTGGAACGTTTTAGTTCCCAAATCTAATTCAAAGACTAAACCAAACGAATACGAAATGAACATTCTCATCGTTGACGACCATCCGCTAAATGTAGACAGCTATGTAGCGCTTTTATCTGCCATTGAAACCAACAAGAATGCCCAATTTCATTTGGCCTACGATTGTAAGCAAGCCTATGAATTGATTACCCAACTAAACCAAAACCAAATCAATATAGACATATCTTTTATTGATGTAAGACTTCCACCCTACGAAGAAAAGAACTTGCGTTCTGGAGATGAAATTGGAAGTCTACTACAACAAAAATTTCCAAATTGTATCATCGTTATTATCTCCATGCACAGCGAACCAGTTTGGGTAAACCGAATCGTAAAAACACTCAATCCACAAGGCTTTATTTCAAAAAGCGACATCAATTATAAAAGTTTTCCGGCTATAATAGAGACCATCAATAAAAATGAAACCTATTATAGTAAGTCCATCATAGAAGCCCAAAAAGAGTTTGTCATCAAAAACATCCACTGGGACGAACACGATAGCAAGATGATACAATTGATTGCCGATGGCATCAAAACCAAAGATCTACCCTACTACATTCCACTTTCACTAAGTGCTCTCGAAAAAAGAAAAGCGAATCTAAAAAAGCAACTCATCTTTGAAGGCGGCTCTGATGCCGAACTCATTGAACGCGTCAAAAAAATGGGTTTGTTAAGCAGTCCTAGATAAGTTACAAACCGTAACAAAATCGGTATAAAACCGTAACTATATTATATTTATTTGTAGTAAACTTGAACCCGTTTTATATCAGAACGGATAATTGTATTCGAAAAGAGGCAAAAGCAGAGAACAACTAAAAAATCATTAACCAGATATCGTATATCGTATATCGTACATCGAACATCGTATATCGTAAATCAAAAATCACCATGTCCCCACCTTAAAAAAAATCGTAAACCAGATATCCCATATCGAATATCGTACCTCGAATATCGTACTTCGTAAATCGTATATCGAATATCGTATATCGCAAATCCCATTTCCCTTGAATCCCAAATACGCCCCTTTACTCAACAACCTCAACGAGCAGTTAAACTTTATCGATTTAGAAATAGACGACCCAATCAAAAAAGGCGAACAAGCCATAATCGTCATTCTAAAATCCATTAATGCGGTCCGAAAAATTATCATTAAAAGTAGTTTCAAAACTGATGCAGAAGAAATCCAATTCTTCAAAGAAATCAAACCGCAGTTTACCTCCAAGCTCATTTACTACAACAAAATCTATAAAATAGAGCGAAAGAAACCCAGTGGAGGCAATCGCATTCTGAAAAAATACTACAACAACGAACTCTCCAAACTGAAAGCCTTTTTTGACAAAGAATTGGATTTCTACCAATACTTCCGTGCCGGTAATACCTATTTAGATTACCAATATTTCCTCCGAGGAAAGTTTGATATCAAACTCGCCCTGGACTCCTATTATTTCGAAACAGACGCTTCATTTGCCACCTCACACGATTTCAAAGTAGCCACTATTTTGGCCAATGATCTCATTCAATTGTATATCGAAAATCAGTTAGTGATTTTAGAAAAAAAAGAAATCCTAGAAAACTCACAACACCACCCGAAGGGGAAAATAACTTGGACCAGCTCCAAAGTCGCCCTAACCGAACTTCTGTACGCATTACACACCGAAGGAGTCTTCAACAATGGTGCTGCCGACCTCAAAGACATAGCCGAATACTTCGAACACATATTCGAAATCGACTTGGGGCAATACCGCAGAGCCTTCCTCGAAATCAGAGCCCGCAAAAGTGAGAAAACCAAATTCCTCACCTCCCTCAACCACCAACTCCTAAAAAGAATGGACAACCTCGACGAACTCATCTAGGAACCAGACAACCGTCAGTTCGAGTGATTTTTGCCAAAAAATCGTATCGAGAACCGATAACAGACAACAGACAACCAACAACTGATAACTGATAACCGATAAATGATAACCGATAACAGACAACCGACAACAAAAAATCGTTCCCAACCCTTACCCCGTTGTGAAACAAACCAAAACAAACCCCACAATTTTGCACCATACTAATTTAAAAAATAAGCTATGTCTGTAGAAATTATCACAAAAGAAGACCTAAACGAGTTCCGCCGAATATTAATCGCCGACCTCAGTACCCTACTAGAAATCAAACCCCAACAGCAACAAAAAAAGTGGCTCAAATCCAATGAAGTCCGCAAGCTGTTGAACATCTCACCCGGTACACTCCAAAACCTCCGCATTAATGGCACCCTGATCTACTCTCGAGTAGGCGGCATCCTCTTTTATGAATCCGCCCACATCTACAAACTATTAAATGACAACAAAACCATCAACCGATAACCGTTAACGATCAACTGAAATCTAAACTTATTTATACACCACAAAACGCAACCGACCTTAGAGTCCGCAGTCGAGCATAAAATAGTCGAAGAGGGCGTAACCCGAGCGAAGCGAACTGGCGAAGCAAATGAAAAGCTGTTTGAGCGAAGCCGAAATCGAAGATTCGTGAATTCCTATAAAAATAAAGTGCATGAACAATTTTTTTCATTTAGCCCTTGAGAATAAATTTGACCGACGAGGACTCCAAGTCTTGACCTTTTGTTTCTTTTGAAATCGAAGATTCACGAATTCCAAAAAAATAAAAACCCATGAGTAATCAAGCCAAAAGAAAAAGAAACAGTAATCAAAATCATGAACCAACAACCGTAAATCGTATATCGAATATCGTATATGGATAACCGTCAACCGATAACTGACAACAGATAACCGTAAATCGTATATCGTAAATCGTAAATCGTAAACTGACAACCGAAAATGAACTACATCAAACACCTCACCGGCTTCTTCATACAAATCGCACATGAAGAAACCCTCAACCCAACCCACATCAGTTTGTACCTCGCCCTCTTTCAGCGATGGAACATGAACCGCTTCAAAAACCCCATTACCATTTCCAGAGACGAAATGATGAAAGCTAGCAAAATCGCTTCTAAGGCTACTTACCACAAATGCATCAAAGAACTGCAGCGTTTAGGATTCATCGACTACCTACCCTCCTACAATCCGTATGCGGGTACGACTGTAGTAATCCACGATTTGTCGAATGGAAGTAGTGTCAAAAATAGGCAGCCTACTAGTCAGGTCGCTAAACAAGTGGGTGAACCCTCTATATATAGTAAACCTATACTTAAAACAAAAAGAAAACAATATAAAGAGACCACCCCAAAAAAAATGGAAATTAAGGAAGAAGAAAATGTGTTGGCAGTAGCCAAAGAGTCAGTCCAGAAAACACACCCGGCGCTCGAAATCGTGAAGGAATACTTCAGCACGCAGCAGGCCTCCGAATTCGAAGCAGAGCGCTTTTTCAATTACTACACCAGTAACGGTTGGCTCATTGGCGGAAAAACCAAAATGAAAGACTGGCAAGCCGCCGCGCGCAATTGGATCCTCAATACCGCCAAATTCAGCAGTAACCTACCACAAAAAAAGCCGAGTGCTAACCAACCCCAGGCGCACAACTTACACACATCAGTAGACAAAAACTACGACGAACCCCTTTAGTCATTGCGAGAAACAAAACAACTGTCATTGCGAGGAGGCACGACGAAGCAACCTGTCATACTGAACTTGTTTCAGTATCTAACCCATCAATAAAAAAAATGAAAACCCACTACGACTACCCCGAAATAATCAAATGGCTCGAACAAAAAGGAAAAACCGACTACGGTACCCAATTCCATTTCCGTGAAGCCGACCAAAACAACCTCTCCAAACTCATCGCCTACTACCTCAAAGACGAAGTCGTAGCAACACTTTTCGACCTAGACCTCAGCAAAGGAATCCTACTAACGGGACCCATCGGTTGTGGCAAAACTACACTAATGAGCTTGATGAAATACGTTAGCCACCGAGACAACCGTTTTCATCTCAAAACCTGCCGAGATATTAGTTTCGAATTCATCAAAGATGGCTACGAAGTCATTCACCGCTACAGCCGTGGTAATAACCAAGAAGGTCGCCACTACTGCTTTGACGATTTGGGAGTGGAGAAAAACCTGAAGTACTTCGGCAACGAATGCAATGTCATGGCCGAAATCATCCTATCGCGCTACGATCTTTTTGTGGCCAAGAAAGTACAAACCCACATTACCACAAACCTCTCCGCCTCCGAAATCGAAAACGCCTACGGCAACCGTGTCCGTTCCCGAATGCGCTCCATGCTCAACCTCATTTCCTTCGACAAATCCACCCCCGACAAGCGGTAGTCATTGCGAGGAACGAAGCACCCCAAACTTAAAATGTACCGATAACTCGTCAGTTCGAGTGTTTTAAATCCTTCCAATCCCTATTGGCAAGGATTTAAAATGTATCGAGAACTAGATTATAAGTAGATACTTAAAAAAAGAATACCAAAATTTAAACTACTTAATACTATTTTACTACTTTTATAATCCCAATTCTAAATACCCAAATTAAAATGAACTTCACCATTTCGCCCCCAAACACACCAAGCCATCCGCTTGGAATTCTTCAATTACCAGTAACCGTAACGAATTGTCCGGAAAACCGTAAAATCATTCCCGACAAACTACCTAATTTTCCAAAAACAAAATAACGGCTTTGTTATTATTAAAATGTCTATCTCTTTTGATAGTTTATTGGAATGATAGAGACAATCTATTCTAAGAGGGAATTACACACAAGCCCTTTAATATAGACATTTTGTGATAGATTCAAATACGTGTAAACACGTATTTAAAATGAATAGATCATAATTTAGATTTGAGAATTAAGAAAAATAATATATGGAATTATTTATGTAAACAAGTTAGCTACCATTTTAAGAACAACATATATGAGAGTAAAAGACAATATACCCTATTTAAAAGAAAAAAGTTTTGAAAGAATTCAAGAAATCTTAGATTCAACTGAAACTTTTGAAGAAGTTGAAACAATACCAAATAGTGAGAAATTAACATATAATAATGGTTACTATATACGTTGTTATTCTATTTTTATAGATATAAGAAATTCGTCAACTCTTCCAAAAAAATACAAAAAACCTACACTTGCTAAAATTTACAGAGCATATATTAGTGAGGTTGTAGCCCTATTTCAATCTAGTTCTAAATGTAAAGAAATTAATATCGTTGGTGATAGTGTATGGGCTATATACGAGTATACAGAAAAAGCCGATATTAATGAAGTTTTTCATGGAGCTTATGCAGCCAATTCAATAATTGCTACACTAAATTATAAACTTTGCCATAAAGGAATCGAACCTATAAGAGTAGGAATTGGTATTGACAAAGGTCAAGCTTTAATGATTCAAGCAGGGTTTAAAGGGAGTGGAATAAGTGACGTTATTTATATGGGAGGTGTTGTAAATAGTGCGAGTAAACTCTGTTCAAAAGGTGGGAAAAATGGAATTAGTGAAATAGTAGTTTCTTCTGGTGTGTACGATGATTTTAATGGATTTACTGGTGTAAATAATAAACTGTATCAGGAAATGTTTACAAAAAACAGTTTGGAAGATTTTTATCATGGTTCTATCATTAGGTCAGATATGAATGATTGGCTTATCGAACAACAAAAATCAAAACCTTGCAACAGATGACAACAGACGACAAGTACAAAACCTTGGACAGAGTAATTAATTGGGTATCTAATTGTGAAAACAAGGTTTCATACTTATTAGCGCTTCAAGGAATCATTTTGACAATAATTTTTACAAGTAATAATACTACTTGTATTACAAGAACTTTTTCATATAATTTTTCTTTGGTAGATTTTGTCTGGACCTCAGTTTTAAGATTTTTTGAAGGCATCTGCTTATACACCTTTTTTATTTTAAATGTACTTTCACTCTATAATGCTTTCCTGACATTGAAGGCACGACTGAATCCGTCCATTTATAAAGAGCATGGATTAAATACAAATTCAGTCCTATTTTTTGAATCAATAGCAAATAGGACGTTTAATGACTTTGTTACTGACCAGCAAACAACTACTACAAATAATCAACTCGACAATGACATAGATTCGCAAGTTTTTATTAACTCAAAGATTTGCCAGCTTAAATTCAAACATTACAATTTGGCACTAAAGTATTATGGAATAGGATTCTTAATTGGTCTGACTTACTTAATATTGGCAATAATAAACGGTAGATTATACTAGTTATTTTTATTTCGTCCGAAATTTTAGAAAAAAACAGCTTTACAAACTATCAAGACATAAAATCAATAACTAACCTAAAAAAAATAACCCCAGCTACCAAGCAATTCCTATCTCTTGGTAAATAGAAAAAATAGAGCAAATACACAGCTAAAAAGTTATAAATAATTTATAGTATATATAAGCTAAAGATAATTTAAAAACAACACATATGAACACAAAAGAACAAGCAATTAAACTTTGTACAAAAGTCGATGAACTTATTGAGGTGAAAAAAGGTGAACTCACTTTTACAATGTTTGACAATACCAAAATCAATGTACGGCTGTTACACAAAATGTCAAATTGGACACCAGGCGAATTTACGTGTATATTGAAAATATTCACCAATGACATAAACCAAACAACACTATACGATATTTATAAATTAAAAGACGTTAACTAAAACAAACTCGCTCCCAAAAGCCAACTGACTTTAAAACAGCAATGACAAAATGATATTATGATTTATAAAAAATAAAAATATGCTAGAACAAATAGAAATTAAAAAAGTAGCATCTTATGATGAGACTGGCATTCAAATTAATGATTTAAAAAAAGTTAACTTCATTTATGGAGCTAATGGTTGTGGTAAAACCACTATATCTAATTTTTTATTGAATCAAATTAACCCTAAATATCTTGAATGTTCTAGTAAGTGGAAAAATAATAATCCTCTAAAAACTTTAGTATATAATAAATCATTTAGAGAAGTTAATTTAGGTAGAGGAAAATTGGAGGGTATTTTTACTTTAGGTCAAGCTTCTATTGAACAAGTAGCATTAATAGAGAGTAAATCCGAACAATTAAAACAGATAAAGAAAGATGTTGACGGACTATACAATTCTTTAAAAACAATTATAGATAGTAAAGAACAACTTGAAACTGCTTTCAAAGATAATGCTTGGTCAGATGTCTATAAAAAATACGATGCCATATTTAACGAAGCCTTTGATAAAGTAAAAAGTAAAGAACGTTTCAAAGACAAACTGCTAGTGGAATTTGAGAATAATACTGCTATACTAAAAACAGTTGAAGAATTAAAGGAAGGTGCAAAAACAATTTTTGGGGAAATTCCCCTAGATATTACCGTAATTCCCAATTTTAATTTTGATAGAATAGATGAGTTAATAAAAAATCCTATTTGGAAAAGAATAATTGTAGGTAAAGCAGATGTTGATATTACTAAATTAATTCAAAAATTAAATATAAACGATTGGGTAAATCAAGGTAGGGATTATATTCAAGATGATACTTGTCCTTTTTGTCAAGAAAAAACAATTACGGAGGATTTTAAAAGTCAACTAGAAGATTATTTTGACGAAACCTATATTTCAGATTTAAAAACTATTAAGGAGCTCAAACAAGAATATAATCAACTAATTGAAAATCTTGTTAATGGGTTAAATTCAATCGAAGATGGTCAAAAAGCATTAACAAATTCTAAATTAAATTTGGAAGTTTTTTCAGCTTATTTAAAAACATTAATAAGTCAAAATACGGCTAATAATGAAATTTTAAATGGTAAAATTAAAGAACCAAGTAGAAGTTTTGAATTAACATCTTTAAAGGATCAATTAGAATTGATCCAAGGATTAATAAATGATGCTAATACAGAAATTATAAAACATAATAGCATTGTACTTAATTTTAAAACAGAGAAGTCTAATTTGATTAATGAAGTTTGGAAATTTCTAATTGAAGAATACAGAACTCACATAACAGTATATAATACTTCAATAACTGGTAAAAACACAGGAATATCTAAACTCGAAACTCAGTTAGAAACAAAACGTGTATCCTATTTGAAAATGAAAGCTGAAATTACAGAATTGAGTAAAACAGTAACAAGTGTTCAACCAACAATTGATGAGATAAACAGACTATTAATTTCTTACGGATTTTTAAATTTTAAAATCGTTCCTTCTACAGAAGAAGGATTTTATCAAATTCAAAGGGAAAATGGGGAATTGGCAGAAAGTAGTTTAAGTGAGGGAGAAATAACTTTTATTACCTTTTTATATTATATGCAGTTAGCAAAAGGTGGTAATACAGAGGATTCAGTTAATGATGAAAGAATTTTAATTATTGATGACCCTATTTCAAGTTTGGATAGTAACGTGTTATTTGTTGTTAGTACTTTGATAAAAGAAATAATCAAAAATATTAAAGTGGATAGTGGTAATATTAAACAAATAATAATACTTACACATAATGTATATTTTCATAAAGAAGTATCTTATGAAGGTATCAATAGAGGTCCAGGTGATAGACCATTTTTTTGGATTTTAAGAAAAAAAAATAAAATATCATCTATTCATCCTTATCATCAAAATAATCCAATTCAATCATCTTATGAATTGTTGTGGCGAGAAATTAAAGAGTGGGAAAATAATTCTGGCACAACTATACAAAATACAATGCGAAGAATTCTTGAAAATTATTTCAACATTCTGGGTAAAAAAAGAGATGATTATTTAATTGGGAAATTTATTTCTCAAGAAGAAAGAGATATATGTAGATCTTTATTAAGTTGGGTTAATGAGGGTTCTCATACATTGCCGGATGATTTATTTATTGAATTACCTGAAGGAACAATAATGAAGTATTTAAAGGTTTTTGAAGATGTTTTCAAATTAACGGGAAATATTGGGCATTTCAACATGATGATGGGTATTGAGGAAGTATAAATATATATAAAAATTCCAAACATCCAAAGTCCCCCGCTACCGCGCGATTCCTATCGCGTGGTATCTATACAAATAAAAATAATTAAATAAAAACCTATGACTATTCAAGCAATCAAACCAGGACCAAAAAGAACAGCAACTTCAACAGGAAAACCTGATCAACGTCAAAGAGATAATAAAGGAACACCATGCAATACACCATCCTTAAAACCATCGAAATCAACAACAAAAAAATAGAATTAAGATAAAATATCAAAATTTAAAAAAGTTATATATCATTTTTGATATATCGTAGTTAGTGGCTAATGTAAAAAAACAAAATAAAATGGAATTTATAATGAATAATTACGAATGGATTTTTAGTGGTATAGGAGTTACAATAATCGGATGGATTGTTTTGGCGATTAAAAAAAATAAAAAAACGGACACACCGACAAGCTCAACTTCAAATAATAACATTATCACAATTAACAACAATGCTTCTCATGCCAATGGTTCTTTACAACAAAAACAAAATAATCTACCTAAAAAAAAAGAAGATTATCGTATTTTATTTATTGATGACAACTATACAGATTTTAATATGGTTTCAATATTAAAAAAAGCAGGTTGGCCTAACACAAGAGCGGTTAAAGACTTGACAGACTTAGACGACTTAAAAGCAAGAGAGGCATCGATAATTTTTGTCGATATAAATGGCGTAGGCACTCAAATGTTTGAAGACCAGGGTTTAGGTTTAGCAGCAGCTTTAAAAGATAGGTATCCTGAAAAAACTATTATTTTATATTCCGCAGACCCAACAGGTAACAGATTTGACAAAAAACTAAAAAAAGTAGATGATTCATTACCAAAGAATGCAGAGCCCTATGAATTCATTAGTTTAATTGAGCAATACAGTAATATTACGGAATAATGAAACATTTACAAGTTCTAAGTTCATCAAGAGAAGTAATTGTGGATAATCTTACTGAAAATTGTAGGAATTGCCTAAATTCATGTGATTTTGAAGGTAAACTAATAGAGAATTGTCCTGAGTATGGTGGACAACGTAGACATGGGGTGAAATTAACAAGCAGATGCCAAATTTTTTTCTGTTGCAACAAAACAAAAACAACAAAACTTTTCAAGGGTAAAATTGAATCACTTTGTTATACATATCCCGATATTAAAATTCCAATTGAACAAATAAAGAAAGAGGAACAAAAAAAAGTAAATAGATTAGTACATAATTTGACTTCAATTAACGCACATAACATTCAAGAAATTTATGATTTAGTTCCACAGGATGTATTAGCTCAAAATTGGAAAACTCAACTGAATTACATAAAAGAAGAAATACTAAAAGACCCTGACAAAGCAGCTTTGATGTTTTTGCGAATAGCAAAACATAATACCCATATGAAATCAGAATTTTCAATTTACAAAAAAATTGAAAAAGATGAAAACTCACAATTAGAAATTAGACAACACAAATTGAGAAATGTTTTACTTAATACTCTTCACACTTTTTTTTCAGATTTTACTAAAAGAGATGTATATGTTGAAGTGGAAGATTTTTTTTATCAATTGATGTTTGATTATGAAACAATTCAAGTAGCATTATATCATTTATTAGAAAATACATCAAAATATACGTTTCCAAAATCTAAAGTAACAGTAACAGCAAATGAAAATAATGAATATATAATACTCCAATTTTATATGATAAGTGCTTATGTATCGCCAGAGGAAAGAACAGAGATTATGAAAGAAGGGATCTCAGGTAATATTGCAAAAAAAATGGGAGCAAATGGAGATGGAATTGGAATGTGGAGGATTAACCAAATGATGGAGATAAATAATGGCAAATTTGAAGTGGAATTCGGACCTATAAAAACGACTAAGATGGGATTTGATTTTGCAGATAATATATTTAGATTAAAATTTAAAAAACACTAGCCCCCGCTTCCGTGCGATTCCTATCGCGTGGTATCCAAACAAATAAAAATAATTAAAAAAAACATATGACTATCAAAGCAATCAAACCAGGACCAAAAAGAATAGCAACCTCAACAGAAAAACCGGATCAACGTCAACGTGATAATAAAAAAACACCCGGCAATACACCATCGTTAAAACCATCGAAATCAACAATAAAAAAATAGAATCAAATACTGCTCAAACATTCAAAAAGTTATATAGTATTGATGATATTTACTAGTTAGCAGTAATATTAACAACAGAAACCTATGAAATTTTCAACAATTTTCAAAGTTACGCCCGATAAAAATGATGATTGGTTCGATCCAATTCTGATGAAAGACACCAAACTTTTTATCGATCCCTTTTTAATATTCGACACAAACGATCCGTTATTTAAACACTGTCATAAAAAAACAATTGATTTTTTTGAAAAAGGATTTGAAATCGCTGCTGTTTCTAAACCGAATGATACTGATATAAGGTATAAGCAACTTAAGAGAATGATGAGTTTTCCAGAAGTCGCAGAAATTTGTCTTGGATATGCTGAAAGCGATACAGGAGGTTCTGGAGCCGGTGGCAAATTCGCCAAAATAATTGTCGATTCTCTTTACGAATCGTTGAAATTAGGAATCACTAATTTTAATTTTTTTGAAGAAATTGGACTTTTTAATCTTGGATTCGGTTGTGATAGAATCAGCGATATGACTGCAACAATACTAAAAACAGAATTAATTGAATATACGTTGGCAGTTTGCAAAAAACATAATGTTGCAACAAAAGAAGTCACAATTAGTCAATATACATTCAATTTTCGTTTTAATAGATGGGAGAGTAAAAAAGTATTTCTTCCAATAAATCCTTTCAGTAATAAAGCTATTATTCTGGTGCCTAAAAAATTCTTACGTGAATTACCAACAATAAACTCTGATGATTTTTGGAATTACTGCTGGGATAACAAGAATGAGGAGCTTCGTGATCAATATAGCATTGAAGTTAAAGGCGGTGTAAGAAAAAGAGACTTAATCGAATTAGCGAGGCATAATAAAAAGTGGGTACTTGAATATGAAGATTTTCTAAAAAAAACTGGCTCAAAACCATACGATATAGTTAAAGACTCGGCTGGACTTTACCAATGGATAAATTACACGGAAGAATATACACAAGAAAACAAACTCAAAAAAACAGATGTAACTAAACTACAAGAGTTTGAAATATTTGTAAACGATGTGATTAACAGTTTTATTCATTTTTTAGAAAATAATTCTGGCTATAAATTACTTTGGACTGATAATAAAAAACATAAACAAGAAGAAGCTGTTCAATTACTTTTTTATGGTATTGTAATTCATTATTGTAAGGCAAATAATGTAGACCTAAATAGAGAAGTCAATTTAGGTCGTGGTCCAGTCGATTTTAAATTTAGTTCAGGTTATCAAAATAAATATCTTATAGAAATCAAACAAGCAAACAATTCTAGGTTTTGGGATGGCTTAGAAACTCAATTAGTAAAATATTTAGAAGTTGAAAAGGATCGGAACGGGGTATTTATAGCAGTATGTTATAGTGAGAGTGATATTAAAAAAGTTTCAGGCATTGAGCATAAGGTTCATATAATCAACAAAAAATTCGGGTTAAATATAAGTGTTCTAGTAATAGACGCTACACCAAATAAACCTTCAGCGTCTAAATTGTAGCAAAATACTGCCGGTAAAAAAGATAGTTTCACCGCTACCGCGCGAAACGAAGTTCAGCGAAGCTAATCGTATCGCGTGGTAAATAACTAAAAAAGAACAATTAAATAAAAACCTATTTAATTCATCATATTTAGTAAAGGGCAATCAAGCGGTCTCTCTCCAGTCGGTGGCTTTGTTCCGTTCGGCTGCTCCAGTCGGTTAACACCTTCCATTCCGCAGTCAGTGTACCACCATAAAAAAAACAGTCGCTTGAACAAGCCACTGTTTTTTTTTGTGCCACACTTCCTCATCTTCACACGCCACCTACCTTGCGTTCGTCGGGGCTACCACATCCACCCTACCGCTTCATTCAGCTACAGTCCGCTGGCTGCCTTTCGCTTCACCTCAGCCGTAGGCTGTCTGCAGCCCCTTATAGTTTGGGCGGTTGCTCCTTCGCTCAGCCATCGGGGTCGGCGCCGTTAGCACTTCGCCCTAAATCAAGGTACGCCAA
>JACCDH010002876.1_pt1 | contig 17880 bp, 19 predicted proteins | sample 7442481 | NCBI WGS metagenome assembly JACCDH01 (sample SAMN15323433, study PRJNA562643) | freshwater metagenome | isolation source: river surface water | place: USA:Blue River Watershed | collected 2017-08-15
AGGAACATCACCTGGATTATGTATCCTGATTACAACAGCAATTGCAGACACTCCAGCTCGATTACGTCTTGAAGCGGTGGCAGGAAGTACGGATGGTTTTGAGCTTTCAAGAATTGATTTAGAGCAACGGCGTGAGGGAGATGTCCTGGGAGCAGCCCAATCCGGATCTCGCTCACATTTGCGTTTGCTTCGAGTATTGCGAGATGAAGATTTGATCCTAAGTGCCCGTGTGGACGCAGAAGAAATATTGGCCGACGATCCTGATCTATCAAGCCACCAGCAGTTAGCCAAAGAATTCGCTAAAGTTGAAGATGACGAGTCTTCCGATTTTATAGATAAGGGATAGGTCAATGAGAATTATTGCTGGCCTAGCTAAAGGTAGAAATATCTCCGCAGTTGCTCAATCAACTCGACCAACGTCAGATCGTGCTCGCGAAGCGCTCTTTTCATCTCTTGCATCAGAGTTTGGTGAGTTCGATGGCCTGAATGTTCTCGATCTTTATTCAGGTACTGGCGCAATTGGACTTGAAGCACTCTCTCGTGGCAGCTCTACGGTTCATTGTGTTGAAAGTAATGAGAAGGCATCTCAGTCGATACTTGCCAACTACGAAGGTATTAAAAGCTCACAATTTCCGGGCAATTTTCATCTGTACTCAATGCCGGTAGATCAATTTCTAGAAGGACCTGCGCCTATGCAGTACCACTTTATTTATATTGATCCACCATATGAATTTTCAGATATTGAAGTAATCGAGAACCTTATTGCTCTAGTTGATGGAAAATTCATTCATCCTGATGGGCTCATCGCAGTAGAGCGAAATAGCAGAGTGCGCGAGTTGAGCTGGCCGTATGGTCTTGAGCAACTGCGAGAAAAAAACTACGGTCAAGCAACGATTTTCTATGGTGTTCCCACGCCTGAAATGGATCTCGGCTGATCTTCTTGCTAGCGTTTGCCATATGAAACGCGCTGTCTGCCCCGGATCTTTCGATCCTGTGACCCTTGGGCATCTCGATATTATCGAGCGAGCCAGCGCACAATTTGATGAAGTTGTTATTGCAGTTTTGGTAAATCGTACGAAGTCGAGCATGTTTACTGTTCAAGAGCGCATGGAAATGATTACTAAGACAACTTCTCATCTTCCAAATATTCGAGTTGATTCCTGGTCCGGACTCCTTGTTGAATACTGCAAAAGTAATGATATTCAGAGCATCGTTAAGGGCCTTCGCGCAGTAACTGACTTTGACTACGAGCTGCAGATGGCGCAAGTGAATCTCCAGGCCTCAGGCGTAGAGACTATGTTTATGGCAACGGCTCCTGCTCATTCCTTTCTCTCTTCTTCACTCGTCAAGGAGCTCGCCCATTATGGGGGAGATGTATCATCAATGGTTCCAAAGATCGTGAACGAGGCTCTCAAGGCTCGCGTAGCAGAAAGTGGTAACTAATCATGGATTCAATTGAAAAACTGAATGCAGCAATCACTCTCATTGAAGAAGCTCGTGGCGTTCCTCTATCAGCCTCATGTGTTGTCCACCGCGGAGAAATTTTAGAAATCTTAGATGGTGCTCGAGTTGCGCTACCTACCGATCTTGATCAGGCAATAGAAATCATTTCATCTCGCGAAAATATCATCGAAGAAGCTCGCACAAGTGCAGAGCATTTGATTGCAACAGCGCGCGAAGATGTTGCACGCATGGTTGAGCAGACCGCTATTGTCCAAGCAGCACGCGATGAAGCACAACGAATTCTTGATGATGCTCGTGCACTCGCCGATGAAGAGCGTGCCGAGGTCGAAAGTTATATTGATGGTCGTCTAGCAACTCTTGAAGTTATTCTCAATAAGACAATGGAAGCTGTCGCACGAGGTCGCGAGCGCCTCGAAGGTGCAGGCGATAAGGATGTCCTTTCACAACTTTCAGAAGAAAAGTAAGAGTTATTTCAGTGGTTAGGCCTTCCCATATTTATCATCTCAATACGCATGAGGTACCTCGTCGTGCGGGAGAGATGAAGGAGTATCAACTCGATCTCGTGGTCCCTGAACCTTTGGGTGTGCCACTTATTTCTGTGCAGGTTGGTTCAATTATTGAAGTCGATGCTCGTCTTGAGGCAGTTACTGAAGGCATTCTCCTCAGCGCTGAGATATTTGCAGTGGCAACCGGCGAATGTATTCGCTGCTTAGACCCAGTTGAATTAGAGATCGATCGCAGAATTCAGGAGCTCTATCTCTATGAAGACGATGGCGCGGGCAAGAAGAAGAGCCATTCAAAGAAGAGCGAGCCGGTCGATGAGGATCTTGATGAGGCTGAACTTCTCTTCCTCGATGGTGTGATCATGGATCTTGAGCCACCAATTCGTGATGCAATCGTGCTTGACCTACCCGTTAATCCGCTCTGCGACCCCGATTGCCTGGGGCTCTGCCCAGATTGCGGCCAGAAGTGGGAGCTCCTTCCGCAAGACCACGCCCACGAGGTCATCGATGCTCGCTGGGCAGGTCTCGAGGGGCTGGATTTTAAGAATTCGGACTCTTAGGGGATACTTACCCCGTTAGATTAGCCAGATTCACCACTTAGAATTTCAACAGAAGGACGGTTTACCTCGTGCCAGTACCAAAGCGAAAGATGTCTCGTTCGAAGACACGTTCACGTCGAAGCATGTGGAAGACAACTGCCGCAGCTCTTGCAAATTGCCCACAGTGCCAGCAACCAAAGTTGCAGCACACAGCATGTCCAACATGCGGTACATATAACCGCCGCCAAGTTATAGACATCTGATCGAAGGCTTGTTCTGTTCCCTGAACTCTCGAAAGCACTTGGCGTTGAGGTTGATCCACAACTCCTCGAGTTAGCATTAACTCACCGCTCGTTTGCTTATGAAAATGGTTCAACGTTAACCAACGAGCGCTTAGAGTTTTTGGGAGATTCAGTACTTGGACTCGTCGTTACTGAAGAGCTCTATCTTCGCTATCCCGATTTAGATGAGAGTCGGCTATCTCCACTTCGTTCTGGAATAGTAAATATGCGTGCGTTGGCAGATATTGCTCGCACACTCGAACTTGGAAAGTACATCCGCCTTGGAAAGGGCGAAGAAGTCACAAATGGTCGTGACAAGAATTCATTATTGGGCGATGCGCTAGAGGCGTTGATAGGCGCGATCTACATTGATTGCGGATTTGAAACAGCATCCAGCGTTGTCCAGCGTCTTATCAAAAGTACCCTCGAGGACGCGATGGCTAAGGGTGCGGGCCTCGATGGAAAAACTGCCCTACAAGAGCTCGTTGCATCTCTAGGTAAGGGAACCCTCGAGTATGTAGTTACTGAAAGCGGCCCAGATCACGATAAGTCCTTCACCGCCACCGCTGTGGTCGGAGGAGTCGAAATTGCGCAAGGTGAAGGAAAAAGTAAGCGTGAAGCCGAGCAAGCCGCGGCCCGTAGTGCCTACGAAAAATTGAGCGCATAAACCGATAGGTTTACCCACGTGTATCTGAAGAGCATGACCCTCAAGGGCTTTAAGTCCTTTGCCTCAACGACGACTCTTCACCTCGAACCTGGCATCACCTGTGTGGTTGGACCCAATGGCTCTGGAAAATCTAACGTCGTCGATGCCCTTACTTGGGTTATGGGTGAGCAAGGTGCAAAGTCACTTCGCGGCGGAAAGATGGAGGATGTCATTTTCGCCGGAACTTCAGGGCGTGCTCCACTAGGCCGTGCAGAAGTTTCATTGACGATTGATAACTCAGATGGTGCACTGCCAATTGAATTTAGCGAAGTAACTATTTCGCGCATACTTTTCCGCAATGGCCAAAGCGAATATCAAATTAATGGTGAAGCGTCTCGACTTCTAGATATTCAAGAGTTGCTCAGTGACTCGGGTATCGGTCGCGAAATGCACGTGATCGTTGGCCAAGGTCAGCTTGATGCGATCTTGATGGCAACTCCTGAAGAGCGCCGCGGATTCATCGAAGAAGCTGCAGGCGTGCTTAAGCACCGCAAGCGTAAAGAGAAGGCGCTACGCAAGCTCGACTCGATGCAGGCAAACCTTGCACGCGTTCAAGATCTCACCGTTGAACTTCGTCGCCAGCTCCGCCCATTGGGTAAGCAGGCAGAGGTTGCAAAGAAAGCTGCAACGATTCAAGCCGATCTACGTGATGCCAAGTTGCGACTTCTAGCTGATGACTTTATTAATTTATCAAAGACCCTTGATGCCGAAGTTGCAGATGAGACCGCATTACGCGCTCGCCGGTCTGAAGTGGAAGCAGAGCTTGAAACCACTCGTCGTCGTGAAGAGTCTCTCGATGCGCAATCTGCAGTTGAAAGCCCGCTACTCATTCAAGCGCAAGAGAACTTCTATTCACTTTCAGCACTTCGTGAAAAGTTCCGCGGAACTCAATCACTTGCTCAGGAACGTTCCCGCTTCTTAGCAGAAGAGGCCGAGGAAGCTCGCAATGCAGGACGTGATCCAGAAGCGCTCGAACGTGAGGCACTGATTCTGCGCGAAGAAGAAAATGCGCTTCGTGCAAGTGTTGAAACTGCGCGTGCACATCTGGCTCACTCGACAGAAGAACTAGCAAGTGCTGAAGCAGCGCTTAAGAGTGAAGAAGATAAAATTGCGGCAGCCCTTCGAGCAATTGCAGATCAACGCGAAGGTACGGCTCGACAAGAGGGTCATATTAAATCTCTTGCTGCACGCCTGGATGCGATCGCTGAAGAGATTTCTCGTCTTACCAAGGCACGCGATGAAGCTCAGGCACGGGTTGATAGCGCATCCCGCGAGTACTCCACCCTTGAGATGGAGATTGCTGGTGCTGATGCAGGTGAACAAGGTCTTGATTCACTCTTTGAGCAAGCAAAGCGTGAACTAGACGTTGCGAAGAAGAAGCATTCAGATCTGATCGATCAAGAACGCAGCACTGAGCGTGAGAAGAATGCAACAGAGTCAAAGCTTGAGGCTATGCGCATTACTTCGAGTAATCGAGATGGTGGCGCTGCACTTGTGCGCGACTCTCGTGGAATCTCAATCCTAGGATCTATCGCATCTCTTATTCGCATTGATGCTGGATGGGAAGCAGCAACAGCATCAGCGCTGGGATCATTGGCTGATGCAATCGTTGTGCGCGACCTCAATTCAGCTGTGAGTGCGCTTACAACTCTGCGTAGCGAGAACTTGGGACAGGCGGATGTCCTTGTTCATGATGGAAATAGCGCACCGGCTTTGGCGATTCCTCAGGGTTTGACCCCGCTCTTGCAGCATATTCACACAAGTGAGATCGATGACCTGCTGACGTCTCTACTTGCAACAACAGTCGTGGCAAATGATGCCCGCGCAGCTCAAGATATTCTTCGTAGCCATCCACGGTTAACTGTTGTCACTCGAGATGGTGATGTCCTTACAAGCAAGCGAGTACGTGGTGGATCTCAATCTTCTTCGTCGCTCATCGAGATCAACGCTCTCATTGAAGAACTCTCAACTAAATTAGAAGGTCTCAATCACGAGTGCAATCGCCTCACATTTGAAATTTCAACAGCCGTTCATGAAGTAGAGGTTAAGCAAGGTGCATTTGATGTAGCTCTATCCCAGCTCAATGAATCAGATGCACGTATTGCCGCAATCACTGAAGCGCTTGCAGTGTCGGGTCAGAATATGAAGTCAGCTAGCGCTGAAGTAGAACGACTGAACGTGGCGATCGCTGAGGCGACAAGCGCTAAATCTCGTGATGAAAATGAATTGCGCGTTGCTACCGAACAATTACAGCATCATGGAGAAATTTCAGAGCCTGATCATCAGCTTGCTCAAACACTTCGCCAAAAAGTTTCTCAAGCCCGTACAACAGAGGTGGAAGCACGCCTTGCTGTGCGCACTAGTGAAGAGCGAGTTGATTCACTTGCAGCACGCGCGCAAGCGCTCGAAGATGGTGCGCGCGCCGAGCGTGAGGCATCAGAGCGAGCTGTTTCTCGTCGCGGTGCACGTGCACGTGGTGCCTTGATTTCTCAGGCTATTGCAGAAGCTGCATACGAAGCGTTGATTCACATTGAACGTTCAATCGCAAAAGCATCTGCCGAACGCTCACGACTTGAAAGTTCTCGAAGCGATCGCGAAGGTGAGACGCTGACAGTGCGTGCTCGCAGCCGTGAGCTCACACTCGAACTTGATCAACTGACGTCAAGTGTCCACCGCGATGAGATCGCACGAGCAGAACAGCGTATGCGTATTGAAGCGCTAGAGACCAAGGCGGTAGAAGAACTCGGAATCGACGTTGCAACTCTGGTTAACGAATACGGCCCAGATAAAGATGTTCCAACATTTATCGAAACCGAAAGTGGCGAGATCGTTGCAACTGAAATGGTTCCTTATCGTCGCGATCAACAAGAGAAGCGTCTTGCTGCTACAGAGCGATCACTGACCCTCCTGGGCAAGATCAACCCACTCGCTCTCGAAGAGTACAGCGCGCTAGAAGAGCGCTTGAAGTTCTTAGCTGAACAACTCGAAGATCTTAAAAACACCAAGAAGGATTTGCTCGACATCATCAAGGAAGTCGACGATCGCGTTCAGCAGATCTTTATGGAAGCTTACGAAGAGACAGCAAAGCAATTTGCGGAGATCTTCCCTCGTCTGTTCCCAGGCGGAGATGGTCGCCTGATTTTGACCAACCCAGATGACCTGTTGAACTCAGGTGTCGATGTTGAAGCGCGACCTCCTGGAAAACGCGTCAAGCGTCTCTCACTTCTCTCAGGTGGTGAAAAGTCACTCACCGCAGTGGCGATGCTCGTAGCGATCTTTAAGTCTCGACCAAGTCCGTTCTACGTATTGGACGAAGTTGAGGCAGCCCTCGATGATGTAAACCTTGGTCGCCTGCTCGGAGTACTCGAAGAACTCCGCGAAAGCTCACAGCTCATCATCATCACGCACCAAAAGCGCACGATGGAGATTGCAGATGCTCTCTATGGCGTGACCATGCGCGGCGATGGAGTGACAGAAGTTATTTCTCAACGCTTGCGCGAATCCGAAAACGCATAATTTAAGGTTGCCTCGATGGGTTTATTCGGAAAACTCGTTGCAAAACTTTCACGTTCTTCAATCACTCCGTTGGATTGGGATGAAGCTCGCAAAGAACTCCTTGCATCAGATTTAGGTCCCACTCTGGTCGATGAAGTTATTGCCTCAGCAAAGAAGTTACGAGCAGAGGATGCCCATACTGGTCTCACTTCAATACTCACTGGGATTTTAAGTTCTCAATCCCGCGATATCAATTACCAGAGTCCGCTCTCCGTTTTTCTCATTGTGGGTATTAATGGAACCGGAAAAACCACTTCAGCTGCCAAATTAGCAAACGTTCTCCATGGAAATTCACGATCAGTCGCACTCGCAGCCGCGGATACATTTCGCGCAGCAGCTGTTGATCAGTTGCAGACGTGGGGTAGGCGAATCGGAGTCGATGTCATCACAGGAAAAGAGCAATCTGAACCAGCCTCGGTTGCATTTGATGCAGCAACATTTGCTAAAGAGAACAACCGTGAAGTTTTGATCGTCGATACTGCTGGGCGTTTACATAACAAGAGTGATTTGATGAATGAACTCGGTAAGGTAAAGCGCGTAGTTGAAAAAGTTGCACCTGTTGCTGAGGTTCTGCTTGTTATCGATGCAACGACTGGGCAGAACGCTATGGCGCAGGCAAAAGTTTTTAGCGAAGCGGTAGCTGTAACGGGTTTGATTGTTACCAAGATGGATGGCAGCGCCAAAGGCGGGGTCGCCCTTGCTATCGAGGCCGAGCTCGGAATTCCCATTAAATTTATCGGCACAGGGGAGTCAATCGAGGATTTCGCGCCCTTTGAGCCTGCTGCCTACATCCAATCCCTGCTCGACGCCTGAGCCCCCCCCACTTACGTAACCAAGATGTAACACAAGTCCGCGTTTTGTGACCATTTCTTAACTTCATTTCCGACTGGCTGTAATCACCCCAGAGCATCTTGTGCCCATACCAAAGACCTCAAGGGCGAGGCTTCTTTTACACGATAAGAAAAGGTAGATCTGTATGGAAGAGATTGTTCTTAACCCAGGAGATACAGCTTGGATGCTCATTAGCACTGGACTTGTCACGCTGATGATTCCAGGTCTGGCTCTATTTTACGGTGGCATGGTTCGCGTAAAGAGCGTACTCAATATGATGATGATGTCATTTGGCGCGCTAGCACTTGTATTCGTGCTTTGGATTGCTTATGGATTCTCTATGGTCTTTGGCGATTCAGTTGACGGCAAGGGTCTAATCGGAGATGTAGGAGAATTCCTTTTCCTTAACGGATTAGATAATTCAACTTCTTTGATTGGAACAATTCCAGCGGTTGTCTTTATCGCCTTCCAAGGAATTTTCGCCGCCATTACGGTCGCACTGATCTCAGGTTCCATTGCAGATCGTGCAAAGTTTGGTGCATGGATGGTCTTTGCAGGAATTTGGGCAACATTGGTTTACTTCCCAGTCGCACACTGGGTCTTTGCTTTTGATGACTTTGTTGCAAAAACGGGTGGGTGGATCGCCAATGATTTAGGCGCACTCGACTTTGCTGGTGGAACCGCTGTACACATCAATGCTGGTGCAGCTGGCTTAGCTCTTGCACTGATTCTTGGAAAGAGAATTGGATTCGGAAGAGTTCCGATGCGTCCTCATAGCTTGCCGTTGGTAATGCTTGGCGCTGCTCTTCTCTGGTTTGGTTGGTTTGGATTCAACGCCGGATCTGCAGTTGCATCCAATGGAACAGCTGGTCTAGCTCTCCTCAACACAATCGGAGCCACTACAGCGGCTGTGCTCGCATGGCTTCTCGTTGAGAAGGTAAGAGATGGACATGCAACAAGTCTCGGTGCCGCATCTGGAGTTGTCGCCGGACTCGTAGCAATCACTCCAGCGTGCGCTGCTGTCAATGCAAGCGGAGCACTGATTATTGGTGCAGTTGCTGGAGCACTTTGCGCACTTTCAGTTGGTCTGAAATTCAAGTTTGGCTACGACGATTCACTTGATGTTGTTGCAGTCCACCTCGTAGGTGGAATTGTTGGAACTGTCATGATCGGATTTGTCGGAGTCGAGGTTGGACTATTCGATGGTGGCGGTACAGAGCAGTTAATCAAGCAAGTTATCGGAGCGGGTGCAGTCCTTGCCTACTCCTTTATCGCAACTTTGATTATCGGCAAGATTATCGATCTTACGATTGGATTCAGGATTTCTGGAGATCAAGAAACTGCAGGAATCGATCTAGCCGTTCACGCCGAACGTGCTTATGAGTTATCCGACAACAGCCAAGGCAGCGTCCTTGCAAACTCAAAGGGGGCTTAACCATGAAGCTAATTACAGCAATTCTGAAGCCATTTAAATTAGATGATGTGAAAGATGCCCTTCAGGCAGCTGGCATCACCGGCATGACAGTCTCCGAGGCAAGTGGTTTCGGTCGCCAACGTGGACATACAGAGGTTTATCGCGGTGCGGAGTACACAGTTGATCTCGTACCTAAGGTTCGCCTCGAAGTGCTCGTAAACGATGCAGATGTCGAAAGCGCACTCGAACTTATAGTAAAGACCGCATCTACCGGATCTATCGGCGATGGAAAAGTCTGGACGACATCAGTTGAACAAGTAATTCGAGTTCGCACAGGCGAACGAGGATCAGATGCAATCTAGCGCGCACTCTGCGTCTAGGGCTTTACAGTAGCGAAGTGAGTACTCGAGAGCGTCGGGAGAGATCTGACAGAAGTGATTCCGTGATCACTTCTCTCTTTGATTCACTTGGCAATCTCTCAAGGGGGGTAAGTGTCGCCGCGGTCGGAGGTTTCGGCCGCGGCGAACTCTCGCCCGGATCAGATCTAGATCTTCTAATTCTTCATAAAAATAAATCAGAATCCGATCTACTTGAAATTACAAATACTCTCCTTTATCCACTCTGGGATAAGGGATTTAAGGTTGATCACTCTGTTCGAACTCTCACGCAGAATCGTGATGCAGCAGAGAAGGATCTTCGGGTGGTCATGGGCCTTCTCGATATCCGCTTGATCGCAGGAGATGCTGATTTAGTTGCAGCAGCACAGAGCGATTCAATTCATCTTTGGCGCAAGGATTCTTCTAGATATCTGCCGGAGCTGAAAGAGAGTATGAAAATTCGCCATGAAAGAAGTGGCGAGCTCGCGTACTTGCTTGAACCAGATCTTAAGGAAGCGCGAGGTGGCTTACGCGACATTAACTCTATTCGTGCAATTTCTCTCAGCGGAGCAGTTGTTCCGTCAATCGAGCGTATTGCGATGGCAGAGAGCACGATCTTGAAAATTCGTGATTGCCTCCACTCAGTTACCAGCAACTCAAAAGATCGACTCTATTTCCAGGAACAAGATAAAGTCGCGGAGAATCTTGAATATGTGGATGCCGATGCTTTGATGGCTGATTTAGCCAAGTCTGCTCGCTCAGTTGATTACATTCTCAGTTCCATCTGGCATAGCGTTGAGCATCGCGGAAAAGATCGTTCCGGACGATTTATGAAGAAAGTGAGAATCACGCAACTCTCACCCGAAATCAATATTTCTCACCAAGAGGTCGGCTTGAGTATTGATGCACCGGTTGCTACTGATCCAACACTGGCATTTAAAGTTGCAGCAGCCGCAGCCCAGGTTGGTCTGCCACTTTCTTTAGACACTTGCTTACGTCTTGGTGAAAGTGCGCCACAAATTTCAACACCATGGCCACGGGTAGCCCGTGAAAACTTCATCTCTCTCATCGGTGGCGGTCAATCCATGATTGCTGTCTGGGAAGCCTTTGAGCAAGAAGGAATTATCACTTCATGGTTTCCAGAGTGGCAGGTAGTGAGTTCCTTACCGCAACGAAATGTTCTCCATCGCCACACCGTTGATCGCCATATGGTCGAGACTGTTGTTCATGCAAGTGCACTTACTCGAATGGTTCACCGACCTGATCTCTTACTGTTCGCAGCACTCTTTCATGATATTGGTAAGGGAAGCCAAGAGGATCATTCAACTTTGGGTGCACAGCTCATCGGACCAATTGCGGCCAGAGTTGGATTCGATGCTCACGATCAGCAGACGTTAAAGATCTTGGTGGAGCAACACTTGCTTCTTTCGGCTACTGCCACGCGTAGAGATCTCGATGACCCTGTGACTATTGCCTCTGTTCTTGCACTCATTCCAGATTTAGAGACGCTTGAACTATTGCACGCCTTGAGCATCGCAGATGGTGAAGCTACCGGGAAGGCAGCGTGGTCTGAGTGGAAGGCGAACTTGGTTGCCGATTTGGTAGACCGAGTGCGAAATGCGATGGTCGATGACACGATTGCGCCACAACCTGAACTCACAGAAAAGCAGAAGGAGTTTGCTGCAACAGGTCAACTCACAATTTCTGTTGAAAAACGTGAACACGATTATTTAATCGACATTGTGATTCCCGATAGATCGGGTCTGCTTTCTTTAGTCTCTGGAGTCCTTAACGTGTTGCGCCTGGATGTTCGATCGGCACGAACAAAAACTGTTAACGATTGCGCAGTAATGCAGTGGGTCGCTATCGCCGATCCTCACGCCCCAGAAATCACCGAAGATATTCTCAAGCGCCAGATTTTGCTTGCTATAGAGGATGGTCGAGCACTCGCAGAACGAATTCAGGGACGAATAAGTGCCTATGCAACCCTGCCATCGATTCCTGTGCCCGCACCAGTTGTTGAGACATTTACAGATGGGGCAACCGATGCAACCATCATCGAGATTCGAACCCACGATAGACCTGCCCTGCTATTTAATATTGGTGACGTCATCACCCAGTGCAATGTGGATATTCGATCGGCAATTGTGACCACACTGGGTGCCGAGGCTATCGACACTCTCTATCTTCGTGAATTTGGCGGGGGAGCACTGGCAGGTGACCGCGTCGCGGAAGTTTCCGGCAAGGTCAAGGCCGCCCTTCTCAAGTAGAGTGCGTTCACTATGTTTGAGTCGCTCACAGGAAAATTTACACAGGCATTTTCTGCACTTCGCTCGCGCGGAAAGATTACCTCTGCCGATATTGATCAAGCCGCAGATCAGATTTACCAGGCACTCCTAGAGGCTGATGTTGCACTTGGTGTAGTTGAGAGCTTTGTTGAAAAGATTAAGTCAAAGTCTCTAGAAGCACTGCCTGCTCTTCAATCTGGCTCCAATCAAGCGCAAGCGATCTTTGAAATAGTGAACGCAGAACTCATAGAAATTCTTGGTGGCCAAGCACGCCGAGTACGTCTTGCGAAGAATCCACCGACGGTAATCATGTTGGCAGGTTTGCAAGGTGCTGGAAAGACCACTCTTGCTGGAAAACTTGCAAAGCACTTCAAAGATTTAGGTGACACACCACTCTTGGTTGCATCAGATCTGCAGCGCCCAAATGCGGTCAACCAGTTGCAAATTGTTGGTGAGAGTGTCTCCGTCCCAGTTTTCGCACCTGAACCAGGCAACGGTGTGGGAGATCCTGTTTCGGTTGCGCAGGCTGGTGTGAAATTCGCGCAATCCAAGTTATACAACATCGTCATTGTTGATACCGCAGGAAGACTCGGCGTTGATGAGGAGATGATGAAACAAGCTTGTGACATTCGAGATGCCATCTCTCCTGATGAAATTCTCTTTGTAGTTGATGCGATGATCGGTCAAGATGCGGTCAAAACAGCACAAGCATTCAAAGTTGGTGTTGGTTTTGATGGCGTTGTTCTCACTAAGTTAGATGGCGATGCACGTGGTGGAGCAGCTCTCTCAATCACAGCGCTCACTGGCAAACCCATCATGTTCGCCTCAACTGGTGAAAAGCTCTCTGATTTCGATCTCTTCTATCCAGAACGTATGGCTTCACGCATTCTTGGAATGGGCGATGTCGCAACCTTGGCCGAACAAGCAAAGAAAGCTCTCGATGGAGAGTCATCAGCCAGGCTGGAAGAGAAGTTCATCAAGGGAGAAGATTTCACGCTAGAAGATTTCCTTGAGCAACTTGAAGCGATGTCGAAGATGGGTTCCATGGGCAAGTTATTAAGCATGTTGCCAGGAGCTGGTGCAATGAAGAAGCAGATTGAAAATTTTGATGAAGGTGAGATTGTGCGCACGAAAGCGATTGTTCAATCGATGACGCCTAAGGAACGTAATGATCCGAAGATTCTTAACGGTTCAAGGCGCGCGCGAATCGCGGCAGGATCAGGGCGAAAAGTTCAAGAAGTAAATGCTCTCGTTGACAAATTCTCCGCTGCACAGAAAATGATGAAGCAGGTGAGAAACGGTGGAGGCATGCCCGCGGGAATGGCCCTTCCTCCAGGTGTCCCAGGGATGCCACCGATGCCCAAGAAAATGGCCCCGCCTGCTAAAAAGAAGTCACGATCAGGAAATCCAGCCAAGAGAGCGGCCGAAGAGAGCTCTTGATTTTGGATCGAGGGGCTCACATGGCAAGATTGGCCTCCTGTTACGGGGCCCTCTACCCCCGAAACATCCACATCCATCGTTGGATCTTTGCGCTGGGCACCCCGCTACAGCTACGAGATTGCACACATATTTTTAGGAGCACCACTGCTTTGGCTACAAAAATTCGTTTAATGCGCATGGGCAAGATTCGTACACCGTTCTATCGCATCGTTGTTACCGACTCACGCAAGGCACGTAACGGTCTATCAATCGAAGAGATTGGTCGCTACGTTCCAGGACAAGAGCCATCAATTATTGAAGTGAACTCAGAGCGCGCTCTCTATTGGTTAGGCGTTGGCGCACAAGCATCTGAAGCTGTAGAGGCGATTCTTAAGGTCACAGGAGATTGGCAAAAATTCAAGGGTCTTCCAGGAACCGAAGGAACACTTCGCTTTGCAGCTCCAAAGCCACACAAGAGCGTTGCTTATGAAGCTGCAGTTAAGTCTGCAATGGATGAGCCAAAAGAAGGCGCAACAACTCTGAAGAAGAAGGCACAGGAAAAACTTGCCGCTAAGGCAAATCCAGTGTCAGAGGAAGCTCCAGTTGTTGAAGCATCCGAGCCAGAAGTTGTTGAAGCCGTTGAAACCGTAGTTGAAACTCCAGCTGCAGAAGCACCAGCAGCTGAAGCACCAGCAGAAGCAGCAGCCGAATAAACATGATTGACGAAGCTCTCGAGCATCTAGTTAAAGGGATTGTAGATAATCCTGAGGATGTCATCGTCAAGGAGAAGACACATCGTCGAGGAACAACTCTTGAAGTTCGTGTTAATCCTGAAGATATCGGTAAGGTCATTGGCCGTAACGGTCGTACAGCAAAGGCGCTGCGCACAGTAGTAAGCGCTCTTGCTGGACGTAGCGTTCGCGTTGATCTGATCGATACTGACGAGGCTCGTTAAGAAAACTTATGTCATGCGCCTAAATGTTGGGCGCATTGGTCGTGCCCACGGAATCTTGGGTGAGGCAACAATCGAAGTTCGAACCGACGATGCTGCATCCCGTTTTGCGTTAGGTGCAACTCTTGAGACAGATAGCAATGGAAATCTTGTAGTCGATTCAGTTCGAGTTCATAACGGAATCCTTCTCCTATCTTTTGTGGGCTACTCCGATCGCAATGCAATTGAAAAATTGCGTGACGTCCTTCTCTATGCCGATGTCGATATCGATGCACCCGGTGAAGACGAAGATGATTATCACGTGCTCCAGCTCATTGGATGCCGTGCGGAGTTAGAGGATGGCAGCACTCTGGGGGCAGTAAGTGATGTACTCAATCTTCCTGGACAGGATGTTCTTGTTATTCAGGGGGAGGGCGGGGAAGTGCTTATCCCATTTGTTCGCGCTCTCGTTCCAGTCGTTGATATCAAAGGCAAAAGACTTACTGTTATCCCACCGATCATCAATGGGAAGATGTTATGAGAATTGATGCAATCACAATCTTTCCTGACTACTTCGCACCTTTGCAATTATCTCTCTTAGGCAAAGCCCAAGACGAGGGATTACTTTCTGTCAACGTTCATGACCTTCGTGCGCAGACCTCTGATACTCATCACACGGTCGATGACGCCCCTTATGGTGGCGGAGCGGGAATGGTGATGTTGGCAGATGTGTGGGGCAGAGCAATTGATGAGGTAATCGACGATGGAGCGATTCTTATTGTCTTGACTCCAGCTGGGCGACGCTTTAACCAGGAGATGGCAGAAGAACTCTCTCAAGCCTCTCATTTGATTTTTGCTTGTGGCCGTTATGAAGGAATCGATGACAGAGTTCGAATTCATTACAGCCAGCCTGAATATCAGAAGCGAAATATTCAGGTGCGTGAAGTATCAATCGGAGATTATGTCCTTGGAGGAGGTGAGGTTGCAGCGATGGTCATGATCGAAGCGATCACTCGTCTGATTCCTGGAGTGCTCGGAAACCCACTATCTCTTGCTGAAGAGTCACATAATGAAGAGGGCTATCTCGAGTATCCCAACTTCACACGTCCAAAAGAGTGGAGAGGATTAGAAGTTCCTCCCATTTTGCTGAGTGGAAATCACGCTGCGATCGCCTCATGGCGCGCATCACAGGCTCAGGAAAGAAAAGACACGAATAGTAACTAGTGAGTAACACACTCACTGCCGTAGCGTTACGGCCATGACTTACGATTCAGCAGCGATTCAATCGCGCCTTATTCGCGATCTAGAACCAGCTGTTGAAGTCGAACTTAATCGTCATTTAAGTGTTCAGAAGAATTGGTACCCCCACGAGTATGTCCCATGGTCAGAAGGCCGCGATTTTGCTGGTCCTCTTAACGGTGATGCATGGGAAGCAAAAGATTCTCGCCTGACACCTGTTGCTCAAGATTCACTCGTACTCAATCTGCTTACCGAAGATAACTTACCTAGCTATCACACCGAGATTGCAATCTCCATGGGTCGAGATGGAGCATGGGGTAATTGGATTGAGCGATGGACCGCTGAAGAGGCTCGACATAGCATTGTTATTCGAGATTACCTCATGGCAACTCGTGGAGTAGACCCATACGAGCTCGAAGATCTTCGAATGGCTCATATGTCATTGGGCTATCAGACTCCGTATGAGAACGATATGTTGCACACAATTGCATATGTATCTTTCCAAGAATTAGCAACGCGCATTTCCCATCGAAATACCGGCAAACTTTCAAATGATCCAATTGCCGAATCCATGATGCAGCGAGTTTCTCTTGATGAAAACTTGCATATGATTTTTTATCGCAATTTATTGGGGACGGCGCTAGAGCTAGAACCAAATGCAGCCATGAGGGCAATTGCAGATGTTGTAACTAACTTTGATATGCCCGGTGCAAATATGCCTGGCTTCGGCCGTAAAGCGGTACAGATTGCACTGGCAGGAATCTACGATCTTCAGCAGCACCTTGATGAAGTAATCGCTCCAGTCTTGCGTGCGTGGAATGTCTTCGAACGCACGGATCTCTCTGGCGATGGTCTGGTTGCACGAGAGGAACTTGCCGCCTTTTTGAAGTCAGCGAGTGCCGATGCAGAGAGATTTAACGAAAAACGCGAGATTCACTTTGAGCGTCTGATCGCTCGTGGGCAGGAACCAATACGCATTACAAGGTAGATTAGGGCTATGTGCAGATTATTAGCCTATGCCTCGACAGAACCTGCGACCTTGACAGCAATCGTGGGGCCTACGCTCTCGGATTTTGTAGAGCTCTCGAAAGAACATAAGCATGGTTGGGGAGTAACTACCTGCGCATCTATTGGCGGAGTGCAAGAGCGCGAACGTGATTTGGCTCCTGCGGTTGAAAGCTCGCTCTTTGCAGAAGTAGCATCCTCAAGACCTTCCGATGGCGCACTGCTGCACCTTCGACTTGCATCCAAGGGTTTAGCTATCGACCTATCCAATAATCATCCATTTATTCACGGTGATATCTCATTTATGCATAATGGAACTATCAGACCAGCATCGAGTATTGAGCATCTAGTTGATGCAGACCTGTTGGGTCAACTCACATCAACAACCGATAGCGAGCGATATTTCTTTGCAATCTTGAGCGCGGCAAAGAAGGTCGGATTAATTGATGGCATTGCCGCGACCGTCAAGGAAATTGCGAATACTTCAAACTATTCAGCGATTAACTCAATTACTCTCACCCCAGATTTCTTGATCGCCGTCTGCCAGTATGACGAAAAAGAGCAGAGTGAATGGACGGTTCCTTTCCACTATGAACTGCGTTTTACAAAGGAAGACGGTGCCATCAAGGTGGCCTCAACCGGGTGGGGTCATGACGATTGGACACCTCTGACGAATGGCAAGATGCTCGTCGTTAATCGCGCAGATCTTTCTTACAAAATTCTAGATATTTAAATCGCCGCCATGTCCAGAACATATACAGTCGAAACATACGGCTGCCAGATGAATGTCCACGACTCTGAGCGAATTGCCGGGTTACTGGATGAGGCCGGATTTGTTCCAGCAGAGACAGGTACGCAGGCAGATATTGTTGTTTTCAATACTTGTGCAGTTCGTGAGAACGCCGACAATAAACTGTATGGAAATCTTTCTTTCCTAGCCCCCATTAAGAAAGCCAATCCTGCGATGCAGATTGCAGTGGGAGGATGTCTAGCTCAGAAAGATCAGGCAATCATTCTCAAAAAAGCGCCATATGTTGATGTTGTTTTTGGTACACATAATGTGGGATCGCTCCCAGTGTTACTCGAAAGGGCTCGAATAGAAGAAGAGTCTCAGATTGAAATCTTAGAATCTCTCGAACATTTTCCATCCACACTTCCTGCTCGCAGATTCTCAGCATTTTCTTCGTGGGTATCGATTTCGGTCGGATGCAATAACACGTGCACGTTCTGTATTGTCCCGGCGCTGCGTGGGATTGAGAAAGATCGCCCGATGGCAGATGTGCTCACTGAAGTACGAGCTTTGGTAGAGCAAGGCGTCATCGAAATAA